>ERZ1292632.2264-Hain-H43-01um-R2-2264-length-16439-cov-6_pt1 | contig 12878 bp, 14 predicted proteins | sample MGYA00564407_ERZ1292632 | MGnify/ENA primary metagenome ERZ1292632 (study PRJEB36523, sample SAMEA6512637) | groundwater metagenome | collected 2019-01-08 | study: AquaDiva: Metagenomics assemblies of 32 groundwater samples
TTGGTTTTTCTACTTCGAGGAGTGCGAGTTCTGGCGAAGAGCCGGCGATGCGCAGGACGTCTTTGTCTATTTTCTTAAATTCTTGGTCCGATTTATTAAAATGACCCAGAACTGTGTTTAGGGAATTACCCAGTTTTTCATGATACGTTTCATATGCCCTTAAGTGAATTCCAAGTTCGCCAATACTTTTTATAATTTCTTTTGCACCTTTTTCAATTTCAAGTGCATTTAATCCTTGAAGTACTGTTTGTAAGTATGCAAGAAAAGAAGTGGGGGATACTATAATAACTTTCTTCTTAAACGCATATTCGACAAGATCTTGCGTGTTTATCTTTATATTTCCAACTTCTGCGACAAGAAGATCATAATATATTGATTCATGCGGAATAAACATAAATGCAAATTCTAATGTATTTTCATTCGGACGAATATATTTTGAAGTTTCATCTATTCGTTTCTTAATATCTTTTTTAAATTCCTGAATAAATGGTTCTGGGTTATTTCCACCCTGATTAGCCTCAATTATTCTATTATAGTTTTCTAAACTAAACTTTGAATCAATTGGAATAATTTTATCTTTTACGAATACCACTGCATCCACAATTTCACCATTTGAAAACGCATACTGTATTTTATATGTTTTTGGGGGCAATACCCTTGATAAAATTGTTTCAAGATAATACTCACCCACAATAGTTCCTCTTTGTTTGGGATTTTTTAATATATCTTGCAAGCTTTGCAACTGGTCGGCAAAAGAGATAACTTGTTTATTCGTCTCGTCTAATCGAGTGAGCCGTTCCGTTACATCTCGAATTATTTTATTTGATTCACTGGAGTGGAATTTCAAACTCTCATTGACTTGTTTGTGCGACTCACCGATTTTATTATCCACTGTTCGCGCGAGCTCGTTTAATTGCTGGAGGATGAGCTGGAGTCCAATGTCATCCTTTTTTTCTTCTTTTTTCTTGTTTAAAATTAAGTACGCTAAAACACCTCCCGCAACTACTCCAATTATTATCCAAAGAATTTGCATACACTTATTTTAGCACTTTAAATTTATAAATAAAAACTCTCCCATAACGAAGAAACCACCAGGGAAGCGTAGCTCCTTCTGGCGGTGATACTCACGCCTTATTTTGGGAGGTGTGCGATGATGATCGCGACACCTACCATCACCACGACAACACCTAACACGACAATGATCCCTTTGTCGCTTAGGTCCGTCATGGTGTTGTAATTTTGTGTACACCCGTGGGGACACCCCCGCACGGGTCCCTGGTGCCTCTCGATGCGCCGCTCAGGGGCGCACCGACTCCAAGGTCCAACCCGGTGCTCCCACAGGGAGCGCCAGAAATCCTTCCATTTCATAAGAACCTCCCTTAGAAATATTATCACAAAAACTCTCCCATAACGAAGAAGCCACCGGTGAGCGAGGTGCGCTTCATCGGTGGCTTTAGGTGTGGTAGATTACCCACCACATTCCCAACACCACAACCACCACCACGGCGCCCCAGAAGCGCCATGCTGGTTCGAAAAATTTCTTCAGCACGGGGATCTCCTTTCATTAAAAAATTTAGTATATACACACCAAGATGTCAATTTATTTTTTCAGGTGATATTTGAGCGTATATATCCAATCTTCATCTATTTCATCTCCGTTTTCTTTTTGCGCCAGGAGCCATTCCAGATATTCTCGGTCCATGTTTGCAATTTCTTCTATTTTTTTACCATTATATTTGCCGAATTTGAAAGATCGAAGAAGGGAGGGGCGCTCCGAGATTTCTATCATTTTTTTTAAGGCTTCTTCTTCAAACAATTCTTTCCCTCCTTCTGTCGGGATCTCTGACATAATTTTTTTCTTCAATCTTTCATAAAGTTGCTCTAGCACCAACACATCACCGAGCGCATCATGCGCTGTGGCGTCTATTTCTATCTCGAGCAAGTAGCGCAGATATTGCAAATTATATCTATCAATTTTCTCTTCCGGGTCCAAGTGTCTGGCGAGCCTAAGCGTACAGATAAATCTTTTTGGTTCGATGCCTTCTTTTTTAATCATTGCCAAGTCAAAAGGCGCATTGTGAGCGACGACGATGGAATCTTCATTTTCAAAAAGTTTTTTAATTTTAGGCAGATCGCCGCTGTCTTTAAAAGATGGTTTGTCAGCCACCATTTTGTTGGTTATGTGGTGTACCGCAGAGGCTTCTGGAGGAATTTTTACTGGGGGTTTATATAAACCGGTGAAATTTTCACCGCCCGCCTTGTATGCAATTTGGCACAAAAAATCTTTTTCCGTGTTGCCGGTAGTCTCTGTATCAAAAAAGATAAGTTTACTCATGGTGCTATTTTAACATATCTTTGGTATAATGTGTTGCATAAATATTGTAATTAAAAAGCACGGATATTTTTTTACTAAAAAATTCCTCGTGCTCGCGCCAGTCGCGCTCGCAAGTCTTTTTAATCACAATATTTATTTCACTATGCTTCACGAACAAATAAAAAGTAGTTTAAAAGGGGCTATGCTAGCAAAAGACAAAGTGAGACTCGAGACAATACGAGCAATGGTGGCTAGTTTTACTAATTTTTTGGTTTCCAAAGGCAGAAAACCGGACGAGAAGCTTACAGATGATGAAGTTCTTGAGGTGATTCTTCGTTTAAGTAAACAAAGAAAAGATTCAATAGAGCAATATACCAAGGGCAACAGAGATGATTTGGTCAAGGAAGAAACGGCGCAACTTCAAATTTTAGAAACTTATTTACCGAAAATGATGGACAGGAACGAAGTTGAGAAAATCGCTCAAGCCAAAAAAGAAGAATTATCTATTACAGATGCCGCAAAAAAGGGCATGCTTATGTCGGCTTTAATGAAAGATTTAAAAGGAAAAGCGGATGGCGCGCTGGTTAAAGAGATTGTGGATTCTTTATTTTAATGAATGTATGCATACCGTCAATCTCCTTACAAATGTAGTCGAAAATCACGCTGTCCTTGCCTACATCATTATTTTTTTTGGATTAGTTTTTGAGGGAGAATTCATTTTGATTTCTACCGGTATCTTGGCGTATTTGGGAGCTTTTAATTTCTGGTTTGCTCTTTTTTTTGTTCTTCTGGGCGGGTTCTCGAAGACCTTGATAGGATATTCTCTAGGGAAATATTTGTATAACAAATTTAACCATAATAGATTTTTCAAATATGTTGAGAAACGGGTAAATCATTACATGCCGCATTTCAAAGCCAAGCCGTTCTGGTCTATTTTTATTTCTAAATTTATAATAGGAGCGAATCATTTGGTCATTCTTTTTTCTGGGTTTGAAAGAATCAACTACAAAAAGTTTTTGAAAGCAGAAATTATCTCTACTCTTATCTGGGCTCCTCTTTTATTATCTATCGGTTATATCTTTAGTCAAACCGCGCTTTATATTACTAATGAAATCTGGAGATTCTCGATGATAGTTTTGGTTTTGATTGCAATATTTATTATTTTTGATAAACTGATAGGCTGGCTGTATGAGATCTTTGAAGAATTTTATCATGATCATTCCAGTCCATTATGAGTAAATCAAGCAAAACATTAGTCACGCACAACGGGTCCTTTCACACAGATGATATTTTTGCCTGCGCGACTTTAACCTTAATGCTTGAACGAGCGGGCGTGCAGTTCAAAATAATTCGCACGAGGGATGAAGAAATAATAAAATCCGGGGATTTTGTCTTTGATGTGGGGGGTGTGTATGATGAGGCAAAAAATAGGTTTGATCATCACCAAATAGGTGGAGCAGGTGAACGTAACGGAATCGAATACTCTTCTTTTGGGCTTGTTTGGAAAAAGTTCTGTATAGAACTTTGTGGAAATAAAGAAGTGGCTAATCTAATAGAAAATAAATTAGTTATTCCTGTTGACGCCCATGACAACGGCATTAATTTATATAAAAATAATTTTAAAAATATTTCGCCTTACACAATTGAAGACATGTTTTCCATTTTTTCTAAAACAGCGCTAGAAAACTTAGATAAAGACGAACAATTTTTTAAAGCATTGATTTGGGCAAAAGAAATTTTGAGTAGAGAAATAAAAAGAAATAGCGATAAAATTAAAATTATAAAAATTATTCAAGATTTTTATAAAAATAGCATAGATAAAAGATTAGTAGTTGTGGATAGTCCGAAAGTTTCTAGGCACGATGTTTGGGATGCATTACAGGATTTTAAAGAACCCCTTTTTGTTGTTTATGGAGATAATGAAGATTGGGCAGCTGTGGCTATGAGGACAGAAAGAAATGTTTTTCAAAATAGAAAAAATTTCCCGTCTTCCTGGGCAGGACTTAGAAATAAAGAGTTAAAAAAAAATACCGGCGTTTTAGATGCAATATTTTGTCATAGAAATTTATTTTTAGTTGCGGCTCACACAAAAGAGGGGGCTATCAAATTAGCTCAAATTGCTGTAGAATCATAATTAATTTGTGAAATATCAATTTTTTCCGGTACGGATTTTTTGAAGCTTTAAAAATCCTGAAATTCTCGGCTCGACAGCCTCGAAACCCCTCCAAAAATTATATTTCACAAATTTCCAAACTAACTTTATGGCATTCATTGATGAAATAAAAATATACGCGGAAGCGGGGCGCGGAGGAGACGGAGTAGTACGCTGGCGGCAAGAAAAGTTTATCCCGAAGGGCGGACCCGCCGGGGGCGACGGCGGCCGGGGCGGGGATTTTTTTGTGCGGGCAGTGCGTGATGTTCACATACTTTCAAAATATAAAGCCGAAAAAAGTTTTATTGCCGGGCGGGGTGAAGACGGCGGTAATAAAAGTCTCCACGGTAAGAATGGAAAAGATTATGTTTTAGAATTACCAATTGGTTCTATAATTATTAACCCCAAGACTGATGAAAGCTGGCAACTTGAAAAAGAAGGAGAAAAAATTATGCTCTTGAAGGGCGGATATGGCGGCTTCGGCAATGAGCATTTCAAGAGCTCTACCAACACGACCCCAAGGGAGTCTAGAGAAGGGCAAGAAGGTGAAAAAGGAAATTTCCAGATTGAACTCGAACTTTTCGCCGATGTTGGGCTCGTGGGTTTGCCGAATGCTGGGAAAACTTCATTACTAAATTTTCTTACTAATGCAGACGCGAAAGTGGGGGATTATGCCTTCACCACGCTTGATCCGAATCTGGGGGACTTTTATGGATACGTTATTGCGGACATTCCGGGGCTTATCGAAGGAGCCTCGGAAGGGAAGGGACTCGGAGTAAAATTTCTACGGCACATCAAGCGCACAAAGATACTAGCGCATCTGATTTCCTTTGAAAATACAAGCATGCTTAAAACTTATAGAGAAGTTAGAAAAGAGTTAGAGAAATATAACAAAAAATTAAATCTAGGCAAAGAAGGGCTTTCTTCTAAAGAAGAAATAATTATTCTCACGAAAAGTGATGTAGAGGAAGATCAAAAAGTTATTGTCAAAAGATTAAAAGAATTTTCCAAAATTAGCAGGCATGTTTTCACAATTTCTCTTTTTGATGACAAATCTGTAAAAAAGTTACGAGATGGTTTTGTGAAAATTTTGAAAAAAGTGTAGCATTTGCTGTTGACTTTTCTACAATAAATGATATAAATATTTAGGATAAATCCCCACACAAAAAGGGGAATCGTTCCATGGAGGAGAGAAATGGGCATACCAACGCTAGTAGCAGAATTTGTAGTTCCAGCCTCGCAGGGGACAGTCGATCTCAGTGAGTTCTTCCCCGAGAAGAAGGTGGTGAAAGCTGATCCTACCTTCTTAGGTTTTATCGGGAAGTTGGGCTCTCACTACGCCACCAACGAGCTCTCCTGCTATGCCTTTCAGGTTGAGGCGGGAGAAACCGATGTGGCGATAATCCGGGCATTCGGGTTGGAGCCGGATTATCTGGACGCAGAAAACCAGGTGGCCAACCAAGTATGCGCTCTTCTAGCGCATCTCGGGGGAGAAGGAGCAGAGTTTCTCCAGATACCCGAGGGGCAGGACGAAATCAACGTCATCCTTGGGTATGCTGTAATTTTCGGAGTTCGGCTCGTGCTGTTCGTCGAGCATGAACTCAAGGAGGGCGGAGGAGTGGAGGAAATCCATCTCCATGTCCGACCCTTAAACTGCTGGAGACGGCATGATGCCCCAGTCGTGCTGGTAGTGGGCTAGACAAACAATGTGTCCCCGCCGGCGGCGTGTCGGCGGGTGAGGACGGTGAGAAATATCGGATAGCAGTGAAAAGCTGCGGTCCACAAAGCCCCAGCTCGATTTTATCGGACTGGGGTAAAATTGTGCCTTTTTATTTAATTTTTGGTTTTAAGTTTTAACAACCCACCCTTTCTACTATCGCAACCATATGCTCAAGATAGTAGAATTATTGAGAATATGGTATAATGTGGGGTATGAGAGGGGAAATAATTTATAAGATTTTGAATTCTTTAAAGAACGGAGCAAAAGATCAAATTGATTTTGCCAGTGCATTTCTCCAGGCCGGATACGGTGCAACTAGTGGGAAAATAAATTATGAGTTGCACAAAATACAAAAGAAAAAAATGGAGAAAGAACGAGAAAAAGAGAGAATACTCAAATTGCAAAAATATTTATCTAAATTAAAACACGACGGACTAATTCTTGAGAATAACTCGAAGCAAATTTATTTAAGCGAAAAGGGGAAGAAGAAATTAAATAATTTTCAAAATTTGGTCTCTTCTGATAAATATTCGCATAGTAAAAAAATCAGCGGGAAAGTAATAGTAGTTAGCTACGATATACCAATAGCATTTAACAAAGAAAGAAGAATTTTAAGAGATATTTTACGAAAGCTTGGTTTTGGACTAGTTCATAAGAGTGTTTGGGTAGGCAAGGTTACTTTACCGGAGAGATTCGTTGCTGATTTAAGTAAATTGGGAATTCTTGATTATGTAGAAATTTTAGAGGTAACAAAAAATGGGACTCTAAAATCAAAGAACTAATATGATTAATCTCTTTTTTGTTTTTCTACTATCTTAACCATATGCTCAAGAACGTAAATTACGTTAAAATGAGATAATCAGATTTTGTCCATTTTTAAAATATGCTATTATTTAAATAATGGAGAAAAAATATTATCCGACAATTGGTCTTGAAATTCATGCGGAACTCAAAACAAACACAAAAATGTTTTGTGGGTGCAAGAATGATCCCGACGAAGAAAAGCCCAATATAAACATCTGCCCAGTATGCATGGCGCATCCTGGAGCTCTGCCGGTGATGAATAAAAAAGCAATTGAAAATGTGATAAAGGTTGGTTTGGCTGTCGGAGGCACAATTGCGGACTTTACTGAATTTGACCGCAAGAATTATTTTTATCCAGACATTCCTAAAGGTTATCAGCTTTCCCAATATAAATTCCCTATAGTTTCCGGCGGGCATTTAGCGGGCATGGACATTACTCGTGTACATTTAGAAGAAGATACGGCGAATAATAAACATTTTGATAATGATGGGGGATTTTCTTTGATAGACTTCAATCGCTCGGGCGTGCCGCTCATGGAACTTGTGACAGAGCCACATACATTTGAAAATGCAGATATTGCCAGCAAAACTGCCACAAATTTTGCCAAAGAATTGCAACTCATTCTTTGGTATTTAGGAGTGTCGGAAGCAAACATGGAAAAAGGTGAAATGCGGGTAGAGGCGAATATTTCCATTTCTACTGATTCAAAAAAGCTTGGCACAAAGGTTGAAGTGAAAAATTTAAATTCTTTTCGGAGCGTTGAGCGAGCGATTAAGTATGAGCTTGATAGAATGACCAAACTTTTCGAAAATGAGAAAGAGGCTGAGATCATTCAAGAAACTCGTGGTTGGGATGAAAGTAAGCAAAAAACCTTTTCCCAGAGGAAAAAGGAATCAAGCGAGGATTATCGATATTTCCCAGATCCAGATTTACCGAAATTAAAACTTCATGAGGCATTTGATCTGGAACAAATAAAAAAAGAACTGCCAGAATTACCAGAGGCGAAGCGTGCGATATATAAAAAAGATTTTGGAATCAAGGATGAAGATATAGAAGTATATGTGAACGACCTCGATCTAGCAAAATGGTTTGAAGATGTTGCTAAAATATTAAATGATATTGAAGCCATCAAACTTGCGTCCAACTATATAACTTCAGATTATGTCGGTCTTAAAAAAACAAATCCAGAAGTAAAACTTACTAAGCCAGAAAATTTTGCTGAGTTAATAAAAATGACAAAGGGGGGCTATATTTCTTCTCGCGCGACAAAAGATATTTTAGGAAGAATTGTCATAAGAGATGAATCTCCGGAAGAAATTGCAAAAAGAGAAGGCATGCTTCAAACTCACGATGAAGGCAGACTCAAAGAAATCGTGCAAAAAATAATAAAAGAAAATTCTGAAGCAGTCGCTTCTTATAAAAACGGAAAAGAAAACGCAATAATGTCTCTTGTCGGCAAAGTTATAAAAGAATCGAACGGTTCGGCTAATCCCCAAATTGTTATAAAATTGCTCAAAGAAATGCTTGCCCGTCCGTAGCTTTTTGGGCGAAGGCGGGGTAAAATAAAAGGATGAAAACACTTCGTGAATGTGTAAAAGAAGCGGAAGCAAAGGGAGTAGCGATTGGACATTTTAATATCTCAAATTTAGAAGCTTTCCATGCGATATACAATGCAGCAAAAAAGTTGAATATTCCAGTAATCATAGGTCTTTCAGAAGGGGAAGAAAAATTTTTTGGCGCTAGTGAGGCGGTGGCTCTCGTTCGGGAAATTAGGGAAGATGATAATTACCCCATTTTTCTAAATGCTGATCACCATACTTCATTTGAGGGTGTGAAGAGGTCCATTGATGCTGGTTTTGATGCTGTTATCATAGACTGTGCGAACTTGAGTTTTGAAGAAAATGTGAAAGTTACTAAGGAGTGTGTGGAATACGCTCGCAAAGTCACAGGGGAAACAGGCCGAGATATTTTAGTTGAAAGTGAGCTTGGATACATTGGCGTCGGGTCAGACATAAAAGATAAAATACCAGAAGGCGCTGGAATAAAAACAAAACCAGAAGAAGCTAAAAAATTTATTGAACTAACGGGTGCAGATATGCTCGCGCCATCTGTCGGAAGTATTCATGGGCTTATAAAAAGCGGAAAACCGCACATAGACGGTGGTCTGGTGGCAGAAATCAAAAAAGCAACAGGAATCCCCCTCGTACTTCATGGAGGGTCAGGACTCCGCAATGAAGATTTTACTAATGCCATTAAAGCGGGAATTTCCATCATTCATATCAATACTGAAATTCGCCTTGCTTACGACGAGGCGCTGAAAAAGTCTCTAACTGACAAACCCAACGAAGTCGCACCCTACAAAATTCTAGAGCCCGCCGTGGAAGCGATAGAAAAAGTCGTAGAAGACAGACTGAAACTTTTTAACGGGATGAAATAAAACCCTATTCACAAAACTATATACCAACATTCGTTAGAATGTTAGAATGAAAAAATGAAGAAAACAAATAGGGAATTAGAGAGAATAATAAAAGGATTTGCAAACCACAGAAGGCTGCAAATTTTAGCGTTACTAAAAAAAGAACCAGAACTTTCTGTTGGGGAGGTCGCGCAAAAGGTAAAATCTGACGAGAAAAATATTTCTTCACATGTGAACAGGATGGCTACTTCTGGATTAGTTATGAAAAGAAGTGACAATAAATCAGTTAGATTAAAATTAACAAAGCGAGGAAATAACATACTAACATTCGTTAGAATGTTGGAATGAAAATATGAAAATTTTACTTGCATCAAATGGAAAGTTCTCAATTGAGGAAGGGTATAAACTTTTGGGCATTCCAACCGACCAAATCCACATTGGATACATTACAACGGCCTCAAAAGGAGCAAAGAATTTGGATTATTTAGAAAGGCACAGGCAAGAAATGGTTCAAGCGGGCTATTTTTATGAAGAATTTGATATTGAAGGAAAAAGTAAAGAAGATATATTGAATTTTTTTACTGATAAAACTGTTATTTACGTTGAAGGGGGTAATACATTTTATTTACTTAAGGCGATAAGAGAATCAGGGTTTGATGAAGTATTAAAAAATCTTTTAGATCGTGGTTTGGTTTACATTGGAGTTAGTGCTGGGGCTTATATTATGTGCCCAAATATTGAGGTTGCTACTTGGAGGACTGGTGTAGAGAGACGTTTTGGAGTTGAAGATTTGACGGGTCTTAATTACGTGCCTTATGTATTAAAAGCTCATTACACAGATGACATGCAAAAGGACGTAAAAGAAAAAACGCGAAACTTAAAATATCCATTGCGAATATTGAGAGATGGGCAGGGGATTTATATTGAAGATGGAAAAGAATGTTTTGTGGGAGAGGGGGAAGAAGTTAAATTAGAATTAACAAAAGAAATAAATGAAATTCGAAATACGAAAATTTTTTAGGGGGGAGGTGGAGGATGATGAAGCAACGCTTGTAAAATATTCGCACGATGCGAGCTTGCTAGAAGTGCGACCGAAGCTTGTTGTCTTTCCAAAAGATTCTGAAGATGTAAAAAATCTGGTGAAATGGGTGGGCGAGAATTCTGCAAGGCAAGACCTTGCGGGTTTGTCTATAACTTGTAGATGCGCTGGCACAGACATGTCTGGCGGAGCTATAGGAGAATCCATAATAATGGACTTTACTCGGCATATGACTAAATTAATCGGAGGACCTTTACCACTTGAAAGCATTCCTATGAAGAAAATTAAAAATAAATTCGTAAACTATCCACTTATTGATTCTTATATAACCGTACAGCCCGGAATGTTCTATCGGGATTTTGAAAATATAACTTTAGAAAAAGGATTAATTCTGCCATGCTACACTGCTTCAAAAAGCATTAATGCGATGGGCGGAATGTTTGGCAATAATTCTGCCGGAGAGAGAACTTTGAAATATGGGAAAACTGAAGATTATGTGTTGGAAGCCAAAGTAATATTGAGTGATGGCAACGAATATATAGTGAAACCGCTTTCACAGAACGAATTAAATAATAAAATAGCGCAAGAAAATTTCGAGGGGAATGTTTATAAAAATATTTTTAATCTAATAAACAATAACGAAGAAGAAATAAAACACGCAAAACCAAAGGTGCATAAAAACTCGGCAGGGTATTATATTTGGAATGTCGCAGATCCCGAGCGAAGCGAAGGATATTTTGACTTGAACAAGCTCCTTGTTGGTTCGCAAGGTACCCTAGGGATTGCCACAGAAATAACTTTTAAACTCATACCTAACCCGAAATATTCAAAACTCATGGTCATTTTTGTAAATGATTTAAATTTATTGGGACGTCTTGTCAAAGATATATTAAAATTAAATCCAGAGACCCTTGAGGCTTACGACGACAAAACAATGAAGCTAGCTGTTAAATTTTTTCCCGATTTTCTTAAGAATAGAGGAGTATTCGGAATACTGAAACTTATAAAAAGTTTTCTGCCGGAATTTTTTATGATGACGACCTCTGGTTTTCCGAGATTAATTCTTTTGGTTGAATTTGCTGGAGATAATGAAGAAATAGTTCACAAACAATGCATGAAGCTGGAAGAATCAATTAAAGATTTCAAACTGAAAGTTTATATTACAAAGGACCAGGCGGAAGCCAATAAATATTGGGATATTCGGAGAGAAAGCTTTGCTCTGTTGCGTAAACATGTAAAGGGCAAACACACGGCTCCATTCATCGACGACATAATTGTACGTCCGGAATATCTGCCAAAATTCCTACCAGAACTCCATACAATTTTGAAAAAATATAATTTAATCTACACTCTGGCTGGGCATGCGGGGGACGGCAATTTCCATGTTATTCCCTTGATGGACTTTTCCCGATCTGATACCGCTAAAATTATAATGGAACTTAGTAATTCAATATATGATTTAGTTACTAGATACCATGGCTCTATAACCGCTGAACACAACGATGGTCTGATTCGTACGCCATATTTAAACAAAATGTACGACTCCAAAATAATTTCTTTATTTTCCGAAATTAAGAAAATTTTTGACCCTAAAAACATTTTAAACCCTGGCAAAAAAATACCGACACAAAACATGGGTGGTACTAAAGATTACATCGTTTCGCATGTTGCGATAGAGCATTCTGCCATACATAAAGTCTAGCATTGTTGCATTTTTGGTTTTTTTATGTAGAATGTCCTTATGTTTTCAATTAAAGCTCAAAAAAGAGATTTGAATATAAAATCAAGTATGCTCAGAAAAAGAGGCGGTATCCCGGCCGTTTTTTATGGGATGGGGAAAGTTACCACTCCCATTTCGATAGACACTATCCCATTCAAGAAAGTATGGCGCGAAGCAGGGGAATCTTCAGCTGTCAAAATTTCAATGCCCACCGGTGAGATCGATGTGCTTATTCATGAAGTGCAAGTTGATCCCGTAACAGATGAGCCAATACACGTAGATTTCCTAGCTATCGACATGAAAAAGAAAATACGTGTAAAGATCCCTCTCGAATTCGACGGTATAGCAGAGGCAGTCAAGAGCGGAATAGGGAATCTAGTCAAAGTGCTTCACGAAGTTGAAGTTGAAGCGTTGCCGCTTGATTTGCCGCACAATCTTGTTGTCGATATATCCAAACTTAAAACTTTAGAAGACAATATTCTTGTTTCTGAGATAAAGTTACCGGCTGGAGTCGTAGTGATAACCAACGGCGCCGATGTCGTGGCTTCTGTTGTTGCGCAGGTGGAAGAGAAAGAAGAAGTAGTCGCGCCAGTTGATTTGTCTGCTATTGAAGTTGAAAAGAAAGGAAAGAAAGAAGAAGAGGGCGCAGCTCCGACGCCCGAAGGGGTCGGAGTCCCGACTGAAAACGTCGGGAAAGAAAAGTCCGAAAAAA
>ERZ1292632.3169-Hain-H43-01um-R2-3169-length-12868-cov-6_pt1 | contig 12868 bp, 23 predicted proteins | sample MGYA00564407_ERZ1292632 | MGnify/ENA primary metagenome ERZ1292632 (study PRJEB36523, sample SAMEA6512637) | groundwater metagenome | collected 2019-01-08 | study: AquaDiva: Metagenomics assemblies of 32 groundwater samples
ACCGCACGGCGTATCGCCTCGAACGTGCCATTGCTGATAACCGCATCGGCTTGCAGGAAGATACACGCTTCGGAACCATCGAATGCCTCCTGGTGGTAGTCGCTGAACTGGAAATAGCTCTCCTGCGGCTCAACGATGACGTATTCGACCGCGCAGCCCGGAAGCTCATGCTCTACCTTGCCCTTGAGCATGCGCTTGCCGAGCACCGTGGTATGCACGATATATCTGCCTTCAAGACGCGCTGCAGCGTGCGAGGCGAGCGTGTGCTTGAGGTAGCAGAAGATGTGCCAATCGCCCCACACGGGGATTGAAAACGTGAACTTCACCGCTGCACCTCCTCTGTTGCCGAAGCCTTCGCTTGCTGTTCGGCGTCAAGCTGCGACACCTCGTGCTCGAACTGCGCGAGCATCTGCTGCATTTTGTGCCCGTGCTCAGTCTTGCTAGTGAGGATGCGAACAAGGCCGTTTATCTCTGCCACGTTTTGCGCGGTCAGAGCATAAACTTCTGTGTCATGGACTTTTTGTGCGCGAGTAATTTCACGTTCAGCCTTCTCGCCTTCGGACGTGAGCCGCGCACGCACCGTCTGTCCCTCCTCGCGGATCATCGCCACATCGGCGCGGGACTTGAGCAGTCCGCCGGCCTGGTTCAACTGCTGCGTCAACTGTTGCACCTGCGCCTGCAACGACTTCACCATCATCTGCACCTTCGGCGGTATCTCCGACTTGTCATCGATCTGCGCGAGCGGATTGGCGGCGGCAAGCCGATCGGCGATTTCCTCCGCCCCAGGGACATCAAGCTGGCGCACGATCAGGTCGTCGGCAACCTGCGCGATCTTCTCGCCTAGCGGCGTGCCGAGCATTTCGGTAAAGACGCCAACCGCCTCCTGGCGCTTCGTGTTGTAGCCCGGGCCGACATCCATCACGACATCGTATTCCGCAACCGTGACATCGTTAAGGATTTTCTCGACGCCCGCCTCGGTATCCATCTTGCGCTCGTTCAGCGTCACGAGCGACGGCTTTCCGTCCTCGCCGATGATGCGCATTACGCGCTGCGTGTCGTAGATCGTCGGCACCCAATCAAGGATGATGCGCGCCGCGTGTTTGAGCGAGCGCGTAAGGTTGTCGTAGTAGTTGAAATTAGATTCCTCCGACTGCATGCGCTCGGCGTGGATCGCCTTGCCGCTGCGGTTGCCGTCGGTCTTGGTCTGCGGGTCGAACACGCCGAGAACCCGCTTCAGGTTCTCCGACATCATCATCGCGTTCTGCATCGAGGCCGCAGGTATCGGCTCGGGTTGGATGCGGCTCGGGGGTGGGGCGAGCTGCCCGTCAACCATCGTCGGCTTGTAGCGCAGGTATGGGAGCGCAGAGACATTGGCCCGCGCGAACTCGTTCTCATGCCCCTCGTCCTGCCCCTCGGCGAGCAGCCATTTCGCCTTGGGCGCGAGCGCGACGACTTCCGTCATGCTCGTCTGCCAGAAGTTGAGCATGGTCTGCGGGTCTTTGGCGAAGCGCACGAGCCCGAAGCAGCGGCGCTTGTTGTCGATGTACATGCGCACGCCGTAGACGGGAATGACTGGAATCCAGCGGCCCGGGAGGTCGCGCTCCTCGAGGATTTCGGTCTGCGTCTGCTTTTGCCAGTGAACGACGCGCTTGTAGCTATCGCGCTCGCCAACCACCACGAGCCCCGCTCCGGCCAAGGCTTCTGGCGTCATCAGCTTCGCGTCGAAGAATGTCACCGTGCCGTCCGAGAGCTTCACCAGCTTGGCGCGCTTCTTCTCGACGCTGAAATACTCGGCAACGCGGATCGTGTCCTTCTTCACCCAATCAATCGTGTCGCCGGTTGATGTGGTCGTGAACTGCTCCTCGCTCGCGCCAGGAAACTGTTTCTTGAAGGTGTAGCGGGGCACAAGGTCCGTGACCAGGCACCGTTCTGAATCCGACCCATCTGGCAGCGTTGAGTTCGGGTCGAAGTACACAGAGAACGGGTTCTCGACCTGATCAATGTAGATGTCCTGATCGAAACTATCCTCGCGCACGTAATCCGTGCGCATGCGGAAGTACCCGAAGCCCATCGTGATCGCAAAGGCGAACGCGAGGTCATAGGCGTTGTCGGCGTCCGAATTGACCTCGATATGGCGGCACAAGCCCTTCAGAACCTTCGCCACCTGGATGCTCGCCTTCGAGCCCACGGGGTGCGGGTTCATGCGAGGCCGCTGTTGCCGTTGCGAGTTCTCGATCTTGCGTATGAACGCGTCCGTTTCGTTGATCGTGAGGGCTGGCCGAGCCTCGAGCATGCGGGATTGCTGTATCTGCGCCGGCCACTGATCGCCGTAGCGAAAGCGCAAATCCTCCATCGCCTCGGCGCGCGGCGTCGCCTCGCCGTCAATCGACTGGCGCAGGAACTCTACGGCGTCTTTTGCGTCAGCCATTCAACTTCCTTAGCACCGCTTCACCGTTCGCCTCGAACCACGCCTGGAACTGCTGCGTGCGGCCAAGGGGGTCTAGCACGCCAGCAGCGGCCGCAAGCGCCGCCTCCTTCGTCACCGGGCGCGTAAGGGCCTCCAGTGCGGCCCAGACCGCCGCTTGCGGGTCAGCCATTGAGCACCGGCGGCGCGGGCTGTCGGAACGCTTTCACTGAGTTCGCGGCATCCACCATGCGCTGTGCAGCAAGCTCCTGCTCGCGCCTCGCGCCGTTCTGGATGGCGTGGAAGGCAATCCAGCAGTCGAAGAACTCGCGCAGCATTTCGAGTTCGACGGAATCGACGGTTGGCGTGTCGCTCATGCGTTCCAGGCAATTGGTATCGGCGCAGGTGGCGTGGCTTTCTTCTGCTCAACCTTGGCAACTCCTGGGAATAGCTTGCTCACGGCCCACACGAACGCATCGGCTCGGTTCGGGGAGTCCGTGCCCATGTAGCCGCGCGAAGTGAATCCGCATAGTTCGTCCTCAAGCTGCGGGAATGTTCCGACAAAGCGAATCTTCCCCTGTTCGTGCAGCACGCTCACGGGTTCGGCACGCACCGACTTGCCACGCGATGCTGTGATCTTCTCGAAAGGAACGTTCGGCTTCGATGCGCGCACGACGAACTTGACCATTTCGCCGCCGAAGTTTGTCTCCGCAACGATCAGGTTCGCCATGTGCCGGTCGTAGGCGCTCGTGGCGACGTCGCCCCATATCTTCGGCCCAGCCTTGACGGTGCAATCCTCGAGCATGTAGGCGTTGCCGTCCACGCCCAGGCCAACGACCACGATGCCGATCTCGTCGTTGTCCGCGTTGTCCTCATCACCGCTGCCAGATGGGTCAATCGCAACGATGATCCGCAACATGCGCGGCAGTTCGTCGCCGTTCGCGCGCCAGCGTTCGATGATCTCCTCGGTCCACAGCGCATCGGGCGCGGTATCGCCGTACTGCCCGAGCAGGAACCGGCGTTTCAGGCGTGCGGGCAACTTCTCCAAAGAGTCGATGTAATCGGCCGGCAGGTTGTCCAGGTTGTCGCCCGGGTTGATCGTCATGCGGGCGTACTGAGCGCACTCCGCATCGCCCATCATTTGTTTTGAATCAGGGTCTCGGTGCAGGTAGAAAAGCTGGTATCCCCAATGGGACTTCGAGGGCGGGTTCTGGTCGTAATACATCTTCAGCGCGAGCGTGTTGCGAACACCGTCTATCTCGTAATCGCACTTCTGCGCGAGGCGCGTCACGATGAGATTGCGCGAATTGTAGGGGATCTGCGAGCACTCGTTGAGGAGGATGGTGGCGAACTCCTTGCCGAGAATCTTTTCCGTGCGCTCCTTGTCGTCGATTCCTCCAAGCCAAATCTCGCTCCCGTTCGGTAGAGGCAGGAACCAATCCGACTTGTTGATGTTGCACGGCACCTGCGGAAAGCACGTCCGCATGACCTTCGGCAGCGTGTCCATGCCGATGGATTCCTTGACGTGCGCGAAGCGGAACCGAAGAATTGCGTGACGAGAGCGCGGGGCCTTGATAGCCCTGGTGCAGATTGCGCGAACGAAAAGAGCGGTCTTGCCGCTGCGTGATCCGCCGTCGAGAAGAATGTGCTTGGCCTGAGTCTGTAGCAGCGCATTCGCTTCAACCTGCTTCGGCGTGAGCTTCACAGGTTCGCATCGGAGCTTGCGATGGTGACGATCATGGTCCCGGAATGCTCAAGCGCCTGCGTAGGCTTTCCGTCCGTTCTATCCGCGAGAGTTTGAATCGAAGCTAGGTCACCAGTTGCAACCTTATCGAGCAGCTTTTCAATCCCTTGGCGCACTCGATGATCCTCTTCGGCTTTCAGGTCCTCTTGCGTTAGAGCGCGTTCGAGGATTGTTGAGAAGCGTCTTGCTTTCAAACGACCGCCTTCAGGGTTGCCGGATTGTCCTGGTTTCCACGGCATTGCAAATTATTGCCAACGCTTTGAACGAAAAGGCATGGCGCTTTGTAGCGGAAATGCGGGGCTATGGCAAATTGCGGGACCGGCCTGTGGTTCGAAGCTGAGGCAGTTCAAGAGCAAAGGCTTGAGAGAAATCCTCAGTCACAAACATCTTTCTGGCGAGCGCCTTTGGCGGATAACCCGCTTGCGTTGCTGCAAAGGCAGGCCCGCGAAGTACCCGCCCGGTGGGGCCAACAAGCCCTGGTCCCGGGCGGGTGGTTGCGCAGATACGAACGTATTACGGGCGCAGTAAATCTGGTTCTGGTTCTGGTTAGTATTGCCAACGCATATGCCTTCGTAATACGAACGTATATACGAACGTAATTCCTTGGCATTGCCTGCGAATACGCCGCTTGCATATATATTATGCGTATGCTATTTTAGAGTTATGAGTGATTACCAAATGCGGCTCGCGGCTGCGACGAAAGGGGAGATCAAGTACCAGGGGCGCGAGTGCGCCGAGCGCCACGGCGGTATCCGCTACACATCAAACGGCATTTGCGTCGAGTGCATGAAGGCGAAGGCCACGGCGCGGCAGGACAAAATACGCGATCTGCTCAAGCGGTCCAATGCCTCGTGAAGTTCTGGCCGCGCTACACCGGCGATTGGAAGAAAAAGACCGCCGCGCTATCGTTGCTGGAAAAAGGCGTCTACTCGGAACTGCTCGATTACTGCTATGCAAATGAATGCCCACTACCATCCGAACCTGCGCGCATCATGGCAATCGTCGGAGCGCGCACAGCGGCAGAACACACGGCTGTCGGCAACGTGCTGAATATGTTCTTCGTCAAGAACGGCACGGGATGGCACAACGAACGCGCCACGGAGGAAATAGCGAAATGGCACGAGAAGTCAACGAAGGCAAAGGCTAGCGTCGCGGTGCGCTGGAACAAGGAACGCGGTGATGCGTAAGGAAGTCATCGGCAACGCGACGCTGTACCTCGGCGCGATAGATAGAGGCAACCACGGATGAGCAGAGCGCAGCGCGGCTACACCTATGACCCGTGCCACGGATGCGGCAGCACGGACGAGCCGCGCCCAGCGAAGGGCGTTTGCAGCGTCTGTAGGGCGGCACTGACGAACCACAAGGCGCGCGAAGCTGAAAGAGAGGCGGTCGGCAAGGATGCGCCCAGGCCGTACCGCATCGCCACAGAATCGCATTGGTGGCCCTACATCCCGCACGACAAGGACCGTGGCGCGCAGAAGGCGTTTCACAAACTCGTCTTTGCGACAAGCGAGCACCTGGATTCTGAACGGTTCGGCAACGACCCCAGGATCGTAGACCCGAGCAGCAATAGCAGCTACAACAACTACACTCGGGACGGCCGGAGGATGTTCAAGCCGTCTACCGCCAAGGCGCTCAACGCGATGTTCGACGCCATCCACGATGGAATGGAACACGCCTACGCGGAAGGCAAGGAGGACGGGCGCAGCCTGTTGATGGGACTTAACGACGGCAGCCTGTCGATGGACGACTTTGAAAGGCGCGCTGGTGGTTAAGCGCACCGAGTACGTACAGCAACCATGAAACGCATCGAGAACGCGCAGCGGCAGGAAAGGCTATTCGCATGATCTTCAAGCAAGAAGGCGTCTGGCTCTCCGCCCCCGGCATCGTGCGGTTCGGTGAGCGCGAGATTGCGTTCCTCGAAGCCGAGGCTCCAAAGACCGCGAAGCGCCGCGCCCGCCTGTGCGTACACCAGGACGACGACCGCATGCATCAGATGCTCATCGCGTTTTGCCGAGACTCCTGGAACCCGCCGCACGCGCACGAGCGCCCGGAGTCGATGCTGGTCCTCAAGGGCGTGATGTCGGTATTGATTCACGGCGAAAGAAATGAGCCAAAGGGCATCATCTGGTATCACCCCATAGACCTTAAAGCGGGCGATTTCCTGCGCATCCCTGCGGGCGTGGTGCATCAGCCGCTGCCGGTGACGGATTGTGTTGTGTTGGAGAGCGCGGAGAAATGAATTGCACGCTGCCTTACTTCGATGGCGAGCGTGGGCGTCACTTCAACAGGCGCGATGCCAAAGGCGGCAGCGCAGGAGAGCGTTCCCCCGCTCCTTGACATTGCCTTAATCGCGCCAACCCACGCACATGAATCTCTCGAACCTGTCCGGGCCCGACTTGGATTTCTTCGTGGCGAAGGCGCTCGAGCGCGATGCCGTTGTGACCGGACAGGACAAGTACGGCGCACCGATCCTCGGCGGCGCTCGCAGTCTTTCGTTCCTGATTCAGAAATACCGCGACTTCCCGCAGGCGTGGAGCCCGTCAACGAAGTGGGAGGACGCAGGCCCGCTGATCGAACGCTTCGGACTCACGGTGTGCCACGGCGATCTACGCTTCGCAATGGAATCGTTCGTGATTTCTAGACTCGGAGATAGCTTTGCAGAGATCAGCGATATGAACAAGGAGAAACGAAAATGAAGAATGTAGAGGAATGCAAAGATCACCTTTGGCAGTTGGACTATCTACTTAAAGCTGGTCACGCTGTAGAGGCGCACAGCAACGGTAATGACAAATACTTTAGTTGGGGCCATAAGGCTGAGTTTTCCTGCTCCAAATGCTACGCCAAAGCCGAACGCAATCTGACCAACGACGAATACCAGGACTTATTGAATGACGTCTCTGGCCTGAAAGAACACGACCTTCTGAGACATCCTGGCTATCAAAGGCATTTCTACCGGCGTGAAGCTGCCGCCGACGGGAAAGACAAGTGACATTCTGGATAAGCAAATTCTGGTTCTTGGCTGGCATCGTTGCCATTGCCACAGTCATTTATATTTTGTGGAACTATCGGTATCCTGACGATAAATACTATGGCCCGGCAGACATGGCTGTCGTAGGCGTAATGAAGGGGTTTGTTTGTATGGTGATTTCCGTAGCAATCGTTATCGCGCTTGCTTATGCGACCCAATTGCTCGGTGTGACATTGGGGGTTTCGGGATGAGCGCGGCGACTCTGGACAGGAGCCATGAATAAGACAACCTGCCGCCTGTGCGTTAGCGCGTCCCTCGCCGTGGTGTCGGAATTGAATCCGATGCCGCTCGTGGACGTCTACTCGCACAAGCCGAACACGCAGCCCCTGTACCCCCTCGGTCTGCAAATGTGCCGCGGGTGCGGGCATATCCAGCTTGGCGAAGTCATCGCAGCCGACGCGCTATTCGAGAGCGAGTACCTGTTCCGCACCGCCGATTATCCGTGGCTGGTTGAGCATTACGAGCGTTACGCAATCGAGGCAGCGCAGGAATTCTCGCCCTACAACGTTCTCGAGATCGGTAGTAATGACGGCACACTCCTCAAGATCTTCGCAGACCGTGGATGCAAGGTGCTCGGCGTTGACCCGTCCGGCGTACCGGCAAGCGTGCAGACCGTCAACGCGCGATTCGACGTGCAGACGCAGATTTACATCGCCGACCACCTGCACATGGACAGCTTCAGCCTCATCATTGCAAATCACGTCTTTGCACATAACGATGACTTGGCCGAGATCGTGCGCGGTATCAAGGGGCTGCTCGCAAAGGATGGCGTGTTCATTTTCGAGACCAATAGCGGCCTTGATCTGCTCGAAGATCACCTGTTCGACATCGTGTATCACGAACACATGGACTACCACACGGTATCGCCGCTCGTGCGCTTCTTCGCGCGCTTTGGCCTGCAAATGTTCCGCGTCGAGCACAACGAATCCAAGGGCGGAACGCTGCGCGGCTACGCCTGCCATGCCGGGGAGCGTCTGGCTGAACCCTCGGTGCGTATAGCGATGGAACTGGAGGAGGCCGTAGGGGCCACGAAGCCCGGTATCTTCCGCGAGTTCAACGAACGCCTAGAGCAGCGCAGGAAGCGCGTTCTGGACCAGCTAGGCGATGAGCTTTTCGTGGGCTACGGCGCTGCGGCGGGCGGCATCGCTACCCTGTACCACCTAGGCCTTGAGCGCCGCTGCAAATGGATTGTCGATGATAGCCCGCGCCGGCACGGCATGTACGCGCCGCATTGCAATGCCGTTGTGCGGGGGCCGGAGACTCTTTACCCGCAACTCGACAGCAAGATCGTGATCCTTTCTTGGCGCTACGCCGAGCGGATCAAGGCGAAGCATCCGAACCTGAAGTTCATCGTGCCATGACCGGACACCTCGACTACTACCGCGCCCACGGTATCAGTCCAGTGCGCTACTCAGGAACGCGCGAGCAGCATTTCCAGCGCCGCGCGAGTCTGTACCGCAGCCTGCGCCTGCCGCCGCTTGCGTTCAGGGGCGCGCGAGTGCTGGAGGTCGCTGCGGGCACGGGGCAGAATGCGGAGTATCTGGCGAGCCTCAAGCCGTGGCAACTTGACCTCGTTGAGCCGATCCCGATGGGCTGGCCTGAAAAAGATTGCTGGCCGCTAGCTCCTTATCCGCACATCTACGAGCAAACGCTGGACGAATTCGAGCCAGTGGGGCAATACGATTTGACCTTGTGCGAGAACTGGCTCGGCCTGCCAGAAGTCGAAGCGGGGCTGCTGGACAAACTCGCGTCGTTCGTAGCGCCAGGCGGCGTGCTGGCGCTGACCTGCGTACATCCGCAGGGCATCTACCCGAACATGCTGCGCCGGAAGATTGCCACGCGCCTGGTCAACGATTCGATGAGCTTTGAGGAGAAAACAGCCGTCCTCGTGTCAGCATTCGAGACGCACCTTGCGACGCTGCCCGACATGACGCGCTCGGCAACGGACTGGGTGCAGGACATGATGCTCAATCCAGCCGTGGAGCATATCGGCCTCACGTTTCCGATGCTGATCGAGAAGCTCGGCAAGGACTTCACCATCCTCGGCACCAGCCCGGAGTTCATCACCGACTGGCGATGGTTCAAGAGCCTGCACGGCGCGCAGCGAAGCTTCAACAACCGCGCGCTCGTGGAATACTACGGCGCGGAATCGCGCTTCGTGGATCAAGCAGACGGATTTGACCCACGGCGCGGCATTCAGGAGGCCGAATCGCTACTCGCCCGCGACGTGTTCAGCATCGGCGACGTGCGCGCGATGGGGCCGTTCAGGGGCCTGTTTGGGCGCGAAACCATACACGTCAGTTTTTCACGCGACCCGTCGCCATGACCGGAGACGTTCCCGAAGCCGCCTACCGCCTCGCCGCCATGTTCCGCGAGGAGGGGCGCATCAGGACGCACTCAATGCCCGAGAATCCGCGCATGGGCGGCAGGAACGCCTACGTTGCCAGCGGCAAAGCGCCCGTCAAGCGCGGCCCTAGACCCCGGAAGCAGCGTCCTCGGCGATGAAACAAAGATCGGCTTCCTGCAAGACGAGGTAGCGCCGGCCAGCTTCCTCGAAAGCGGGGAAGCTCAGATAGCCCTCATCGGTGCCGAAGCGCACCAGATCGCCGGGTTTGGCGTCCAGCGGCACGATGCGGCCCTTCTTGTCGCGCTTGCCGGGGCCTACCGCGACGACGCGCCCGAGATTGGGCTTTTCGTCCTGCACCACGGCGATTACCTCGGACTTCACGCGCTCAAGCGGGAGAACGATTATCCGGTCTCTCAACGGCCTGAGCATTACCGCTGCCCCGACTTGCGGTTGTGCGTGTAGACGGTGCGGTCCTGCCGGCCACTGGCGAACGTGTCGCGGGGCTTCGTTTCGACCTTGCGCGCCGGGGCCGCTTTCGTTTCCTTGCGCTCGGGCTCGGCGGCTGGCTTGGGCGGCGCTTTCGCTTCCGGCTTGGGTTTCTTTTCTTCCTTCGGTTCGTCTTTTGCCATGCTGTCTCCTATCGTGGAATTGCGCAAAGCGCGAGTCTGTAATGTGCGAGCGCCGCGAACGCCGTTCCGAGAGATTCGTCGGCCATTGTGAATAGAAAAACCTTCACGAAGTGCCGCTGCATTGTCTCGCGCAGGCCGCCTTCAGTCTTGCAGTTCACATGAGCTTCCCGGCTCTCGGGGCGCGCGTAGGCTTGCGATTCCAGGCTCGGCATGCCGATAACCAGCGTCGAATGTTCGGTCAGGCTCGCGCAGATGTTCTCGATGAACTCGTCCTCATCGCGCGGCGCGATATGCTCAAGGACGTCGAGCGCGTAGGCCGCAGTAAACTTGCCCTTGCGATACGGGCGCTCGGCAGGATTCCACTGCTCGATTGCGCTACCCTTGGGCGGATTGATGTCCGTCTGCACGAGTAGGCCCACGGTCTGCGCCACCATCGCCCCCATGAACCCGGTGCCGCAGCCGACCTCGATTACGCGCTTTTCTCCTGCGAGCAGGCGGGAAACGTGCTTGTAGCGCGCGGCCCAGAACGCGAGGTGCTGCGGATCGCGGCGGAAGGTGGAGAGGAAGTCGGTTTCTTTGAACATTTGACAAATATAGCATATTAGCGTTAGCGTTACCGCCCATGAATAAGCCCTTGAACGGCCTGCAACCTTTTCGCATTGCAGCAAAGCGCCTCAAGCGCGACCCCTCCCGCCTGCGTCAACTCAGGATTGCCGGAAAACTGCCACAAGCGGTCAAAATAGGCCGCGACTGGTATCTCCCGAAGGGCTGCAAACTTCCCGCTTGACAAGGTTCACGATTGCGTTAATATGACGCCATGAACCTCCCGCAAGACCTCAAGAACTACCGAGCGCCCGACGCCTTCATCATCGTGGATCGCTCGATAGACGACCTCGGCGCATTCCAGAAGCTCACGGGCGACGAGTGCGTGATCTGCATATGCCTGCTCGCGGTCTACGCTGGCATTTTCTGGCCTTATCTCTAGGAGAAACGAATGTCCGACACCAAAGAAGTGCAGATCAACCGCGAACTGGCCGCGAAGGTCTTGGGCATCGTGGACGCGGGGCTCGTCAGCGGGCTCGGCAAGCCCAAGCCTGGGCAGATGTGCGTAGAGGCTGCGGTCAACTTCGCCATGGACCGCCCGCACGGTGATGACCCGTCCTGCGTAGGCCATGTCGTGCGTCTGAACAAGGCTTCGGCTGCCGATGTCGCAAGGGTCATGGCGGCGGGCGGCACGGTCGAGCAGGCGCAGGAATAATGAGCAAGCCGCTCTCTCGCACATGGTTCGAGCCTTGCGGCGAATGCGCTGATCCTGAAGCGTGCAAAGACGGCAAGGAGTGCAAGGAAGGATACGACTGCGAGCATACGGTCGGATTCGATTACACGCAGGAATCAGAGGACCGATACAATGACCCACGCCGCCGCTAAGAATATTTACCAGCGCATCAACGAAGTACGCAAGGCCGTGGACTATCTCATCAAGGACAAGAAGGTCGAGTCCTACATGGCCGTTACCCATGACGCGGTTACGGCTGCGGTGCGTGGGCATTTCGTTGAGCAGGGCGTGATGATCGTCCCGGCTCAGGTCATTCAAAGCGCCGTGGTCCTTACGGGAACCATGACCAGCCGGTCAACACCGTTCATTCGCTTCGAGGTCCGCTACCGTTTCGAGGTCGTCAACATTGACGATCCGCAGGACAAGTTCTCAATCGAGATTGAGGCGCACGCCCTCGATCACGGCGACAAGGCCCCAGGAAAGGCTTTGAGCTACGCGAAGAAATACGCCATGCTAAAGCTGCTTGAAATCGAGACCGGCGAGGAAGAAGAAGGGCGGCAAGAGCAGCACAAACCGGCCAAGGCCGCGAAAGGTGTTACCGCTGGACTGGTGGAAGAAACGCCCATTACCTCGAAGCAAAAGAACATGATCTTGGACCTGCACACCGCCGTTGTTGACCTGCTGATTGAGGACAATGACTTCGAGGCTTTCAACAAGATCGAAACTGCCGGTCTGGACAACGACGAGAAAATCCATCTTTGGGCGATGCTTGACTCGAAGCAGCGCAGCCGACTGAAGGCACAGGGACAGAAGGCTAAGTGAACCCGGATGACTTCGCGCTTTTCATCGTTGACACCGAAGCCAAACGGACTCGCGCCGCTGGCATCCTCGGGAAACTCCCGCTTGATGGACGCATTTGGGATGTCAGCATTAAGCCGTACCAATCGCGCCGATCTGTTGACGCGAACCGCCGGCTTTGGGCGCTGCACAAGCTCGCGGCTGACGAAACCGGGCATTCCGTTGACGAACTCCACGAACTATGCAAAGCCATGTTCCTGCCGCGCAAGGAAATCGAGGTTGCCGGGGAAAAGCGCGAGGTCTGCGGAGCTTCGCACAAGCTCAACAAAAAGGACTTCCGCGACTTCATGGAACAGGTCGAAGCCTTCTACATTGAAAAACTCGGGGTGTTCCTTGGCGACCAGGAATAGCGAACACTTGGCGAAGATTCACACGCTGCCCTGCATTGTCTGCCTGAATTGCTACGGCGTGAGCAAGAGAGCGGAGGAAGCCCATCATCTTGAATCTGTACGTGGCCAGCATTCAGATTTTGCGACGGTCCCACTGTGCAAAGGCTGCCATGTCGGTCTGCATGGAGCGAGTCGCCGCGGGTTCTGCTTGGCGCACAAACTGGACGATGTGAAGATGCTCGCATGGACA
>ERZ1292632.2004-Hain-H43-01um-R2-2004-length-18003-cov-5_pt2 | contig 12867 bp, 11 predicted proteins | sample MGYA00564407_ERZ1292632 | MGnify/ENA primary metagenome ERZ1292632 (study PRJEB36523, sample SAMEA6512637) | groundwater metagenome | collected 2019-01-08 | study: AquaDiva: Metagenomics assemblies of 32 groundwater samples
CTCCGGTAAGAAGTACTGCACCTCCCAACTCCTCAACAACGTTCACAATTTCTCCGACACAAGAATCAACAGTTTTGCACGCAACAATGCCGGCAGCTAAGTTACCGGTATGGCCAACCATGTCGGCGTTGGCAAAATTAATCAGCGTAAATCCGTAAGACTGAGGGTTTACCCGCAGATTCTCTAAAAAGGCAGCTGTTATCTCTCGTGCTGCCATTTCCGGTTTCAAATCGTACGTTGCGACTGCCGGAGAAGGTATGATAATCCTATCCTCGCCGGCAAAAGGAAGTTCCTGTTGTCCGTTAAAATAAAAGGTGACGAATCGCTCTTTCTCACTCTCGGCCATACGAAGCTGCCTGACGCCTCTCTCCGATAATACACGACCAAGTGGTAGCTCTACTGTCTCAGGAGGAAACGCGACGTGTACGGGAAGAAGCTTGCCATATTGAGTCATCGTGACAAAATAAAGATTTTGCAAAAGTGGACCTCTCTGAAACACTGGACGCTGGGGAATCTCAACGTTGTGCTTTTGGTAGTATTTGACCATGTAGGGATCAAAATCCCACTCCTTTTGCGCCCGTTCTTCAAAGTCAGGTAAGACAAACGCTTTAGTAAGCTGCCGCGGTCGGTCAATTCGATAATTGAAGAAAATTATTGCATCGTTGTCTTTGATAAGGGAGTGAGGGTTGCCACTCTCATCTGTAATGAGCGTCGGTTCTATAAATTCGTCGGTTTTTTTCTCCTTATATGAACTTTCTATTGCTTCTTGTACGCTTGTGGCATGTTTCCCTTGGCCTTTTGTTAGTGTGAAATAGGCCCGCTCCGTTCGTTCCCAGCGAAAATCGCGGTCCATTGCCCAGTATCTTCCCATGACTGTTGCAATCGTCCCCACTTGCTCGGTAGCTACTACCTTCTCAAGCTGTTGAATATAGGTCAGGGCTGCTGTGGGAGGTGAATCCCTTCCGTCGGTGAATACGTGGAGGTAAACTCTCGTGAATTGTTGTTCTCGCGCCAGTCGCAAAAGCCCATATAAATGTTCAACGTTTGAGTGTACTCCTCCCGCGCCCACAAGTCCCATAAGGTGCAAGTTTGAGTTATAGGTTCGAGCGTGTGCAATTGCTTCTAGAAACACCTCATTTTTAAAAAAACTCCCTTCGGCAATTGCAAGGTTTATTCGAGGCAAATCCTGATACACAATACGACCAGCTCCGAGATTCAAATGTCCCGCTTCGGTATTGCCGGGCTCTCCTCTAGGAATACCAACCGACTCACCGGACGCAGAAAGAAGAGTATGGGGGTATGATGCCCACAGACTATTAAGAGTAATAGGATTAGCAAGTGTTATTGCATTTCCAGGAGAAGGAGGCGCACTGCCCCAACCATCCATTACTATAAGTACCACAAAGTTTGCAAGACGAGGCATGTCATTTTGTTCCCAACTCTGTCTCTATAGCCAATAATCTGTTATATTTTGCAACTCGTTCTCCTCGTGCCGGAGCACCAAACTTCACATAATCTGCACCAACTCCTACGGCAATATCAGCAATTGAGCTATCATTGGTCTCGCCGCTGCGATGTGAGACAATAATTTTCCAACCAGCTACACGCGCCATTTTAATAACCTCAAGCATTTGGCTCATCGTTCCAATCTGGTTTGGCTTAACTAAAATTGCTGACGCAGATTTCTCTTTTATACCTCGCTCGACCCTTTTGGGGTTCGTAACGAGTGAATCATCGCCAACAATGAGTGCTTTTCCTTCAAAGGTGTGGGTTATTTTGGCCCATCCTTCCCAATCATCCTCATAGAGTGGGTCCTCAAGCAAGGCTAAGTGATACTGGTCATTGAGGTTGGTATAAAAGGTGATAAATGCATCCCGATCAAGGGGAGCTGAGCGGTCCCTGATAGAGTATCTTCCATCTTTATAAAATGTTGTCGCTGCAACATCGAGTCCCAGAAACACCTGGCTCCCTACCCTCAAACCTCCCTCTTGGATAGTTTCAACTAAAATAGTGAGTGCATCAAGGTTTGTAAATAAATTTGGAGCAAATCCGCCTTCATCTCCTACTGAATGGATTGCGCCACGTCTAGACAGTTCGGCTCCTAGTCTGTGGTAAATTTCAACGCACATTTGAAGACCCGCTGAATAAGGGATATTTGTTGCAGGTATTACAAAGAATTCTTGGAAATCAAGATTCCCCGCGCCATGCAAACCCCCATTAATCATATTAAAGACCGGTGTGGGCAGATGCCCCGGTCCTTTTGGAATTGCAAATTTGTTTGCGAGTGACTCCACCCAGCGATAAAGGGTCATCCGTTGGGATGCCGCTGCTGCGCGCATAGCGGCAAGCGATACCGAAAGAATTGCGTTTGCACCCAGTTTTTCTTTATTTTCTGTTCCATCAAACTCCACTAACGTGCGATCAAGAGTTACTTGGTCGGTTGGATCAAACCCTACAAACTTTGGTGCTATAACCGTGTTAACATTTGAAACCGCTTTGAGTACCCCTTTTCCCATGTACCGTTTAGGGTCATTATCTCGGAGTTCGTGTGCCTCAAACGTTCCGGTTGAAGTTCCTGAAGGCACTGCGGCAACTCCCACTTGTCCATCGTCAAGCTGCACCGCCGTCTCAATGGTGGGAATACCTCGACTGTCTAAAATTTCTCTTGACCAAATACGGGTTATTTTAGCCATAGTGATTAAGATTTCCGTTTCACTATTTTCCCCTCTTCATTATAAATAACTTCTCTCACTCTCTCTATAGCGTCCGGATTGACCGAAATGCTACTTATTCCCCATTGTACAAGATTTTCTACCAAGTCGTCATATACCGAAGGAGCTTGGCCGCATATCGAGGAAGTAACATGATACTTATGACACAACGTTATTACATGCTGGAGTGCCCACGACATCGCTGGGGAGCGTTCATCGAAGCTTTCAGCGACTGTCTCATTATCACGGTCGGTTCCAGTCATAAGCATGGTAAGGTCGTTTGAGCCAATGGACACGCCATCAATCCCCGTTTTAATAAATTGAGGTAACAAAATTACATTCACTGGTAGCTCGACCATAAGCCAAAGTTTAAATGTTGGGGAGCGAAGCAGTCCTGCAGCTGCAATTAGACGCTTGACGGCGAACATCTCCTGAGGTGAACGGACAAAGGGGATCATAAGCCACAAGTTTTTAAATCCTTTCTCGCGTACTTTTTTGAGCGCAGAAATTTCAAGCCCGAATACTTTTGGATCATGGATATAACGGAACGCACCCCTAAACCCGAGTAGTGGATTGCTTTCTTCCGGTTCATATGCTTCCCCTCCCTTTAAGTTCCTATACTCATTGGTTTTAAAGTCAGTCGAACGGTATACCACAGGGCGTGGATAAAATGCCTCACAAAAGGTAATTAAGTGGTCGGCAAGTTTTTTTGTAAACTCGGGGCCGTTGCCATCTTTTAGTGCTTTCTTCGGATGAACCCCGATATTTGCCATTATAAATTCAGCCCGTAACAATCCCACACCATCAACATTTCTCACTGCTATCTGGGCGGCTTTCTCCGGCTCAGCGAGGTTGACATAGAGCTTGGTAGCAGTCTTTAACGGTATGTAGCTTGTTGTTGGTGGCTGGTAGTTGTTCTCTTTTCCCACCATCTGCTGCGCGCTACCTGCTACGTGTCCTCCTTTGTACACCAGTCCTGCTTTACCATCAACAGTCACAATAAGGCCGTCAGTCAAAAATGCCGTGGCATTTTTTGTTCCCACAACGCTTGGAATTCCCAGTTCCCGTGATACGATTGCCGCGTGTGAGGTTTGTCCGCCACTATCTGTCACAATTGCGACAACCTTTCGCATTGCCGGCACATAGTCGGGAGAAGTCATAACTGTCACCAGCACATCTCCCTTCTTAACTTTGGATAATTCTTTAGGACTTTTTATCTTGATGACCCTTCCAGTTCCAATACCGGGGCTTGCTGCGATACCTTTGAGTATTGGAGGATGGGCAAAAGGACGAGTGGACTGTTTGGTTTTTTCCTTGCTTTGGCTCTTTGATACTTCGACACCTTTTCCTAACGTAGTTATTGGACGCGACTGCACAATATAAAACTTCTTTTTCCAAAAAGTCCATTCAATATCTTGAGGAAAATAGTAATGGGTGTGAATTTTTGCCAAAACAGTGGCCATCTCCTTTATTTGTGCATCGGTGAGTTTGCGTTTCTTTTGTCGCGCCGCAGCAACTTTCCTAACTTTTGTTTCCTTTCGCACTCGTATAAGTTCCACTTCCTGGTGCGAATACTCTCGGGAAATAATCTCAAGAGTATTCCTGCTCACTCTATAACTGTCAGGCACCACCGCACCTTGTACAATCAGCTCACCCAATCCCCATACTGCTTCTATTACCATTACATTTTTTTCCTGAGTGACAGGGTCAACGGTGAACGCAACACCTGATACTTCTGCCTCAACCATTTCTTGGATAATCACCGCTATGAATACATTTTTATGGGGAATTTTATTTTGGGCGCGATAGAAAATCGCACGGGCGGTAAAAAGTGAAGCCCAACAATTCTTAATTGACGCCATAAGGTGGGTTTCGCCTTGCACATTTAAAAATGTTGCTTGTTGCCCGGCAAAAGAAGCAGAAGGGAGGTCTTCGGCTGTGGCTGAGGAGCGTACAGCAACGAGCGCTTTTTTGAACACGCCACCCATTTTTCGATAACGGGCAATTGTTTCTTGTTGTACTTCGGAAGGAATCGTGGCTTTTGCAAACAAAGCACTTACTGCTTCTGATGCATGTTGAAGTGTCCGTGGGTCTTCTTGGTCAACGGAGCGTAGAATTTCCTCAAGTTTTCCCGTGAGTTTGTTTTCAAAAAGGAATTTTTTATAAGAGTCAACGGTAAGAATAAATCCGAGAGGAACAGGAAAATTGGCTCGTGCCATTTCTCCCAAATTTGCTCCTTTCCCACCAACAGTGGGAATATCTCCTTTATCAACTTCTTTGAAATCAACAACTAGCTTGGACAGTGTGGCCATCTCTTTTTATTTTGAGCTAGCAAAAAACAAGCTCTATCTTTATTTTGAAGAAATTTATATTATTTAGCAAGTTGTTTTTTGAACCAGTCAACCCAGGGGATCTCAAGAGGATTCTCTTTATAGGTAATTCCAAGCTCAAGTGAGATGATGCTGGTTGTTAAGAGCACCTCAAGTGCTTCTCCAAGAAGATTTCCTTGTTTTGGCCGATACTCATACGTCTCAAACTTATTTTCCTTTACAACCTGAGCTGTTAGCTCAAATCGTTTTTGCATCATTTTACTGTAGGAGGAAGAAACAAGGAAAATGGAAACTAAATTTTCCCTTGGGTACTTTAACCCTTCTAGTAAATGGTGATTCGCCTCAGGTAAGGAAAACCAGGTAGCGAATGTTTTAGCTGTTTCATTCAATTGGTTGGCAAAAATATGGGCATTTCCCACAAGGTGATCGGCTGCGAAAATCATAACACCTTCACCTTTAAGTTTCGGAACAAGTTTTCTGGCCTGCTTATTTATTAAGGAAAAAGATGAACCCATTCTTTTAATTTCCCGCGGGACAACATTTCCCAAAGTACCTCCAATTGGCTGGATTAAGCCTAATGTGCCTAAGAGTCCTAGCTGTCCAAAAATTCCATAACCGATACCAAGCCGCGGTTTTCCTGAAGGGTTGTAAATAGGGTTAAAAATATAACTTGGATAGTTATTTTCTCTAAGCCATCGAGCTAATTTTCCCCCTGAAGCTATCCCTGTTATCCGGCAATTATTTTTTTTGGCAAGTTCCCCACAAGAAAGTGTTTCTTCTGTTTCACCGGAATAGGAAGAAAGAAGAACTAGTGTTTTTTTATCTGCCCAATAGGGAATATCATAACCATTAATAAGAATAATTGGTACTTTTGCGGCAAAAACACTTGTAATAAAGTGTGTTGGCAATCCAGATCCTCCCATACCACATACAATAACTTTCTCAACATCTTTATATTCACTTGGAAATTTCACTTCAGTAGATTCTTTCCACGCTTGCTCGTACTGCTCGGGAAGTTGCTCAATTGATGCCCTTACTTTTTCAACTGCTTCGTTATTCATATTATTCTAACTTCTTGATCATATTTTGCACAAAACTTATACCTTGTTCTTTTAACTCCTCTGCTTTTTCTTTTGATGTGCTTTCAGCAAATACTCGAAACTCCGGTGCATTTGCAGAGGGACGAAAAAGAATCCAAGTAGCATTATCGATCCATATTTTTAACCCATCCAACTCTTCTGTTTTTTCTCCCTTAAATTCTTGTTTTGCAGCTGAAATGATTTTTTGGTTAAGCTCGCTGGGGCAATCCACTTTTGTTCTTTTCATATGAAATTTTGGTAGCTGTCCAATAAGCTCTGAGAAATGGCCTTCAAATTGTGCAAAGAGTCGCAGTATTTTTATTGCCATTGATCCCCCGTCGCGAGTATACATGATTTCGCTGGAAATTGCTCCGCCGTTTGGCTCAAACCCAAACGTAGCACCTGATTCCTTCATACCCGCAACCACATATGGAGAACCAACTTTTGTCCGTATTACTTTTTTCCCAATTGTATCAACGACTTGCGAGCTGCTTATGGGAGTCACAACAACAGAAGTGTCGCTATATTTTGCAACTAATGAACAGCTATATTCACCTTGAATAAAATTTCCCTTCTCATCAATAAACACAACTCTGTCACCATCGCCATCGTAAGCAATACCAAAATCTGCCTTCTCACGTACCACCGTTTCTTTAAGCTTTTCAATGACTGCTTTATCGTCGGTATCTGTGTCTCGGGCAATAAGCTCTTGTTGTGGTTCACAATTAACCCTAACAACAGTAAGTCCAAGACGGGTAAGTAAGGAGGGAATAACGACTGATTGCGCCCCATTTGCACAATCAACCGCCACTTTCCAAGAAGGAAGATTTTCGGTAATAAGTCCTGCGAGCATCTCTATGTATAACTCTTGTGCGCGTGATTCTTGATGCACTTCCGGTTCCTCAGTTGGAATATTTTGTCGTTGTTTTTTTAAGGTACGGTAACTGTTCTCAATTTCTTTTTCGTGCTCCTTAGTAATCTCTTCTTCAAAAGCATAAAATTTTACACCATTAAGTTTTGTATTGATATGGCTGCCGGTAATCATCAAACTCGCAGAGACAGGAGCTGCTTTTAAAATCCAATTAATTGCAGGAATTGGGCATATTCCCTCATCAAACAATTCTATCCCTCCAGTTGCTAAACCCTTAAACAGCCCATCACGAATTCGAGGACTTGAAGGTCTAGAATCCATACCAATGGCTATAGGCCCGAGTGTATTATGCTGTTCTAGAAATTGTGCAAACGTTCTTCCAATGTCAAAACAAAATTGGTTCGTAAACAACTTTTCTGCATCACCGCGAATTCCACTTGTTCCAAACAATCCCATCAGTATCATTCTAAATCTGGGCTAACAGAAGGTCAAGAGAGGAAGAGAGGGGAAGGGGACTACTGCCGGTTTTAAGACTCCTATCAATCTTAAGTAATTGCTCATGAAGCTGGTAGAGTTGCTCTTTAGTAAAAAGTGAAGCTTGACGGTTAAGCTTGTCTTTCTTCCAATATGGCATAGTAGCTGTCTGCGGCGATTCTTTAATCCATATAAGTTGCCGAACGTGCCAAGCGATCAAAGGAAGCACGAGTTCTGCTGGCTCGTGCTCAAGGATCTGGTGGAACATTTTAAGCGAGTTTTGGGTAGTTTTAGGAGAAAGGGTATCAAGAAATTTAAACGCAAGGCGGGGAATTTTGAAATGCTCAATACTCCATTCTTTGGGAAAGCTTGATAGAAATGTTTTAGATAATTCTTTTGGCTCCCAAAATACAACATTTCCCTCCGGGTCAGAGGCCCTCTGGGTCGGCGGCCCCTTTCTCAAACTCCAATATCCTTCTACAATAACCGCACTCCCCTCCCCTAACAGAGTAGTAGAAGAGGCGTGAAGTACAATTTGGTTCCACTCGGTTGTTTTGCCATCAAGGGTAATAATAGAAAAGCCTTTTTTTTCAAATTCATCTTTTAATTCCAAGAGTCGTGTACGTGTGGCAACCTGATTATCGCCATGAAGAACTGCTATCATAATATTTAGATTGATTATACCCTGTTGAAAAGAATAGTAAATTCACCTTTGGGCGCAACTTTTTCAAAGTGCGCTAATACATCACTTATGTTTTCTCTGCGCACCTCCTGATGCACTTTTGTTAATTCTCGACAGACAACAATAGTTATATTCCCAAGATTTTGTTTAATTAAAATCAGTGTTTTAATTAAACGATAGGGTGACTCGAATAAAATAACTGTCATATTTTGTATTTCCAAAATTTTCTTTATGTGTTCAATAACCTTTTGCGCTTTCCCGGGAGTTTTAGGTAAGTATCCCAAGAAAATAAATTTATCAGGTGGTAGGCCCGAAATGGTTAATGCAACGATAGCGGCGGATGGGCCGGGAATAGAGTCTACTTTTATTCCTTGTTTAATTACCTCTCTTACCAATTTAAATCCTGGATCTGAAATTAAAGGGGTACCGGCATCCGAAACTAAGGCAATTTTCCCACCTTTTTTTAATTGTTCTAAAACCTCCGAAATTTTTCTTTCCTCATTTCCCTCAAAGAAGGAAATAAGGGGCTTTTTAATATCATAGTGGGTAAGGAGTCCAGTGGTCCTCCTTGTATCTTCTGCTAATACTGCATCTACGCTTCTTAATACTTCTAACGCGCGAAGGGTAATATCACCTAAATTCCCAACAGGTGTTGCCACAATAAAAAGCGTGCCTTCTCTTGTCATTTTCTTAATTTTTGAATCATTTGCTTCATTCGTCTATTAATTCCGTTGTGTCCCACTAGAGCCCCTGAAAAGTTTTTGGGGACATGTGCAAGTTCATGGAGTAACACTTCATCTTGCTCGCGAGGTGTAAGTTTAAGAAAGCGATGGGTAACCTCAAGAATGTAGGCTGGAGGAGTTTTTAGTGTTTCTTGCCAAATGCGTGAGAGCCCCCACATACGGGCATATGCCCGAGACGTTGAACCACTACTCTCAACACAAAAAATCCTAGAAACGTCAATGTAAGAAAGTTCGCACTCTCTGATGAGGCGTCTTACGCGAGAGCCAATATGAGGCGAGGGGGAAAATGAAAAACGTCTTTTACGCAGTTTATTCAACAACCTTGTAAACTTCCGCGCCATCTTTTACCTCCTGCGAAACTTTTAGACCAATTGCTTGGCCAGCTTCTGCACTATCCAAGCTCTTGTGCTCTTCCTGCATTGAAGACACCTTTTGGGAAAACAATTCTTCTCCGCCTCGTACAAATTTTACGGTATCACCCACTGCAAGGTCAGCGTTTAATTCAACTACTGCAACGCCAATCTTATCATAATAATGCGTCACTTTTCCCAGTTTAATGTCTGGCACTTCTTATCACCTCCCCTCACGGGCCTCCATTTCTTTATTTTACTACACTATTTTGTTCAAAAGTAAGCAGAGCTTGGCCTTTCAGGCTAAGCAGAGCTTGTTTCTCACTGTCGTTCGAAATAGCACAGAGCAATTGCAAGTGCGTCCGCTGCATCATCAAAATGAGTTTTTTGTTTCTTTTTACTTCGAACCTTAAGAATTTTTCGCACCGTACTTTTCATGGCGTCTTTTTTTGCGTTTCCTGAACCGGCAATAGTTTTCTTTACTTCCATAGGGGTAAATTCAACGATTTTGACATTTCTTCGAGCGGCAGCAAGCATAATGACACCTTTTGCTTGAGAAACACTCATTGCGGTTTTTACATTGGTTGCGAAAAACAATCGCTCAATTGCAATTATGTCTGGGTTATACAATTTAATAATTGAAAGCATCTCTTTATAAATACTATTGAGTCTCCTCTCTGGTAGCTCTTCTTTAGCAGTTTGAATCAACCCAAATTCAACAAATTCATACCCCTCTCCGTTTTTCTCAATGAACCCATATCCAGTCGTCGCAGTCCCAGGATCAATACCAAGAATCTTCATTACTTTAAGAGTACCACACCTTGCCTTCCTTTAAAATCCCGTAACATTCTTAAGGATTCGAGCTGCAGTGACTTTCCCATCTCTCACCTCTGTTGCTACAACATCAATACGGGAAGCGTCAGGAGATTTTGGATTAAGAAGCTTAAAATAGTGTGCGGTTCGTTCAAGATGAGCTAGTTTTCGAGGAGTTACTGCTTCTTCGGGGTTACCAAACTTTGGACTCCATCGTGTCTTTACCTCCACAAATACCAATGTATGGTTTTCTGTTGCAACAATATCAATTTCTCCAAATTTTGAACGGAAATTACGGGTAAGAATTTTATATCCTTTTCTCTTAAGAAGCGTTACTGCGTATTCTTCGCCAATTTTCCCAGCCGAAGCCGTGCTTCTCATTTCTTTCTTCGGATTACTTTTCTTCTCTTTTTTGCCTTAGCAACTTTTCTAGGCTTCGTGACAATTTTCATTTTCCCTTTCCCTGCAGCTCTGTGGGTGATTGCATCAATATCTGCCTTTGGACGACCTCGCAGGTAATATAACTTTGCGCGCCGTACTCCCTCAACTCGACGCTCCCTCACCTCAACTTTTTCTATCCACGGAGAGAAAAGTGGAAAAATTTGTTCAATCCCTATTCTATCAGCACCCATTTTTCTCACAGTAAACGTCTTGTTTTCTCCCTCTCCACGAATGCCAATAACCATCCCCTCAAACATTCCTTGCCTTCTCCCTGTTTCTTGGGTTTTTAGGTAGAGACGAACGATATCTCCGACACCAAATTCTATTTCGTTATGTTTCGCAAAAAGTGCCATTTTCCTATTTTACCATCATTTGCCCAAAATTTCATTAATTTTCTGCTCAAGCTGTGGGTTCCAGTCAACACCATAGGGAAGCTTAATTTGTTTGACCGCCGCTCCATTCTCAAACTCAAGCACCAGCTCCGTATCCCCCTGATTTGTCTGTAATAGTTGGTTGAGTCTGAATAACGTTGCTGGTTTTGTGCGGGCAGAAATACGCATGGTGATTGGTCCCTCATTGTGCTCCTCCTCGTGTGTATTTATTTCTTGTACCCCATCAACAAGAATATTTATTGCGCCTTCCCGCTCATCAACTTTACCGGTAACAACGAGGAGCACATCTTGCCTCCATACCTGCGCGTTGCTCGCAAAAAGCTTTGGAAAGATAACTAAGGAAACCACTCCTGTATCGTCGGCAAAATCAGCAAACGCCATTTCTTTCCCTCCGTTCTTAGTCAGGACAATACGAACACTTCGTAACACGCCTGCGAGTTTGACTGTGCTACCGGTATCATCGCTTGCCAACTCAAAAATCTTATGTGTAGCAAGACGCGCTGCTTCTTTGACAAAATCACCCAAAGGGTTCTCTGTTAAGGAAAAACCAATGAGCTGACGCTCAAGCGCAAGTAGTTCTTCTTGCGTGAACTCTGGGATATCAGGAAGCGTATCAACTTTTACCTCTTCATTTTCTTGTTCCTGAAAAAGCGCTGTTTGATTAGTGTCTCGTGATTTGCCGCCCGCTCGCACCTGCTCTAGTGCGACCAACAGGGCCGCGCGCTTCCCAAACTCGCTCAGTGCACCTGCCTTAATCAAGCTTTCAATAACCTTCTTATTCACTTTTTGAGTATCAACAACTGAGCAGAAATGTGTCAGCGAGCTGAATTTCCCAACCTCTTCTCTTTTTGCAAGGATTTCCTCAATTGCCGCCTTTCCTACGTTTTTAATCGCTGAGAACCCAAATCGAATAGCCCACCCATTGAGTGATTCCCTTTGTTTCTCGAGTGTAAATCCAACAGAGGATGTATTAATATCAGGGGAGAGGACTACGATACCCATTCGTTTGCATTCTCCTACGCCCAACGCCACCTTTTCAGGATTTCCCGACTCGGCGGTGAGAAGCGCAGCCATAAAGGGAACAGGGTAATTTGCTTTCATCCATGCAGTTTGATAGGCAATCATTGCATAAGAGACAGAGTGCGCTTTATTAAATCCATATCCCGCAAACCGCTCGATTAAATCAAACACAGCCTCTGCAGTTTTTTTCTCGACTCCAAGTTCGGTTGCTCGCTTGATAAACTTCACGCGCTCCTTTGCCATCACTGTCTTTTTCTTCTTTCCAATTGCCAGCCTCAGACGGTCTGCCTCCACAGCGTCATACCCTGCAAGTATTTGAGCAATTTGCATGCACTGTTCTTGGTACACGGCGATTCCATATGTCTCCGATAAGATTAATTCAAGTTTAGGGTGAGGATAGGAGAGTTTCCCTGATTTCTTTCGAGAGATAAATTCGTCTATAAACTGCATTGGTCCCGGTCTATATAATGCGACCATTGCGGCAATGTCAGAAAAGCGAGAAGGGGCAAGTTGTTTCGCGAGACGTCTCATTCCTGCCGATTCAAGCTGAAATACACCGGTGGTTTCAGCGGAGGAAAGAAGCTTGAATACCTTTTTATCATCCAGTGGAATTTCAGAAAGATCGATGTCTTTTCCTCCTTGTTCCTTGATAAATGAGAGTGCTTTCTCAAGAATAGTTAAGTTTCGAAGGCCCAAAAAGTCCATCTTCAAAAGCCCTATTGCTTGGCCTGGTTGTTCGGCTGCGTTTAAATCAAGCGCATACATGTCATATTGGGTGATGATACGGTCTCCCTTTGTTTCCCTCTGGAGTGGGGTATAGGCGGTCAGCTCTTTGTCTGCAATCACGACTCCTGCTGCGTGAGTTGAGGCATGCCGCACCACACCTTCAATTTGGCGTGCAAGATTAAGAGTACGTTTCGTGTCTTCATCTGTTTCATACAAACTTGCAAGTTCTGGGGAA
>ERZ1292632.3173-Hain-H43-01um-R2-3173-length-12857-cov-5_pt1 | contig 12857 bp, 11 predicted proteins | sample MGYA00564407_ERZ1292632 | MGnify/ENA primary metagenome ERZ1292632 (study PRJEB36523, sample SAMEA6512637) | groundwater metagenome | collected 2019-01-08 | study: AquaDiva: Metagenomics assemblies of 32 groundwater samples
GATACTTTTCGTAAGTCACAACATGGGGGCTATACAAAATCTCTGCAAAAAAACCATCTTGATTGAAAAAGGGAAAATTAAAATGTATGGTGAAACTTCAAAAGTTATAGATTTTTATTTAAATAAGGGCGACTTAAATTCAATTTCGGAATTTAAGATAAACAAAAGAAAAGAAGCCCATGTGTCGAGGATTAGTATATTGGATAAAGATTACAAACCATCGGCGCGTATTCCTGTCAGCGAAACATTTTCCATAAAACTTGATTATGATGTTACGCAAGAAATAGATGGTGTTACTATTTCTTTTTTGTTTTATTCAAATGGTGAACTTTTGCTCATATCTTCCGATTCAGACAGTACGGGAAAAATGGAAAAATACAAACCAGGCTCTTACGAATCTGTAATAAATATACCATCTTTCCTTTTTAATGTCGGAATATATTTCTTCGATGTAAGAATTCATATACCGGGACAGATACTTATAGAACATAAGCAGAATATTCCATTTGAAATCCTGTCATCTGTAAATGATAATCGATCTACAATCCACGGTGGAGCAATCGGCAAAATAGCTTCTATACTAAACTTTAAAACAACTAAAAAATTATAGAAAATAAAAAATTAACCAAAAGCCCGTTGATATTTATAACCCCAGAAAATTAAAAAGAAAATTTTATAAAGCTGTATATAGCACCTGAAAAGATGTACTATAAAACCTTCTTGAAAACTTAGAAAAATCTGATAAGAAAAAATATAGATTCTCCAATAATCTGATACAATTTAAAAACTGGAGTTAATATTTTCAATTAAAATAACAATGAAAAATATATACGGAAAAATAAAAAAGAAAGTTTTGGGAATTATACATATAGATACAAAAATTAAAACACTTGAACGTGTGATTATTTGTGAGTCTGATATTCAAAAAATGTTACTCGGAAAAATTCTAGTAAGACAAATGTTGGAAAAAGGCCCTCTGTTTGATATTAGAGAAAGTGAATTTAAGATTTTTTCTCAATGGGAAGACGATGGCATAATTCAATATATTATCAATAACATTGATATCCCGCATAAAACTTTTATTGAGTTTGGGGTGGAAGATTATACGGAAGCAAATACTAGATTTTTATTAATAAATAACAAATGGTCTGGACTTATTATGGATTGTTCAGAAGAAAACATGAAGCGTGTGCGGGAAAGTGGAATCTACCCAAAATATGACTTAACAGCAATACATGCATTTGTTAATGCGGAAAATATTAATGACCTCATATCTACACGCTTCAAGGGCGAAATAGGGCTTCTACATATAGATATAGACGGAAACGATTATTGGATTTGGAAAGCCATAGATGTCGTATCGCCGGTCATTGTTATTATGGAATATAACAGTGCATTTGGAATAGATAGGCCTATTACAATCCCGTACGATAAAAACTTCAATAGGACGAGAAGTCATCATAGTAATTTGTATTATGGTTCATCTCTCTTATCTCTTTGTGACCTGGCGGAAAAAAAGGGGTATTATTTTATAGGAACAAATAGTTGTGGAGGTAATTCTTACTTCGTAAGAAAAGATAAGATCGGTAAACTAAAAGCGTTGAAGCCAAAAAATGGCTATGTTTTAACAAAAACAAGAGAACATCGCGACAAAAATGGCAATCTTACTTTTACGTCGCCAGAAAAAGGAATGGAAAAATTAAAAGGGTTGCTCGTTTTTAATACTAGAGAAAATAAAATTGAAAAATTATAATTAATTTAAAAAATATTAATTGATTGAAAGTGTTTATTCTGGTTTATGTTTTTTATCTGGACGAACAATAGAGGTAACCCCCTTATGTTTAACGACTTCTGATGCGCATTCGTTGGCGAATTTTATTGATTCCTCAATATCTCCAGTTTCAATATATTTTACAATTAAAGCTGCAAAAAAACTGTCACCGGCTCCAGAAGTATCCTTTACCTCTACCTTATTAGGAACGGGGTAAGTTTTTCCCATAAATACGGCTCCGTGTTCTCCTTTTGTATGGATTAACTTATTTTCTAATTTTTTATTTATCTTATCTTTTGATCGTTCGTATTCGTAATTATTTATTTTTATAAATTTTGCATTTTCAGCCCAATTCCCTAATATTTTTTTAGTATCAATAAATACATTGTCATGGTTTTTCGTAATATAATCTATATCTTCTTCCATTAAGAATCCTTTGTTGTAATCCGAAATAGCAATAATATCATAATCTGAAAGTGGAATATCTTCTACCTTAACTCTGGGAATATGATGGTCTGTATCAACACGTATAAACATGTGGTTCGTGTCGTGGTGTATGTATCGAGTTTTTGTAACCTCTCTCCATTTATCATTTGTATATAAATCGACGTTGGAAAAAATATTTTTAATATTTCTTTCAACATTGGCCGCCATACCAGGATTTTCTCTTTGCTCAAAAATACCAAGTACCGGGATTGGCACATCTGGAGCCAAACGCTCTGCGTTACAATATACAAAAATATCTCTGCAACTTTCACCTAATACCAATAGTTTTTTCATATGATCGTCAGGGTAGGCGCCAAATGAAGTTCCTCGAAACTTAATTTTTTATCTATAGTTGGTTTATTAAACAAACTTAAAACAGAATTAGCAATATCCACCTTTGTAGGGTAATAAAATTCTGTCAAAGATGTTGAAGTTGGACACGGAACATTTGGGCAGAAAAGAGATGTTGGTTTACTTTTTAGGGTTACTTCTTTACTCTGAGTTACTTTAGAAATAACCTCAGATCCTATATTGAAAGATTCATTGGTAGTATCAACACACAAAATCCTGCCTGTTTTTTGTACGGATTTAAAAATTGTTTCATAATCAATTGGGTTAATGGAAACCAAATCAATCAACTCTACGTCAACATTTTTACCAATAAGTGGAATTGCCTCAAGCGCGGAAATAAAACCATCCCCATAAGAAACAATGGTTATATCTTTACCTTCTTTTACAACCTTAGCCTTATCAAGTGGTTCGCTATATACTTCAGCTGGTACATCTTGTTTCAACTGAAAAAGCCAACGTGGCTCAAGTACAACTACTGGATTTTTATCTAGTACTGCAGAAATAAGAAGTCCTTTAGCCATTTTAGGAGTAGACGGTATTACCACCTTAAGCCCTAAAACATTTCCAAACAACGAATAAAGGGCTTGGGTATGCTGAGGACCATTCCCCCATTGCCTACCAATATTTATACGAAAAACAATAGGAACACCACTCCCACCACCAAACATATAATTCCATTTTGACGCTTGAGTAAATATTTGATCGGCAGCAAACAAGGCAAATTCTACGCGACCATGATGGACAATTGGCCTCAATCCATTAATAGCAGCACCTACAGACATGCCAGTAAATGAAGCTTCCGATACGGGAACATCAAACACACGCTCCGGATATTTAGCGTATAGCCCGGATGTAGTACCATCTGCGCCATTCTTGTAAGAAACCCCCAAACCAATCACAAAAACAGACGGATCAATTTCCATTATTTGGTCAGTTGCTTCTTTTATTGCTTCTGTATATTTAATTATTCTAGGAGGCATATAGGTCGGTGTATAAACTTTTTTTTAGCGGATAATTTTGTTCTGTTGCAAATTTAATACTATCCAAAACTGTCTTTTTTATATCATTCTCTATTTTAGTTAATTCTTCTTCCGAAAAACCATCTTTTAAAATAGACTGCTTAATTTTTATCATGGAATCTTTTTCTTGTCTTTTTTCTAAAACATCTTCTTCTCTATACCCTTCATCAAAAATGGGGGCGCTATGAGCCATATGTCTATAAACTATGCACTCAAAAACAGCTGGTTTCCCCTTACGAACTTCTTCTACTAATTTTTTTGCTTTATCTGAAACATCTTCATAATCATTACCGTCTGCTTTTACATATTTAACCCCGAAACCAGTTACAATTTTTTCAATATCATAATCTGGCGATCTTCTATCTCTCAATTTTGAATTAACAGCAAATAAATTATTTTCAACTACCAACATAAGGGGTAATTTAAAAAGAGCAGCAAGATTTAAAGTTTCATACACCACTCCCTCTTCAAACGCACCATCTCCCAAAAATGCAACTGTTATACCGCCATTTTTGTTGTATTTTTGTTCAAAGGCCGCACCACAAGATAGTGGAACTACACTTCCCAAAATCGGAGTTGTCCCTATGAAATTAATTGATTTGCCAACCATATGCATAGAACCACCTTTGCCGTGAGCAAGACCGCTCTCCTTTCCTAAAAGTTCAGAGATCATCTTTTTTAAATCCCCTCCTTTGGCTAAATAATGACCGTGGGAACGATGATTCCCCATAACCCTGTCTTCTTTACCTAATGCGTTACAAACACCAACAGCAACAGCCTCTTGCCCAACATAAAAATGAACGAAACTCATAATTTTATTTTGTAAATAAAAATTAGCGATTTCTTGTTCCGCTGTTCTTATAAGAAACATTTTTTTATATGCCTCCAAAAAATCAGTTTTCATAATTTACATTTCTATTATTATTCTGCTTGCTTGACCGGACTTAACTAATTTTATAGCGTCATTTATCTTATCTATACCCATTCTATGTGTGACTATTTTATCAATTGAAATAATACCAGCTTTATGCATTTTAATATATCTGGGAATTTGTTGGGTTGGTGAAAACTTTCCCCCCTGTGTTGCTTTTATTATTTTCCCCTCACCCCCAAAAAGATGATTTGCATTAAAAATTTCAATACTTTCACCAGGTTTCGGTTGTCCTACTAAAATATATCTTCCGGTACCAGAAAGTAGTGATATGGTATTTTCCAAACTTTTTTTGTCGCCGGAAGTTTCTATAATCACATCAATATCTTTTACCCCAAAAATTTTAAATATTTCATCTTTAATGGAGTTTTTGGAACAATTAATATATAGATGCGCGCCTAAAGATTCACATACTTCTTTTTTATTGTCATATATATCTACGGAAATAATAGGAAAAGCACTAGCGGCCTTAGCTGCTTCTATTAAATTAACGCCGAGCCCACCAGCACCAACTATCATGACGCTTTCGCCAAACTTTACATTTGCTTCTTCGTTTATGGTTCCTAATGCGGTCGATAAACCACACCCAAGTAACGCACAAAGTTCATTGGGGGTATCTTGGGGAACTGGAGTAATTCTATTTTCCGAAACTATTGAATACTCACTTAGGGTTGTAACTTTACCGCTTTTCATTTGTTTATCTTTATATATGTAGGTCGGGAAATCAGATTCAACACCATCACCCTTTCTCCAGTGCATGACTACCTTATCCCCTTCTTTAACTTTTGTAACCCCTTGACCAACTTTTTCCACAATACCGCACCCTTCATGCCCCAATAAATGCGGAACAAAATTTGCATTATTTTTATTACCGGCAATTTCCTGAAGCTGAGAACCGCAAATACCACTTACAAGCACTTTAACCAAAACTTGCCCGAATAATAAATCAGTTAAACCAACCTCTCCAACAACTAAATCTCCGTCTATTTTTTCCAGCACTACGGCTTTCATTTTTTTATTTGATTAATTTTGATAAATAGTAATAAATATAGAATAAAAACAATAAATCAGACGTATTTCAAAAAATAATGCTAAAATCAAATTGCACGATGAAAACAGATTCATTTTATAAAAGAAAAGAAAAGATGTCTAGTGTGCTTTTATATCATCCAGTCGGCTTGGGTGATCATTTAAGATTTCACGGCATTGTTCGTGAATACTGCAAAAAATACGGCAGAGTTGCTATTTTTTCAATACCAAGCACCTATCAATCGGTTTCTTTTATGTACAGAGATATTAATAACCTCACGATTATCAAAGGAGCTTACTACAAAGGAGATTACGCTTTTGCAAAAAAATTTATATTTTTAAATAAATTTAAGTTTGGAAAATACAAATATGACATAGTTAAAATATTGGAAAATAAACATTTAGACAAACATTCTGGTGTAACATTTGAAGAACAATTATATCGACTTGCTAATGTTGATTTTGAAAAAAAATGGGACAGTTTTTTTGTTGAAAGAAATTTTAAAAAAGAAAAAGAATTATACGAAAAAGCTGCCTCAAAAGAAGATTATGTTTTTCTTCATGAAGACGATAGTAGAAATTTTGTAATTAATAGAAAAAAAATTAATAGAAATTTAAAAATCTTTACACCAAACGATAAATTAACAGAAAATCTTTTTGATTATTGCACTATTATAGAAAAAGCAAAGGAAATACATGTTATTGATTCTTCATTTATGTTTTTGATTGATTGTCTAAAATATGAAAATTCAAATCAAAAACTTTTTATTCATAGATACGCAAGGGAAAACTATGAATATTTATTACCTGTACTGAAAAAAAAATGGAATATAATCAACTCTTTTGAAGAATCTATAAAATTTAATATTGTTACCCCTGTTTATAATGATGAAAAATACCTAGAGAAATACTTAGAGGAAACTATTGGGAGTGTACTTTCTCAAGAAGGCAATTTTTTTATTGATTATATAATCGTTAGTAGTGAATTAACTGATAAAAGCCTAGAAATCATAAAAAAATACGATGATTTGCTTAAAAACGGTCTTTACCCTATTAAATGTAACGGTATAACATTAAAATTGTGGTCAAAGAAAAGTAATAATCAAACTTCAATTATTAATGAGGTTTTCAAGGTTTGTACTGGAGAAATATTCGCCTGGATTAATTCTGGGGATTTTTATGAACCAAATGTTTTTAAAACAATTTTGGATAAATTTCAAGAAGATCGCGATATTGATCTTGTGTACGGTGATTGTTATAACTTTATTAATAATTTGGAGAAAAAAGAGTTGGTACGCGGAACAGAAACTAGTTTTAATGATTTATTAAAAAATAATAATGCTATTTTTCAATCATCAACTTTTTTTACAAAAAGAGCTTTGAGAAATTCTAATTTTTTAGACGAAAATCTTCATTATTTAATGGATCTTGATTTATGGATTAAAATTGCCAAAAACGGTAAAATCTTTTATACACCTGTTGTTCTATCAAACTATAGGGTCCGGGAAAATCCTAAAACTGATTTGTTCAAAAAAAAATTTTCCGCAGAAATAAAAAATATATTATGGAAATATAAAGGTGGGATAATTAGCCCAAAATTTATCAATAATATTAAATCAAGAAATGTATTTTTGAAATATATTAATAAAAAAATGCCTAAATTTTATTCTTATGGTAAAAAAAAATTTTACAAAATAATCAGTTTTTTCCACTATTAAATAAATGACAAACGAACTGAAAGAAACAGTAAAAAAAATAATTTCTGGAAAAGCCAGTATTGTTATTAGAAATTTTCGTAATTCATATAACGAGTTTAGACAAAAAAATAAGGTTGGTGGTTTTGACATTATCGACGTATACAGAGGACACTTTAATATTAAGTATAGAGGAATCCCTAATTTAAAATGTCCATTTGATTACGTAATTTATCAAATGATTTTGTCTGAATTAAAGCCAGATCTCATAATAGACATTGGGACAAATAATGGCGGTGGAACTTTATATCTAGCAGACCTTATGGAAAATATTGGACATGGAATAATTCATACGATTGATATTAAAGATCAGTCAGATAAATTAATTAAAGAACATAAACGTATAAAAATTTTTATAAATGGATGGGAAAACTATGACATTAAAAAGGCTGGTGTTTTTAAAAAAATACTGATTATAGATGACGCGTCTCATACATATGAAGATGTATTAAAAACTTTAAATAAATTTTCACCACTAGTTTCAGTTGGCTCGTACTTTATTGTAGAAGATGGAATAGTTACAAAATTAGGAAGAGAAAAATCACTTAATGGTGGACCACTTCGTGCAACTAAAGAATTTTTAAGTCAAAACTCTAAATTTGAAATAGACAGAAAATACTGCGATATGTTCGGGAAAAACGCTACTTTTAATCCAGATGGGTATCTAAAAAGAATTAGTTAAATATGTCCAAAGTATTTATAGGAATGACCATATATAACGGCGAAAAATTCTTAAGCCAAGCAATTGAATCTTTGCTTTCACAAACCTACCCAGATATTACACTATTCATTTCAGATGACGCCTCAACTGATGGGAGTCGGTCAATTTGCGAAAAATACTCAAAAAAAGACGAGCGGGTAGTATATTACCGTCAGCCGAAAAATATCGGAATGTTCCCTAATTTTAAATTCGTTCTGGACAAAGCGGATGGCAAATATTTCATGTGGGCTGCTCAAGACGACATCAGGGAGGAAAATTACATAGAAACATGCGTTTCAAACCTGAAAAAATTGGATATTGGGCTCGCTACAACGATAATGGCTGTAATTGATTCATCTGGTAAAAATATTACGGTTGAATCCGAGCTTATTCGCTTGTCTAGTAAACCAGGGTATCTTAATGTGGCTCGCTATGTTATGCAGCCAGAAATACTAGGTAAATGCAATATAATGTATAGCTTATTTAAAACTGATGTGATAAAAAAAGTTTGGGAAATATATCCCCAGAGGTCGGAGTGGGGGTCGGACTATCATTTTAGTCTTGCGGCTATAAGCCATTTTGGCTTTTACGTGGACCCAAAAATACTTTTCAAAAAAAGAAGTGGTGGATTTTCAAGCCCTAATATAATGGTGAATGAGATTGATAGTGTAAAAAAAATTAAATTCAATAACCCAAATAATCACATATTCCCGTTTGGTAGGTTTAATAATTATCTCAGGGGACATATGGAAGCGCTTATGGGAACTCCGTATCGCCCACTGGCGGCATTTTTGCTTCTGATTCGCTTGCCACGTTCATTTCTCATTCATCTTAGGGGGAAAAACTATAGAAAATTTATTAGCAGGTTTTTACATAAATAAACAATTTGATAATTATTAAGATATCCGGTGGACTTGGTAACCAGCTCTTTCAGTACGCGTTCGCACGTTCCGTGGCATTGCGTCTTGAAACCGATTTTAAGCTGGATATAAACCCCTACAATACATATTATAAGAAAGTTAGAAAATATTCTCTCAGCCATTTCAATGTAAAGCAGGAATTTGCAAAGGATTCTGACTTTTTCGGATTCGTGTGGCTTGTAAAGCAAAACAGGATATTCGGTACTTTCTATAAATACTTAAGACTTAAGAGTAAATTAATGTCATTTTATTATCCGGAACGAACATTTCATTTTGACCCGAGAGTATTTTCAAAAAATGGAACTTATTTTGATGGATTCTGGCAAACGGAAAAATATTTCAAAGATATTGAAGACGTTATACGCAAAGACTTGACTCTTTCCGACCCCCTGTCGGAAGAAAGCAGTAAAAATTTGGGAAAAATAAAAAAAGAAAACGCCATCTCTGTCCATGTCAGGCGATATGAAATGAGCGCCGATAAAATGTATAGCGGGACAATCGATATTCAAGGAGTATGCTCAATCGATTATTACAAAAAAGCTATGGAATACATGTCGAGACGTGAAAATAATCCGCATTTTTTTATATTTTCCGATAACTATGATTGGGCTATACAAAACTTCAAGTTATTGCCGTACGCAATAACTTGTATAAAAGGTAATGATGAAAAGGATTATGAGGATTTGATACTTATGGCTTCCTGCAGACATAATATAATCGCCAACAGTACTTTTTCATGGTGGGGAGCATGGCTTAATACAAATAAAAATAAAATTGTTATAGCGCCAAGTAAGTGGTTTAACAACGTTAAAACAAGTGTAGATATAAAAGATATAATCCCCGAATCTTGGATAAAAATGTAATTAAATAAAAAGAACCCGCACGGTTGATGCCATGCGGGCTCATACTTTTCAAAGGTCATCTCTTGTTATATCAGTGTGACGGAAACTCCCGCCTTTTCTGCCATACCAAACGATTTCCCTAGCAAATTTTTCAAGATCACCTCCAAACTCCCTGTCAGTTTTGATTAGAAGCCTCGAGCTCGATTTCGGCGGTTCAGACCCGCTCTTCAAGTCGCCGAAGTACCCGTGAAGGTCGTGGGAAAGCCCGATTGTGGTTCTGGTGGTATACGGGTCCCTTACAACCGCCAACTGGTACAAAACCACATCGTCAAGAAGCACATCGTCAAACTGACGGCCAGAAATTCCAGCCAAGAGACCGATGAACGACCTGATCTCCCGATAGAACTCGCCTTTTTCCGTTACAAGAGTGAGAAAACTCGCTTCTTCAAGTGGCCAATAGATATTGCCAAACTTCTGCAAGACCAGGTCGATACGCCCGCCCTCAACCGAACGGGCAATAATGCTCCTGATAAGGGCGATTTCTTTGCCAACCAAAGTTTTCTGGCTAGCGCCAAAATACTCTATCATTTTCTCGTAGAAGTCGCTATACTCCACCCCGAAATGCCTCCGGAACAGGATAGCGATGTACTGCGTAAGGCAGAGGCAGTGGAAAGCTTGTACCATCCAATAAAAAAGGTAGGTGCGTTGCCAATCCGTGTTAGACATCGACGCTGTTTCCACCACCACATTTTCATACTCAATGATGTTCCCTGTTCCTGATCCGGGCGTACTGTGCCCGAGCAGAATCGGCATGCGAACCGACTTGATTTTGTTCAGACTGATATATAACGGTTCACTCATTTTCGAATTCGGGAGCATGGTACAAACGTAAGCGTTCAGGTTCACCGAGTCGGCATGTCCTTCAAAAATCCGATCAATGCCTTTTTTTGTCGACTCGTAGGTTTCGCCAGGCATCCCCATAATCAGCTCGGTATAAGTCGGGATATTTTCCGCCCTATATCGGTCCATCAAATGGGAAAAAACTTCAAGCTTGATGTTCCGACGTTTAACGATTCCGAGAGTTTTTTCGTCCATACTCTGGAACGAAAGCGTCGCCCCCTTGCTCATGCCCGCCTCGTTCAACATCTTCGCAATCGTAAAGATCTTGTCGTTGCTGTTCTTGGCGGTGCACATCCTGAATTTCCGAGGAAAGCCACCGTGCTTTTCGCGCGTGGCAATCATCAGTTCAGTGAGTTTGAAATCGCGTTTCAGAATACCCCAGTTAGCGTCTCCGCTGAAAAGGTATTCAACCTTGTGCTTGCCCATCCATTCGTATTCCTCGCGGATACGGTCTTCGTCGAACTCAAAAAGTTTCGACATGGTATTCCCGCCCCAATCGCAAAAAGTGCACGAATAGGGGCAACCACGATTCGTCTCCTGAGTTGCATTTAAGGCATACCCGCGTTCGAGCATGAAATCAAATATGCCAGAGAGATACGGCGAGGGAAGCTTGGACAAATCTCCGATTCGCTTCGCCTGCGCGGTTTTTATGGTGCGGTTTCCTTCCACGCGAACACTCAGTCCGCCGATCTTAGTGAAATCGGGACGGCTTGAAAAATTCAGTTCGCACAAAACATCCGCAAAAACGAATTCTCCTTCTTGATGGACCAAAAGATCCACATACGGATGTTCTTCGAAGAAACGATTTGATGCGCCGGGAACTTGCGTACCGCCGAACACAATTAAGCACTCAGGGAACGCCATCTTCAAGAGCCTTGCGAGCGCCTTGTTGTATTCCCAGTTCCAGATGTAGCTTGAAAAACAGGCAACCGCCGGACGTTCGATTCTCAGAACGACATCGGCGGGAGTTTCTCGCAAATAGATCGGTTCCAGAAAGCGGAAATTCTCCCGCACCTCTGGCAACGTCTCTGCGTAGGCCTGCAACAAGCCGATTGAATACGGGAGAAAAACGTTCGTCCCGTACCTATAATTCACTTGCACGAAAAGAACGTTTTGCTTTGGCATGACCTGCCTCCTGTGGGTTATTGCGTCTAATAATTCATTGGAAGAACTTCAATTTCTCTTAGCAATCTATACTTGATTTGGCTTATAAAGTCAATACCAACGTATAGGTTTAATAGCTTGGCACCACTTGGTGGAATATCATCAAGTATATGTCATACACAAACAACAAGAACTTGCCTAAGATTAGAAGGGAAGCAGCGAGATTAATCCATCGAGGTTGGAGTGCAAGAAAGGTTGGTAGGTATTTAGGATTTCATCATACAGCTGTTATGGAGTGGTACAGAAAAGCCAAGGTGATCGGAGACCATCCAATACCAACAAGAAGTTCTAGCCCAAGGTCACATCCAAAACAACTAAGTAAAGAGATTGTGAACAAAATTGTGAAGAAAAGACTGGAGCATGGTAGATATGCTGAAGCTGTACACAAAGAACTTCTAAATGATGGAGTTAAAGTTTCGCTTTCTTCAGTCAAAAGAACTTTGGAGCGAAATTATCTCATTAGGAAGAGAAGTCCATGGAAAAGGTACCACCCACACCAGGATCGCCCATATCCCTTGAAAGCTGGCGATTTAGTTGAGGTTGACACAATTCACAGAATGATAGATGCGAGAAAGAGACTGTACGTATTCACACTCATTGATGTTTACTCGCGATGTACATACGCAAAAGCGTTTGAGAGAATGAATGCGCGAACCAGTATTAATTTTGTTAGTGAAGCGCAGAGAGAAACAAATTTTCGTTTCAATATGCTTCAGTCAGATCATGGACCGGAGTTTGGCATGTGGTTTGTTGAACAAGTTAAAAAGAACCACAGATATACCAGAATTGGAAAACCTAATGACAACTCCCATATCGAAAGGTTCAATCGAACACTTCAAGAAGAATGTTTGGATAAAATTCCAACAGATGTGAGACAAATCAATTGTGCTCTAAAAAAGTATTTGCGATACTACAATTACGAAAGAGTTCATGGAGGAATTAATTATCAAATTCCCATGCAGGTGGTGTGAAGCTATTGGTTAGATTACG
>ERZ1292632.3175-Hain-H43-01um-R2-3175-length-12856-cov-5_pt1 | contig 12856 bp, 16 predicted proteins | sample MGYA00564407_ERZ1292632 | MGnify/ENA primary metagenome ERZ1292632 (study PRJEB36523, sample SAMEA6512637) | groundwater metagenome | collected 2019-01-08 | study: AquaDiva: Metagenomics assemblies of 32 groundwater samples
AATTACTTAAAGATAAAGAGTTTATTATTAATGTTTTATTAGAGGCATGTAAGAAAAGCGGGGCTACTATTTTAGGGGAGTTTTCTTATAAATTTGATGCTGACGGGGGAGTAACTGCGTTTGTTCCGCTTGCAGAAAGCCATTGTAGTTTTCATTCCTGGAGTGAGTATGGTTATATAGCGTGTGATGCATATACATGCGGTACTCATGTAAATCCTCATGTTATAGTAGATTATATACATGAAAAATTTGGGGGGAGTGTGGCTACAAAACAATTCGATAGAGGTATGCCATATAAAGAAGATACCTATGGCCGACCAGAGCCTATAGAATAACTCTATTGTTTTTAAATAAAGTTCAGCTTGACTTTATAAATTATATATGTTAAGATGTGTATATGCCAATAGCTAAACTAGAATTTAATTTACCAGGAGAGCAGTCTGAGTTTGAAACTGCACTAAAAGCTTGCCATTGGAAATACGCGATGTATGATTTTGACCAATGGCTTAGGTTCGAAATAAACTATAACGATGCTAGTGATGATTATCGGATTATACGCGATAAATTGTATGAATTTTTAAACGATAGAAATTTAAATTTCGATGAATAATATAGATTTACATAAGCATAATTTTGTTATACGTATATCAGAAGATATACCTTACTCTGCTAAGAAGTTATTGGGTATTTTTAAATTAATAGTACCTAATGCTAAGGGTGGAGGAAATGACAAATTAGTAGGTGGTGTTTATTACGATACCGAGGGAGGTTATTATTTGTCTTTTTATAATAAAGTATTGTATGCACTAATAGACGGAGAATTATTATGAGTGACTATAAATTTAATTATGACGACTATAACTATTTCAAAGACAGTAATTTACCTAAATTGATCTTGGGAATAAAAATTAATTCTACACACCCACATCAAGAGGACTATAAGTTTAGGCAAGATAAAGAATGGGGCAAGATAGCACACCAGACTTCGGGGCATGCTTGCCATACTCATTATTTTATAGGAACCATACTTACACCTAAGTCAGAGCTAATAAATAAAATTAAGGATATTTGTGACGAATATTTAGATAGCGGTATAGGATGCTTTGGTGTAAATATACACGAATTAAATTCCTATGTAGATTTACTTAAAAATAAGTTAGATGTACATTGCGATTGGTCGTACAAAGATTTTGAAGAAGGCCTTTCTCCTATAGACTTTACTAAAGAATACTTAGCTAAACTATCTAATGACATATTTCCTGATGATGTAGACGACTTAATAGAATGGGAAAACCCTTTTAAAAAAAGCATAGGTTGCATACATAGATGGGGGATTTGGGTATTGGGGCAAAATTGTGACTGATGAATGGGCGTACACATTCTGCACCAATCCCACCATATCTTTAGAAAAAAGTACAGATTACACTGCTGGTATACAATACACAGTTCGTTACTGGGTAGATCTCAGTAACAATCATCATTCAGGTTTTGCTGATTGTTTGGATAGTGCGATACAGTATCTTTTTTATAATTGTAATATCAAAGACCCTATAAATGATTTACTTAATTGCGATAAACTCTCATTAGAAGAAACATTACAATTATTAAAAATTAAGAAAGAACTAAGTGCGTAGTTTTTTTATTTTTTAAAAAATTTTTAAATATTAAATGTGATATAGTGTGTATGGAAAATGAAATATTAAATCCGAACGTAAAAGCAGAGTATAAAGATTGTAACGAATGTCCTAAAGAATACTGTGTAAAACAATATGAACATGGGGGGAATACAATACTGCATGGTAAAAATTTTTTTATAATACCTAAATGTTTTGAGGGTAAAGGCGGTCAAAGTTTTAAATTATATTTTGATTATCTAAATAAAGTAAAAGGTAGCCCACCTAAAATAAGGCACAGAAAAACTTTATTAAAAAGTGTAAGCTATATTCTTAATAATTATAAAGAACTTGCATTAGAAGATTGTTTAAATCTAATTAAAATAAAGCACAAATGTAATGAATTGAATGAATTGAATGGAGGCGTAGCTATGAAAAGGACATAAGTATTTGGATTCATTAAAAAAAGTATTACTGCTACCTGCAGACCAGGCGGGTTGTGGGAATTATAGAATGATAATACCTGCTAATATTATTGCATCTAATAAATTAGCAGATGTAAAGGTATCGTTTGAAGTAAGAGATGACCTAATGCAGTGGGCGGATTTAATAGTATGGCAACGCCAGTATAAGCCTAATTTGCTAGAGTTCGCCAAGAAGTATAAAGCATTAGGTAAAAAACAAGTATTTGAAATAGACGATGATTTATGGAGCTTAACCCCAGCTAATCCTGCGTATGTACATTATCCGCACGCTGTTTTAAAACAATTAAACGAATTTATAAATACTTGTGATGCAATAACCTGCTCCACAGAACCTCTTAAGCAAGTACTTGTACAAAAATTTAAAAAGCCTACATATGTATTACCTAATAGCATCATATCCAATTATATAATCCCACCTAATGAAATTAAAGATGAAATTCGTATAGGATGGATAGGATCTGCACATCATCACGACGATCTAAAATATGCTATTCATGCTATTAAGGATGTGCATAATAAGTATAAGAATACTAAGTTAGTATTTATGGGCGGAACTATAGATAAATACTTAGATATGTTTGATAGGAGTAGGACCGAATATCATAATTGGGTTGATTTCAAACAGTACTACGATAAGTTAAACTCAATGAATTTACATATAGGGTTGGCTCCTATTGAAGATAATAAATTTAATTGCTCAAAATCGAACTTACGCTGGGCAGAGTACACTATGACTGGCGCAGCAACAATTGCGTCTGATGTATACCCTTATTCTAATACTATTGAAAACGATAAAGATGGTATAATTGTTAAGAAAAATAGACATCTAGAGTGGCTAAAGTCCTTAACTAATATAGTAGAAAATCCTGAAAAAATTACAGAGTTATGTAGCAGTGCGCAACTCAAACTTAGAGATAAATTTGATTACTATAAAAATATAGGATCGTGGGTTAATGTATATAATGAAGTATTAGGCGATACTAAGCGTATAATTATTAATTCTGAAGTATCCTCTGGGTATGTTTATACAAAACCAGAATATAAAGGTAACAAAGAAATACAGATTTTTAGTAAAAAACCTTCTATGGAAGGAATGGTTCCTGAGTTACTTAAGCATACTACTATAAATGAATCTGAAATAAATAATATTTTAATAGTGAAATTAGATCATCTTGGTGATGTTATACTCACTATTCCTGCAATGAAAATGATTAGAGATAAGTTCCCAAAAGCTAATATCACACTACTATGTGGTAATTATGCTAAGGCGATAGCAGAGAGAGTACCTTATATAGATGATATAGTTACTTTTGATTTTTTCAACGAACGTTCTGAGAATGGACAAAGGCAGTTCACACAAGAAGAGCTTAAAGAACTAAAAAAAGTATGCACATCCAAAGAATTTGATTTGGCTATAGATTTACGTAGACACCCAGAGACTCGTGGCGTACTTGATTTTACAAACGCTAAATATAAAATAGGTTATTGGTTTTATCAAAATAATTATGACTTTTTAACTACTTGTGTAAAAATACCAGATAATGTACATGATAAAAAAGGACCCGCTGGAATAGTAAAGCCGCATATAACAGCACAAGTGTGTCATATGGTTAGATCTGTATTTGAAGGTGCACCAAATGAAATACCTGAAATAGAATTAAAGCTAAAAGAAAGCGATAATAAAGTATTTGAAAAGCACTCCCAGTTATTAAACAATAGTAATATAATATGCATTCACCCAGGAACAGGGGCACCAGTAAGGCAATGGCCGTTAGAGTATTATGCTGAATTATGTAATTTATTTATAGAAAAAGATAATTCTACAATATTGTTAGTAGGTTCTAAAGCTGAAAGAGGTTTAGCTGATTTAGTGTACAATAGGATAAACAAAAAAGAAAATGTAGTAATGTTATGTGGAGAAATAGGATTAGGTGAATTTCTGGCAGTTTTACCAAAATGTAAATTATTTATAGGCAATAATAGTGGTCCATCTCACATGGCTGGGGTGTCTAAAGTACCGACATTAGTTACATTTTCCGGACAGGTTTCTCCTTATGAGTGGCAACCAATAGGGCCTAAAACGGCATTGATTAGAACTGATATGGATTGCGCTCCATGTAGTTTAGGTAGACCAGAACAATGTTGTTGGGATTTAGAATGTCTAAGATTTATTAAACCGGAAACAGTTTATGAAGAAAGTAAAAAATTTTTAGTGGAGTATAAGTAATGGCTACATGTATTGTTTGTGGAAGTGACAGCATAATAGAGTTAGGTAGTATAGACAATGAAATAATTAATAAATGTAATAATTGTACATTAGTATTTGTAGATAATAGTAATTTAAATTTAGATAAAGTCGGCGGAGAATACGAAGAAGAGCGTAATTTAGCTTCTGTTAACAAAGAAAGAGTAGCAAGATTAAAAAATCCAAAAACTATTTTAGATTTTGGCTGCGGCCACGGTAGGTTTGTTGATTTTTGTACAGCAAAAGGTATACAGGCAGATGGCATAGATTTGCACACCAGACTGCAATTAAATAATCTAAGCGAAACTTATGACGCGATTACTATGGTGGAAGTTATAGAACATCTATCAAATCCAGTCGAAGTTTTGACTATACTGAGTAATCATTTAAATCCCAATGGTGTTTTATATATAGAAGGATCATTTACAGATACTGAATATTTGTACGGAAATCTAAATTTTGATATACTTAAGTGGTGGTATCTACGGCCAAGTATAGGGCATATTACATTGTTTAATCAAAAATCTATGGAAGTTTTTTTATCTAAATGTGGTTTAAAACTAATAGAACCACGATTTAGTGCAAATGTTTTTAGAGCTACAAAGGAGAGTTAATGCCGACTAAAATAGTAGTGATGGTTGTTAGAGATGAAGAGTTTTATATTAGCATGTGTTTACAATCTATACTTCCGTATATAGATGGACTATATATATTAGATACAGGTAGTACAGATAGAACTATAGAAATAATTACAGAATTTAGTACTAGATTTCCCAACAAAATAATTTGTGAAACTAAATTATTCGGTGGTAATTATAGATTTGACGTTGGGTATCAAGAAAAAGCCGCAAGAAACTATGCTTTAAGCAGAGCCAGATCTTACTTTAATCCTGACTGGATTATCTGTATGGATGCCGATGAAGTATATAACGAAATATTTTTTTCTATTATAGATTCTGCTATTATAGGCAATATGTCTGCAATTACTCATGCAACAAATATACCGGTCCACCCAAATATGGTAAACAACAATAGGGAAGCTCTTTCTACTGTTAAAGGCAGTATTTTATTTGATGCTCATACTAGGATATGGAATGATAAAAAGAAAGCTGTAAATTGGATTCAACCAATAGGGCAGCATGTAACATTGCCTATATCTATAGATTTTGTTATTCCAGACATAGTTCACTTTCATTTACATCATATGTTTGGACCCAAATCTATTTTCTCGTGGCTCTTGTGGAGAGGCGACCCCCCGGCGGTCCCACCAGAAGTGGACATATACAAGCAATGTTTTTATACAGAAAGATACCCAGAGCTATTTGATAACACAGGAAAGTTTATACCTCCTCCGCACTTATTACAGAATATAAAAAATGATTCTATAGTAGTTCCTGATAGTAGCAGATTACCTAACTATGTTGTAGACCAATGGTTACAATGGGGAAATTTTTGATAATGATGGTGGTTATATTTTGAAAAAACTAGTAGTGATGGTTGTTAGAGATGAAGAGTTTTATATTAGCATGTGTTTACAATCTATACTTCCGTATATAGATGGACTATATATATTAGATACAGGTAGTACAGATAGAACTATAGAAATAATTACAGAATTTAGTACTAGATTTCCCAACAAAATAATTTGTGAAACTAAATTATTCGGTGGTAATTATAGATTTGACGTTGGGTATCAAGAAAAAGCCGCAAGAAACTATGCTTTAAGCAGAGCCAGATCTTACTTTAATCCTGACTGGATTATCTGTATGGATGCCGACGAAGTATACACCCGGAACTTTTGGGAAGTCTGGGATACATTAAGTCCATCTGTAGGATCTATAGGACATTCAACAGAGTGCCCAACAACACACTCAACCATGAGCAGGCACCCATTATCTATGGTATATTGGGGGCAACACAGATTGCATGATCCGCATTGTAGAATATGGAACGTGCATAAGTATACTGTAGAATGGATTCAGCCAATTAATAGACACGTAGTATTGAGTCACAATGAAACTAATGATCTTATTTGTGATTTTATATTAGAGAAATCTGTTCATTTTCATTTTCATCATACATTTGGCCCTAAAAGTTTTTATTCGTGGGTAAATAAAGGATTGCTTACGCAGCCAGGAAATTGTAATGGTTTACTGCCGGATGACATCTATTCTGTTTCTAAGTTTAGAAAACAGTACCCTAAATTATTTAATGAGGAGGGAATATTTTTACCCCCAAAGGGTATATTAATTGATAACGCTGCTGTATCTATAGATATACCTATAGAATCTAAATTAGGCAATGATGTTATACAGAAATGGTTAAGTTGGGGTGATTTCTCTATCAAATAGGTTAAGGGGGTGTAAATGATAAGACTAAACTTAGGTTGTTGCGATAATATTTTACCTGAATTTATAAATATTGATTCACGTAAAGTAGCTGAAAATGTTATAGTAATGGACTTAGAAAATGGTATTGCTTATCCAGACTCGTCAGTTGATTATATATTGGCTGCGGATGTTTTAGAACACTTAACTGATAGACTTAAAATAATGAATGAAATATGGAGAGTACTAAAGATGGGTGCCCAAGTTCACATAGTATTGCCAACAACTGATGGGAGAGGTGCTTTTCAAGATCCAGATCATAAGAGTTTTTGGAATAGAAATACATTCTGGTATTTTGAGAAGAATAATGATCACTATAGAAGATTTGCAAAATCTTATGGAGTTAAAGCAGCGTTTACTGTTGATTTTGAAGAGGAGCAGCATCATCCAGATAATATAGAAAAACTTAGTATAATTTTAAAAAAGGTGGATCTGTAAAATGATAAAACATAAGACATCTATTATTATAGCTACATGGAATGCGCTTCCTTATTTTAAGAAGGCAGTAGAAGCTGTCAAGCGATATACACCGAATGATTATGAACTCATAATAGTAGACAATGGTTCACGTCCAGATATGACTGAATACATAAAATCTTTAAATTGTAAATATATTTTTAATGATACAAATCTAGGACCAGGTGCTGCATTCAATCAAGGTATAAATATATCTGACGGAGAATATATTTGTTTATTAAATTCTGATGCCGAAGTTACAAATGATTGGTTGAATAGTATGCTTACCACCCTCAATTCAGATTCAACCATAGGTATAGTTGGCCCAATGTGTAATAATATATCTAGTTCCCAATCAGAATTACGTAGACTAAATGGTTATGATTTTGAGATACCTATTGGATATGTCATGCCATTTGTGTGTGTTCTTATGAAAAGACATATACTTAAAACTATAGGTTTAATAGCAGAAAGATTTGTTCAGGGTTGTTCTGAGGATTCTGAATACTGTAATAGACTAAATAATAATGGTTATAAAAAGATGGTATCGGCTAAGGCGTACGTTAACCATTATCTTAATCAAAGCTATAGAGATAATAATGTTGATACTACAAAAGTTTGCTATGACATGGGCAGACTTTTAGATAAGACCGAAGAACTAAAATATCTTGTGGATTAAGGTATCCTAAATTGAAAAAAGTTGAGTTGATTCACCCACCGCACTATGATTCTACTGACGACTCTCTTGATCCACCATTAGGCTTGCTATACATAGCAACGCACATTCAATCTCATTTTAACGAAAATGATGTGTCGGTAGTTGTGAATAATCTTTCTGGGAAGAAAGAAAATGAGTGGTTTATTAGTTATGCTGATATTTACGGTATAACAGTATACGCCCCGTCACATAGAGTGGTCGAATCTATTATTAAAAAGTGTAAGGAAATTAATCCAAATGCTACTATAGTCGTTGGTGGTGCGCATCCCTCTGCGGTTCCCTATATGTTTAAAGGTATAGCAGACCACGTAGTTATTGGTAAAGGTGAATTAGCTATGATAGACATTATATCAGGAACTACTAATTCTTTTACTGTTAGTAATAATACCCCATTTAATTATTTTGTATTACCTAAATATGAATTAGTTGATATGAACTCTTACCATAGAACTGTGGGCGGAAGGAAGTCTTTACCTATGTTGACAACTCGCGGGTGTCCGTACAAATGTTCATTTTGTGGTCTTTCTTACCTGCATACTATGGAAAATATTTCTTTTGCTGATCCAACAGTTGTAGTTGACCAAATAAAAACTATTAAAGATAAGTTTGGAATAACAGCAATAGGTTTTCAAGATGACATATTTACTCTAAAAAAAGAACGTTTTAAAAAGTTAATGACATTAATTAAACCATTGGATATCCGATTTAGATGTCATGGGCGAGCTGGTATTGATACAGAGGAGACATATGCTATGCTAGCAGATGCTGGGTGTGTGCAGGTAGCATGGGGAATAGAAAGCGGCAGTCAATATATGTTAGACAGAATGAATAAGAAGTCAAAAGTACAAGATAATTATAATGTTATTCAGTGGGCCAAAAAATATGGTATAGATTCTAGATCATTTTTTGTAATAGGGTTTCCAGGAGAAACCAAAGAAACTTTAGAAGAAACTAAAAGATTTATAGAATGGGCAGACCCAGATCAATATTTTGTCAGTAGTTTCGTTCCGTATCCAGGAACTGAGCCGTGGAATAATCCAGAAAAATTTGGTATAACCTATATAGATAAAGAGTTTGAACAATTTTATCAAGTCGGTAAAGAGGGGCATGGTGGGTTAACTGTTGACACAGAATGGTTAACACGGCAACAATTTTATGAATTGGAAAAAGAATTTCGTGGGTGGCTTTCTGAAAATAAACCACTCAGAGGTGCGCTACTTAATTATGAAAAAAATTTAAATAGAGGATTAATTGAATAATAAATTATGGCCAGCCGTATATTCAGTTGTGCCTGAGTTAGTTGATGGTTGTCAAATGTCTTGCGCACTTTGTTGGAACAGCAAACGACACGGTTCTATGGAAAATATGTCTATAGAAACTATTAAGGAGATAATAAAAAAGCATGGGCATGTCCTAAGTTGCTGGTATAATTGGGGAGAACCACTATTGCACAAACAATTTGCAGAAGCATCTACTTTAATAAGCGCTACTGCTATGTCTTTTATTAGTACTAATTTGTCACTATATTTATCAGATGAGTATTTAAATTCACTACTTAAGTACACAAGAGTATACGTTTCTTTGTCTGGTATTACTAAAGATATTTACGCTATTTATAATAAAGATGGAAATTTTGATCTTGTATTTTACAATTTAGATAGGCTTATACAAACTAAAATTAATAACAACTCAAGTACAAGTATAATACTTCGTTTTGAAAGACATAAATTTAATGAGCATCAGTATGAGACAATATTAAATTTTTGTAAAACTAAGAATATTTTATTTGAGCCTATTTATTTAAATTGTGAAGTTGAAGATTTGATGATAGGATTTGATCATGATCTTTTAAGAAAACCAGTATTTAACTCTTCTGTAAATGCTTGCGGTCTACTTAATGAGTTTCCAATAGGTGTAGATGGGACGTATTTACTATGCTGTGCTTCCCATAACGTTAAAACAACTTTAACTGTTTATGATGACGTTTCTATGGAGGATGTTTTAGCGGCAAGAAAAAAATTATCCATATGCGAGGAGTGCAGGGAGCTAAATTTATTTAAGGCTTTCTATTAAGGGGACAATGAGTATACCAGATATAACTTTTGTTAATCTACCTAGTCCATTTTTAGAAGATAATACATGGGTGTACCCACTTGGCGTCATTAATATTGCTACCTACACAAAAACTTTGGGGTATAACGTTGATTTTTTGGATCTAGCTCCGGTAACAAAGCTCTGCACAGATGACGATAGTTTGACTATGTTGATTACAGAGGCTATTCAAAAAATAGAATCTCCTTATATTGGCGTTTCTTCTGTAACACCGCAATACAAATATTTATCTTTAATTCCAAAAATTAGTAATAAAAAATTAATTGCTGGCGGGGCGCACGCAACTATTTTTCCACAACAAGTTTTAGATTTAGGATATAGTTCTGTAGTTGTGGGGGAGGGAGAATTAGTCATAGATTCTATTCTAAAAGGCAATACAGGTATATTTAGGAGCAACAGTATTGTTGATATCAATACAATCCCATTTCCAGAAAGATATTATTTTAAAGGATATAAAGGACCTAGCCCAGTTATGGCAGGCAGAGGCTGCCCATTTCAATGTACATTTTGTGCTAAAATAGATGGGGCAGCTAAGACTAGATTTAGAGATCCTAGGCTGGTTGTAGCAGAGCTTAAAACTATAGCTAATGATAATGTAATTTTTTATGACGACACATTTACGCTTAATAAAGCATGGTTAGAGGAACTTTGTAAACTAATTATAGACTCTGGAATTAAGAAATCATTTAGGTGCTCTACTAGAGCTGATAGACTTACTCCAGAAGTAGTTAAAATGCTAAAATCTGCTGGCTTTGTCGAAGTCTGTGTCGGAGTTGAGAGCGGTAGTCAAAGAATACTAAACAACTTACAAAAGAAAACAAAAGTAGTAGATAATAGCGAAGCTGTAAGAATATGCCATGAAGAGGGTCTTAGATTTAAAGCTTTTATCATGATAGGTAATCCTGGGGAAGATGAAAGTAGTATCCAAGAAACCCATGATTGGATCAATATTAATAAACCAGATAAACTAGGGCTGTATATTTTTTATCCCCTTCCAGGGTGCGATATCTACGATAATCCCCAAAGATACGACATTCAGTTTGAGAAAGAAAGTTTTGATAAGTGCTATTACGGCGGCAGGCGAGATGAAATATTATCCAAAGTATCAACATCTAACCTTAGTAGGGAAGACATAACTGCGCACTATAAAAAATTTCTATTAGATTTTAAAAATATACTATAATATTTTTTTTACTTTTTAAAAATTTTTTAAAAATTTATATGATATAATATATGAGAATAAGAATATAATGGAAAATACTACGGAAAAACAACTAATAGATAAATGGCTTAGACAGCATCCTTTAGGTGCGTGTACTGTTTTTAGGGCTAAAATTTCCACTAAAAGTTGTGGGGATTTGAAGACTAAGAATAAAAAAAGACTAGCTAATTATGAATACGATAATGAAATTATGGGAGCTTTTTTAAAATTATGCCAAGAATGTAAAGGCTTACGTTTCGATTAATAAATTATATTGCTCTAAGCAAGCTTAGAGAATTTTTCAAAAGGAGTAAAAAATGGCAGATACAAAATTGAGTGTAAGTGATGTAAAGGCGGATAAAAAAACAATGAAGAAGATTGATCAACTTCCTAAGCCTGAGCAAGAGAAGTGGATTAAGACTTATGTAAACGCCTTTAATAGTGAAATTAAGAAAGGCGAGAAGGAATCCGTAGCAAAAGAATATGCTGCACGTACTGCTTGGGATAAAGTTCCTGCTAAGTTACTTGAGAAGCCGACTAAAGAGCATGGCCCTAAGAAGAAAGGCCCACTTGCTGCATTTAAAGAAGCTTTCTTAAAGGACACAGATGAAGTAATGAAGACAGCTTCTGTTGAAGAAGTAGCCGGTCTTCCTGCAGATCCTATTGATGGATTCCTTATGTGGATGGAAGCTAATCATCTTGTATTTGCTAAAGACGAAGCTATTACAAAAGAGTTTACGCCCGAAGAACAGGAGTTCTTAAAGACAGTCACAGGATACACTGTTTCTGAAAAGAAGGGGGAGTATACAGTCTGTTTACATGGTGCTGAAGGCCCAGAAGGTAATGTTATTGAAATAGCTGTTTCTGGTACAGAGGAAGCAGAAGATTCTCTTGGTGAAGAGATGGCAGAAGAAGCAGAAGAGATACTTGAAGAAGGTCTTAAGTAATATAAAGGAAGTATAATGTGGCTCTGTGGAAATCCCCATATCTAGCTCACGATGCCCTCAACTACGGAGGAACTCAACAATCACTTTTACAACACCGCCAGCTTTTAGAAGTTAGTGGATTTCCTTGTAAAGTTTTATTTAAAAAAATAGCTGGCGATGAAATAGGAAACGAAGTAGAACCTATTATAATTTCTACTTGGAATGCTATTTCCCCTGCCCCTAAGAAGGTAATATGGCAATCAGGAAATGACGAGGACGTTTTTCCTGATGTACGATCTGTAAGAATATGGGTAGATGGTCTAGAGTTAGTTAAGACGTATGATGCTACTACGGTAGCAACAGACAATGAGTTTTATGTAGTATCGGAAGTTAATATAGTAGGTGTAGATGACAATGTTGCTATATATCTAAATGATGGATTTGATTTAACAGGTAAAGTAGTAACATATCTATATACTACTATCGCTAAAAATATTAACGTAGTAGAGCATTTACAACCATCTGAGTATCCTAATACTTTTAGAACAGAGTTTGTAAACGGATTCACACAGTACACAAATCCAAGCAGCAAGTTTAGAGGAATAAGTTATCCCCATACAATTTTAATAAGTTTTCCTCCCACACCGTTTGATACAGTTTATATGGGGCAAGGTAAATGGGAAACACACGTTAACACTTGTTGGACAATGGGA
>ERZ1292632.3176-Hain-H43-01um-R2-3176-length-12853-cov-77_pt1 | contig 12853 bp, 19 predicted proteins | sample MGYA00564407_ERZ1292632 | MGnify/ENA primary metagenome ERZ1292632 (study PRJEB36523, sample SAMEA6512637) | groundwater metagenome | collected 2019-01-08 | study: AquaDiva: Metagenomics assemblies of 32 groundwater samples
GGCGAGGCAAGATCAAGCAGTTGAAGTACCCGAATGACTATAAAGACCCGAATGATTATTTACGCAACGGTAAGGGCGAAATGCTATTAAAGGAGTTGGTAAGTGGCTGAAGAAAAGACTTGGGTAGTATACAATAGAGATGGACAGGTACTAGCCGAGGTACAAGCAGAACACATGAAAGAAGCCATGAACAAGGTAAAAAACTCGGCGGCGGCTACGGTTAAAATACTCTATTACAAACCATGGAAACGAAGAAAAGCTTGACATTCTTTGACATCTGTTATAGTATTAGATATAGGGGAAGGAACGGAGATAATTTATGAATCAAAGAGCCGCAAGCGAGGTATGCTTTGGGCTAGTGTTAAAGGGTGCGGACAAGGGAATGTTCAACGCAGAACATTTCGTTGACCCTTACAACACCGCCCTACAAGATGTGGGAGACATGGAACTAGTAGAGCTCAAGGCAACCCACGGTTATGATGCAATCCGTGCCGCTGAGTATGCTGCCGAAGAGGTTCCGATCTCTGAAGCGGCACCATACATCAGGCTACTGGAAACCGCAGCAGTGCGGGCGGACGTGGGCAAGCAGTTATCTCGAATTTCAAAGAAGCTGTTAAACGGAGAAAATGGAGAAGCGGACACTCTGCTTCTTCTGGCTTCAAAACTGGACAAAGGAGAGACTGGATTTACCAACATGGCTGATGTTCAAATACTCGCAGAGAATGAGATATGGGTGCCTTGTGGATATGAGCCCATTGATGCCAACGCCGGAGGTCTTCCATTTGGGGGATTGACAATCATAGCCGGCCCGGCAAAACTTGGTAAGTCAACTTTGCTCCTGCGTCTACTTGCGGAGTTTGCGCGAGCGGGACGACACACAGCATTCTTCTCGTTGGAAATGAGCAAGGAACTAGCCAAGATGCGCTTGCTTCAAATTGACAAGTTGACTAAGAAACAATTGGAGTTCATCCACGTAATGGACGATCCAATGAGAGAAGAAAAAGTATACAGCGAGTCAATGCGCCTAGCAGCGGAATACAAGATTGAAATGATCGGAGTGGATTACGCTAGTAAGATGCTACAAGGCCGCGAAGCAAGTGTGTCTACAATGAGCAGCATCTATGCTGCAATGGGAGACTTGTCTAAGAACGCAAAGATTCCAGTCTTGCTACTATCTGGAGTATCAAGAGGATACATTGGTGGAGAACCCGAAGCGAATCATATCTGGTTCTCTGGTCTAGCTGAACATGAAGCTTCTCTAATCATCATCATTCACAACCCGGCACTGCTGGATGTAGACATGTCGAGCAAGAACCAAAAGGGACTTCCATACGTTCCAGGTCATGGCTACATCAAGTTTTCTGCCAGTCGTTTGGGAATGAAGCGTGGTAGCCTGGGGGCAGCATGTGTGGCATGGGACGACAAGAAAGGTGCATGGGGGTCAAAGACATCAGAATGGTATCCACATTATGCAGGCTAGTCGCCTGGGCACTAGATCGCATACATCTAGTCCGTCAACGTGAAGAGTGGTTGGCGGACCAGATGTACGAGTATAGATTGGAGCGGTATGGTGAAGACGAAGATCACAGCGATTGACACTGAATTCTTCAAGCACACTGGTCCTCTGCATCGGCCAGGAGGTAAGTTTGCATGTCTAACCACGACGGATGGTTTGGCGGGCCAGACCAAAGGTACGCTATATGTAGACAAAACAGAGACGAAGAAGTACCTTTTGTCCCTGAAGAAATCATCTGGTGTGATTGCCATTCAGAATGCGCTCTACGACATACGACAATTGAGACACCACGGACTTTGGCCGGCGGGATGGGAGCCAAAGGTCTGGGACACGATGATGGTGGATCAAGACCTGTTCGGGGGATGGTATCAGACCTTCAATCTCCAAGCCCTGGCGAGACGATGGTTACAAGTTTACCTCCAGAAGGAGACAGTAACGGACTTCATTGACGCCGATAAACTAACGGCAGAGATGAAGAAATATGCCTTGAATGATGCCAAGATTACGGGAAGAGTTGCAGAAAAGCAACTAGCACATGTTGAAGATGAATACGAAAATGACTTCCCTTGGTACTGGGAGGTCGATCTTCCAGCCATGTATGCCGTAATGGACATGGCACCTATTCGTATAGACGTAGATGGATGGTTGGCTTACGCCGAGGAATTACTGGCAGAGGGACTAAAAATACAGGATGAGCTTGGCTTCAACGTAAAGTCAGTACCTCAGGTCGCCGCCGCTTTACGGTCTGCGGGATACAAGATACGCGCCGGGACCTCTATGGACCAGAATACCTTGGCGGACATGGCCTCTGTGGCCAGAGACAAGCAGAGAGTCCTACTGGAAATGATCCTGCGGGCGCGCCACTGTCGAGACGCCCACTCCAAGTATGGGGCGAAGTTCATTGAAGAGAACGTAGAAAATGGTTGTTGGATATATCCTAACTGGAAGGTAACGGGGCCGGAGACTGGTCGTATGGCTTGCTCCGATCCTAACATGCAGAACATTCCAAAGAAGGGAGAGGGACTGCTCTACCGATCCTTCTTCTTGGCAAGCCCTGGTGGCATTCTATTGAAGGCAGACGTAAATCAACAAGAGCCTACAATGAGTGCCCACTTGTCTAAAGACCCAGTGCTTCGTCAAGAGATCATTGATGAGGTAGACCTACATCAAGTATACGCAGACTTTTTCCATGTAGACCGGCCAGCAGGCAAGAAGATTCACTTGAGTCTGAACTACGGCAAGACAGCCTGGGGATTGGCGAAAGACTTAGGGCGAGATGTTGAAGAAATCGAAGAAAGTTTGCGCGAAAGACGCTTACACTATCCGGTGTATCATTCCTGGATGGACAAGCAGGAGCGTCAGGCCGAACGTCTTAACTATGTGAATTCAGTCATGGGTCGCAGGATATGGACGAATCCTTACAGCTTTCAACAACCATTCAATGCTAAGAATGGTCCGCCCCAAAGTTCAGCAGCGGAACAAACTAAGTTGGCTCTCGGGTACTTTCGAGAATTGTGTAAAGTCAACGATCTACAATTCAATGTAGCCTTGATGGTGCATGATGAAATGGCCCTTGACATCAAAGAACCCAAGCTGTTGAAGCGTTACCAGAAAATCATGGCAGAAGCATGGAATGAAGCGGGACACAAAACTGCACCATCTATGCCAACTAGAATCGTAATGACTACAGGAACAGATTGGAGGATGCAGAAATGACCGAAGAATCAATGGCGGCATTGGCGCGAGCCCAAGAACTGTCTGCCAACATTGATGCTGCTAATGAGTCTGGAAACTTCCAGAGTGCTTTCCATATGACACAAGTGTACTGTGGAATACTGGTGACTGTTCTGGTGAATGAACTGTTGGGTAAAGAGGCTCAACAACACCTTATGGCTCCGAAGGGAAAAGTGAATTAATGGATCGCAGAATTTGCCCTAACTGTGGAGATCAATTGCTTTCATCATCTGGCCCGCTGAGTGCCAACGTTCTTGTGGTTGGGGACTATCCTGATTGGTTGGATGTTATTACCGGAACACCTTTCTATGACAAAGACAAAAAGCTTCGTGCTGGTAACATCCTTCGATCTGAATTGACTAGAGTGAATATCAACCCTGGTCGTGTACGCTACACCAACCTGTGGTTACATGCTAAAAAGAAGAAGGGACAGTGCGAGCAGGGATTTCATAACACGATATTGATACGAGAGTTACTCAAAGTGGAATATGTACTTCTGAGTGGAAGTGAACCTCTCAAACTATTTCTAGGTGACAATGCAACCGCAGCGGCATGGAGTGGACTTTCATTAAAATCACCAGACCTTCCATCTGAAGTGAAGGCCATGGGGTGTGTGAAAATCGCTACTGGCTTTGATATGATTGGAGAAGTGCGTCTGGCCATACAGCGCTTTGGAGAGTTAGTGCATGGGAACTAGGGACTTAACAGCACTCTTCCTATCAGATGATGAATGGCAGGATGTAGTCAAGGAAACCAATAAGGCGATTGAACTGTCGCTATTGTCGGGGACCCCTGAACCTGCGTTCGACTATGGTCGCAACATCATTCGAGAGGGACGGATCAAGGGGGTCAAACTCGCTGGGCTCTTCTATGAATTGCGGCGAGTTTGGACTAATTTTCAGACAGGTGGAGATCGTGTTGAAGACGCTGTTGAACGTGAAGTAGGAGTCCCTAAGGATTCCTTTGTCAAGTATGCAGATGCGTTTGAACATGTTGTATTGAAGCGTCCGGCATTGGCTGGCAAACCAATAGAAGGGCTAATCAAACTTATAGCCGCTTCTAGAGAAGGCCAGCTTGAAGAGGAGGATTGGAATGAACTCGAAATGGCACACAATGTTGGGGCGATGTTGGCCGTTCGTGATCGGGTCCGTGGCGTTCACACTTCTGGCAATACTCGTTTGTATCGTTGGCGTTCTCCTGAAGGGCAGCTATACTGCAAACGTGGGCCGGAGGGCGAGATCAAACAGTTTGGGTTCTTATACCCCAACACCGGGGATGAAGATGTAGATGCGGCGGTATCGGTCACTTTGGCTTCGGGGATAATAGACAACTAACATGAGCAAAATCCTTAACATTATAATCTGCAAGTTTATCGATATAGTAAGTCTTCCTTTAGCGATCATTGATTTCTTTAAGCGCCATGTAACAATTAGAATGGCTATCTTTTGGTTTATTGTAGCTAGTGCAGTAGTCATAGTCAACTTTGGCATTGCCGTATGGATAGGCATTGTTGGAATGATAGGCCAGATGGCATTCGCAATGATGTTTATGATAGGACAGTTCGTTGTCTTGTTCATGTTCCTTTCCAACACTAAGACTATTGAGACAGTACCAGGAGATAAAGGGTCAGTATCATTTGAAAAAGATTATTTTGGTAACGAATATTTAGTAACTGCGGTTCGACAATGGGTAGCTTCATTGTCAACGGAGGGAAAGAAACAACTTGATGCGATGGGCGCAGAGGCAATCAATGGTATATTGCTAGAAGGGCCTCCAGGAACGGGTAAGACCTTATTAGCACAATGTTTGGCTAGTGATAGTAACGCCGCCTTCTATGGAACTAGCGGATCAGATTTTCAAGCAATGTTCATTGGAGTTGGTCCAATGAAAGTTATGGGCATGTACAGAAAAGCTCGTAAGGGAGCAAAACGATATGGAGCCGCTATCGTCTTCATAGATGAGCTAGATGCAATAGGAGGAAATCGTGGAGGAGTTGCTGGTGATCGTCCTGTAGCTGGTGGCATGGGTGGTGGGATGTTTGGTGGTGGTGGGCTTGGGGTTCTTTCTAAACTTCTTACGGAATTGGACGGAACCAAAGAAATAGGTCGTCGAGACCAGATCAGAAATAGAATGCGAAGATGGTTCGATTTACCAGAGATACGACAAGGGCTGGTTCTTACCATTGGAGCTACCAATAGAATTGCGGCATTAGATAGAGCACTTATTCGTCCTGGACGAATGGATAAGATCATTAAGGTCGATCCGCCAGATCGCTCTAGCCGAGATAAGATCATTACGGGATACTTGGGAAAAGTAAAACATGACAACAGCATTAGTGTTATTGAGCTTGTTGAGGATACTGGAGGGGTTACTCCCGCTCAAATTGCGTCAGCAATCCAAAGAAGCGCGCCACGTCATGCTATCAACGCTGGTCGGGATTACATCACAATTAGAGATATTGAAGCGGCGTTTCAAGAAGACCTCGTTGGTCTTCGCAATCCTATTAGTGATTTTGATTCTGAGCAAGAGCATCAAGTGGCTGTACACGAAGCTGGTCATGCGCTGATTTCCTATCTTCTTAGACCAGAACGCCGAATTACTCACGTTAGCATTGTGCGGCGGGGCAGCGGTATTCTAGGTTATGTGAGGGATGTTGAACTCAAGGAAATACACAGTATCCCCCTAAAAAGACTTGCCGCCAACGTTATGGTCTCGCTCGCTGGACATTTGGCTACTGAGTTGATATTAGGGGAGCCATGGAGCGGAGCAGATACAGATTTTGACCATGTTAGATCATACATGGAAAGACTTCGAAATTTGGGAGAGTTTGGCGGAATTCCCTTTGAACCGGGATGGGAAAGCAAGCGAATAAATGAACGAGCGGATAGATGGCTACAGGCGGCAATTCAGGGCACTCGTAAACTTCTAAAGGTAAATAGTGAATTGCTTTTAGTGATAGCAAATGCTTTAGTAGAAAAGAAGGAACTGAGTCGATCAGAATTCTATCAACTAGTGGAGGAGTTCAATGAAAAGAGCAACGTTTAGAAAATTGATTGTTGTCTTGTCTATCGTTATTTTGGCAGTATATGGAGCAGCGTGGAAACTTATTGACAAAGAACCTTTGGGCGCTTTCATATTCCCTACCAATACTCCAACAGTCACTTCTACGCCAGTGCCAACCTTGACGCCCACACCGGACATATCCATTAACCCATACAGGGAAGCGGCCCTGCGGATAGAGGAAAAGTGGGGTGACTATATTGAAGTGGCATACATTGGACCAAACCTTGGAGCGGAGAACGCATACTCCACGTTGGTTGTTTCCTTAATTCTCAATAGGCCATTAGAGTCTGATGAAAGCTTTTATGAATTTGATGTAGACTTGTCTAAAGAAATCCATGAATTAAAGGGAGAAGATTATCGTAATGTGATTTTTTTGGTGTATATGCCAGATCGAGATTCTACTTCCGTGCTTGGATACAAACTCGACCCAGAAATAAATGAGCCCATAATGGAAAAAGAACCAGTAATATATCAAGTAATGCCCGGCCATGCAAATGATAAGTTTTTTGTTTGGAGAAAGGCACAACAGTAAAGGAGACGAAGATGAAGCACATCTATATTGCTGGCCCAATGACCAAAGGAAACATGTCAACGAACATTCTTGTTGCCATTGCAGCAGCAGACGAGCTTATGGCGGCTGATGAAGTTCCTTTCGTTCCACACATTAGTTTCTTTTGGGCTATGTGTAATGGAGATCGTTGGAGTTATGAAAAGTGGTTAGAGTATGACCACTATTGGGTGACCACCGCCAAAGCCATCATTCGCCTTCCTGGAGAATCTTCAGGAGGGGATCAAGAAGTACGATGGGCGCGGCGACATGGAGTTCCGGTGTATAATTCAGTACAGGAGTATCTCAATGCTTAATCAGGTTCCACAGCCAACGGCAGACTTGCATCCAACAGAGAAGAGAAATCCCAATCAAGCGGCGGGCTTTCGTGAGATCATTGAGAGAATGTATAAGGTTCACTTAGACAAAAATGCAGACTACAGCCCCGCCAACATTCTAGGCGTAGGAGAAATTGGTCTTATAGTTCGTATGTGGGACAAAATGACCCGCCTGATGAACTTACTTGGCTTTGAAATCGAGGTTAAGTTCAAAGGTTATCGTGGCCCCAAAGACGCCAAAAATGAATCTGTAGAGGATAGTTTCATGGACATGGCGGTATATAGCATCATTGCCATGCTGTATAGACAAGGCAAGTGGGGGAATTGATGCCCAAAGGAAAGGTGGTGCAAGATGAAACCAGAAGACCTGAAACGATTGAAGACCGAATGGGTAGAGTCATTGGAGAAGTTCCCCCAGTTGAGCGCTCCCCAATTGGACTCTACACTTTCGACCGTGCCGTTGGCTTCCGAGGTGAAATTGGCCTTCCTTCTAGGGGCATTATCGAACTCTATGGCGACGAGCACACAGGAAAAAGTACCCTGGCATATTACGCTATGGGCCACCGAGCAGCAAATCGAAGTATTGTCGTTTGTGATTTGGAAGCTTCTCTCAACAAAGAATACATTGAGCACTCTACGCACGTTGCTGGGCATAAAGGAGAAATCGTTCTGGTCAATATGGTAAGCGATAAGAAGAAGGGTGGCGATTTTGTGCTTCGTACCCATGAGAGTATGTTAGAGGAAACCATAGACTCGCTGTTGAAGCCAGAAATTGCAGGAGTACTGGTGGACTCCTATGGTGCTTTTGCCTCAGCGGTATCGAAAGACAAGAAGCACTTAGGCGAACGGACGATGGGTCAAGAAGCAAAGACCTTAAACCAAGCTGCCATTCGAGTAGTATCATGGATTCGTTTGGTGAACGATCCCAAATGGTACTTCGTTATCAATCACACTAGCCCCAACATAGGAGGGCAAGGATTCACAACACCAGGAGGACGCAAGACTAAGTACCTAGCGATTGTGCGCGCCTGGATTCGCAGAGTAGAAAGCGACTGGCCTAAGGGTACTGGGAACTTCGTAGCTGAAGTCGCTATTCAGAAATTGAAGTATGGAGCTAAAGGGCGTAAGGGATGGGTATACTTCATTCCTGGTTTTGGAGTCAGTCGAGAAATGACCGCCGTGACAGATTGTGTAAAGTTGGAACTAGCCCAGGCTGAAGAAAGCATCAAGTTGAATGTCATGGATGGCGACGATAAGGAATGGAAGTGGATGTCCCAAGGCCGCATCAGTACATTAGCAGAGAAGGCACTAGAACCAGAGAAGAATAAGAAGACCTTTCAGCCTTTTTTTGATGCACTGGAGAAATACAATGTCGAGAACCCGGTGTAACTATGCCCTTTCACAAGGCCTGGGAACGACGACGAGAAGAGGAGTTATCTGAACAAATGTTTACAGCATCAAAATCCTATCTAGAGAAGTTCTTCAGCGGGTGTGCTTATCGCGCCTATCTGTATCGGCGTTGGAACTTGAAAAAAGAGTTCATGTCGAAGCCCATGCGGTTTGGCATTGCCGTACATAGTACAATTGAAAAGAGTCTCACGGCTAAGAAAGATGTAATGGAATTGGAATGGGACCCAGTAGAAGTGGATGTGTTAGATCGGGCGCAACGTGCAGTCAATTGGCTTCAGAAGAACGGTTATGAGGTAATTGCTACCGAAGTGGAACACATTGCTCCTCTCGCCAAGGACATTCAGTTATACGGTATCATAGACTGTATAGCCAAGGCTCCTAGTGGGGAAATGGTGCTGATCGACTGGAAGACTAGCAAGAATCTATGGACTACAATTAAACTGGAAGGGGGCGAAATTGTCTACGTTGGGGCTCAGGGATGGCAAGGGCCAATTTACTTGACTCCCCCCTACGAGAGTGATATACTAGAAGAGTGGCCAAAGAAGATGCTGTATGTGCTGATTCCTGATGGAGAAACAGTGGAAGCCTACAGCTACTTCAAGACGGATGCTGACGACAGAGCGTTGCTGCGAGCCTGTGAGTTAGTTAAAGACGCAGATGATGTTGGCAACTATCCAAAGAATATAGGAACCTATACATGTAATAGTTGTGATTTTAAGCATGTATGTTGGCAATCTGTAGGATGGCAAAAATACTATGACGCACGTGGAAAACACGTCAAAGAAGAGGACGAAGGAGAAGAGGAATGAACGTAGGCGGGCTACAGAATCGAGCAGGCGAATTAATGAAACGAGTAGAGGAATTGTTGCTCCAGGTGAAGGCTCTTCGCCGGGAGCAGGCTTTAGCCAAGTATAAGTTTGAAGACACAGAACAGCGCATGGGCGATCTACAAGCATTCATCTACACCAACTTATCACAGGACCCCAAGATCGAATGGAAGAACCCTAACCCTGTGTTGTTGGCTGATGGTGTCACCCCAATGCCTGAGTTTGAGGCACAGTACCGCACTATGCTGATGAACTACCAAATCCAAAACAATGAGGCCTTCCAGAAGATGCTGAAGGAGCGCAACGAAGCCAAGGAAACCTACTACGAATCCGAGCAGAAAGTGATCTCTGTAATGGAAGAGCTTGGTGTGTCGAAGGCGGAAATGGCGTTGATCGCGGGCCTCCTGCGAGTGGCGGATGCCGAATAAGCTAGACCTTGAAGCCTTCGAGTTCAAGCAAGTTGGACAGAAGGAGTGGGAACTACCGAGTGGAGTATTCTCGGTTACTGTTATGCACTCAAAAATACCCGGACGCAAAATCTTTGAAGGCGTTGGGGTTGACCCCGGCAGGAACTTTGGGATAGCAACCTTGGACGGACGCGAAGCCTGGGTACTGTTCGGGACCTTACCAAAAGAATTGGCCAATGAAAAATGGCGCTATGGTGTCGCTGCTTTTGAAATGATGAAGCGGAGAGAATGGTACTATGGTAAAGGAATTGCAGTTGTTGAGGGAGCGGCATTTAAAGAGCCCTTTGGGCAAGCGGACCTTGCGCATATACGTATGGGGTTTGTTCTTGGCCTATACCATGCAGGGTTTGATGTGGGCATCAAAGCCCCTGCTACAATACGTTCTAACGCACTTGGATCAGGCAAATTGGGAGGCCTTGAAGTCTGGCCTGAACTTAACCACAATGGGAGTGATGCGCTTGCGACTGCGCTCTATGCTGCGGGATTGAAGAAGGGAGAGCAGAAACGTGGAACCGATATTCGTACTTGATCTAGAATTTCGATCAAATGGAAGTATCAGAGAAATAGGCATAGCCTATGTTATACAAGACGACAATGGTAAGATGATGGCGGCTAAGCCGGAGCAACACTACTTATTGCGTTTAGGAGAAGAACCCAAGTTAAACTTGTTCCAAGCTTGTGAAATTCTGAAGAACATGGGAACTCAGGATAAGATGTGGGCTTCTTGGGGCACCAGCGACAGACATGAACTAAAGCGCCAAACGGAAGATGCTTTCTTGGAAATGCCTGTGGGTTATTTTCATATAGACATCGCTCCCATGTATGCGGTACTGTTTGCTCTAGACCGCCCAATCAAACTCAAGGCCGCGGCGGAAGAGCTAACCGGTATCTTCTATGGTTCGCAACATCACGGTGAGGACGACGCCTGGAATGCTGCCAGGGTCCTTGCGGCCTTGATGAATAGATTTGATAGAAGCTAGCGTGCCGACGCAGAGGCACAACGAATAACAGGAGGCAGTAAACTTATGGAAGCAGACTTTGTAGTTGGCGGTTTACAGGTAGCAGCCCTAGTTCTTCTAGCAGTCCAGGCTCTTAAGGTGTATGGATTTGTGACAGGGGAGAACGCTCCAAAGGCAGCGGTACTTGTTGCACTTGTACTTGGTGCAGTGGGAACAGTAGAAAAGCTAGTACCAGTTGCGGCACCATATGTCGCAATATTTGTACAGGTACTAGCTGGTGCGTTAACAGCCGGCCTCGGGTATGAATATCTAGTACGTCCTTTGGCAGAGCGGTTTGGTATTTCTGTCAGTTCAACCGAGCTAGATAAGTAACAATAGAGGGACGAACTGCGTTTCGTCCCTCAATCTATCTAAACCTAGAGGACTTAAATGAGCAAATGGCTTAAGAAGAGAACACTCCTAGTAACGGCCATTGTCCGTAACGTGGGAGTTCATGGTGTTAACTGGAACGCTGTGGCTAAGGAAGTTGATGAAACCCCCAAGGCCTGTGAGTCGGCATTCTGGCGCGCAGAACAGGAAGAACAAGGACAATTGGGAGACGATATCCGTATTCTGAAGGCGCGCATCGCTGAGAAATCTTATGTGCGTATGCTGCCGGACTTTCCTGGATACACAATCGACTCTCTAAAGGCACGAATGGATATACTTGCAGACGGGGAAAACAATGCCTGGACGCAGGATGAACGTATAGCTTTCTTCGATCTGGAGTTCTATAACTTCGACGCAGACTTTGGCTTTCTCCTAAGCTGGAGTATCAAGCACCTGGATGGACCGATCATCCACAGTGTAATTACCCGCGACGAGGCAATCACCTATGACAAACTGGATAAGCGACTGTGTGAAGAGTTCCTAAAGGCGATTGAAGACGTGGACCTGCTAGTGGGGTTCTTCTCAACTCGCACAGACGTTCCGTACATCCGGTCACGTTCTTTGTGGTGGGGCTTGGACTTTCCTGTATATGGGGAAAAGAAACATCACGACATGTTCTATACCGGACGACGCTTGTTGAAAACGCACCGCAAGAGTCAGGCGGCTATTGGAGCCTTCTTGCTAAAGGCCGAGTCACAAAAGAACCATGTGGATATGGCATTGTGGAACCGTGCGCGCTTGGGTGATCCGGAGGCATTGGGCTATGTGCTTGACCACAATGATAGAGACGTAATTGACCTAGAGGCAATCTACAAGATTCTGACACCGTTCGTAAGGATGAAGCGTAATTCGATCTAACCAGAATCAGGTCCTATACACCACAATATGAATAGAATGAGCCATCCCACAAATAGAACTGTAAGCAGTTCTTGGGATGGCTCATTTGCTTTTACATGAAGCAACATAAGGTAGATAATTCCAACAAGAGCCGAAGCTCCTATTACTCTAATCCAAGCCACTTCTTCAAAATTATCCACCTTTGAACAACTTAATTAGTTCAACAATAGCCAAGATCGCGCCAGCACTTGTGCCGCCACCAACCAAATACTTCAGCCAACGAAGGTCTGAAGAAACTTCCGCCTTCCATGCAATCAGACCCAACCCTTCAATGGATTCAGTGAAATGGTTGATTTGTATAATCGCGCGTTCAAGAGCGGCTATACGTTCTCCTTCCTGCCCATGTCGAATGTTGTCTTGCTTATAGCGTCCCTTCTCCCATTTGTCATGAACAGAAAGTAGATCCGCAAGTTGTTCATTGGTTACTAGCGCCTTCGCTTTAACCTTGCCCATTGACCGCCCTCTTAAGCTCTTCGTAAGCTTCCAGTGATAACGTAATCGTCTTAGTTTGCGGAGGCGGAGCAATCGGCCCTACCCACTGCTCGAATACGTTTTGTGGAACGTCGCTGAGATCAATTCGCCCAGCATGTCCCACCGTGTCTTTGAATCCGGGAGCATACCAATCCAAGATAGTCTGAACCATAACTCCGCCTGCTGACCAACCTT
>ERZ1292632.3178-Hain-H43-01um-R2-3178-length-12852-cov-5_pt1 | contig 12852 bp, 11 predicted proteins | sample MGYA00564407_ERZ1292632 | MGnify/ENA primary metagenome ERZ1292632 (study PRJEB36523, sample SAMEA6512637) | groundwater metagenome | collected 2019-01-08 | study: AquaDiva: Metagenomics assemblies of 32 groundwater samples
GCGCGCTCGGTCGCGCCAGCCTCTTCGTCATCGGCGGTGAAGAGGATGCGGCCCGTCACGTCAGCGTCGGCGGCTGCCGAGTTGCCTGGGTTGTGCTGAATCTTGATGACGGACCCGATGGCCCCGCCCTGCGTGTTGCGGAAGATGGCACTCAAGCCGCTCGTGATGGCACCAGAGAGCGCATCCTGAGTGCAGAGCAACGGCGTGTGACTGACCGCCGTGGCGTGGTCGTTCTTGAAGTGCGCGATGGCCGCGACACCCGTATCCGCCGAGTTCGACACCACATAGAGCGGCGTTCCAGTCGTCAGAACATCAGCGGAAATCTGAACCGATGTCCCCGTCGTGGTCTCCGGGGCGATGTCCACCGCGAGACCGGTTGCGTGGTTGTAGTCGATGAAGAGGCCCTTGCCGGAACCGACCGCGCCCATCACGAGCTCGATGCCCGCCGTCGTATCGGTGAGCGTTCCAGCCGTTTGGGTTGCGACGTTCTCGACGCGCAGGACCGATCCTGCCGCCGTCAGAGTCCCACCACCGGTGACGTTGACACTCGTTCGGATGATGGACAACGCATCGTAATCGTCGGCGGTCGTGCCCGCAGCACGATTCTCAGTTCGAGACGACGCAATGGCCACCAGACTGCCGGTCTTGTTGACGATCGAGCTGCCGTTGGTGGTGAGTGCGATGTTCGCCAGGGTGCCGGCGGCGATTGCCGCAGACGTGCTGGTGAGGGACAACGCGGTGCCTGTCGTGATCGCATTGGCTGCGCCTGCAAGCACACCACCCGTTGCGGTCGTCATGTCGGACACGACATTGATCGCGGTCGCGGCGATGTTGTTAGAGTCGATGTCGATGCCGGCCCCTGTGCCATCCACGTCCATCACGATCTCAAGACCCTTCACAGTATCCGTGAGGGTCCCAAGGGTCTGCGTGGCGACGTTCTCAAGCCTGAGCACCGATCCCGTCGAGGTCATCGTCGCGCCGGCATCGTTGCTGACGCTGGTACGCGCCAACGACACGACATCGAAGTCATCCGCGGTCGTCCCGCTTGTACGGGCCTCCGTTCTGGATGACGCGATGGCGACCAGACTGCCGGTCTTGTTGACGAGGGCGATCCCGCTGGAAGTCAACGCGATGTTCGCCAACTCGCCTGCGGCAATCACAGCCGAGGAACTGGTGAGGGACAACGCGGAACCCGTCGTCGCAGCGTTCGCCGTGGCTTTCAAGACGCCGCCCGTGGCAGTCGTCATGTCGGACACGACGTTGATCGCGGTCGCGGTGACGTTGTTGGAGTCGATGTCGAGCCCTGCACCAGTGCCGTCAACGTCCATCACCAGTTCGATACCCTTCACACTGTCCGTGAGGGTCCCGAGTGTCTGGGTGGCGACGTTCTCGACGCGGAGAACAGCACCAGTAGCAGTCAGTGTGCCACCCGTGCCGTTCATAATGTTCGTGCGCGTCAACGAAAACAGATCGTAGTCATCTGCCGTCGTACCGCTGGTTCGCGTATCGGTTCTCGACGCTGTTACCGCTGCGAGGCTGCCGGTCTTCGCCGTGATCGAAGCGCCACTCGATGTGAGCGCCACGTTGACCAGTTGCCCCGCCGCAATGACAGTCGAACTGCTGGTGAGAGACACCGCCGAACCTGTCGTCGCAGCATTCGCCGTCGCGGTCAGCACACCTCCTGTTGCCGTGGTCATGTCCGACACGACACGGATCGCGCTTGCAGTGACGCTGTTCGAGTCGATGTCAACCCCGTACCCAGACCCATCGACATCCATCACGATCTCGACGCCGTTGACCGTATCCGTCAACGACCCGAGCGTCTGCGTGACGGTGTTCTGAATCTTGAGGAGGGAGCCTGCTGAAGTTACGGTTGCGCCGGCGTGATTGCTGATGGTCGTCCGGTGCAGCGACAGAACGTCGAAGTCATCCGCCGTGGTCCCGCTCGTTCGCGCCTCTGTCCGGCTGATGGCGATGTCGGCGAGTGCACCCGTCCTGTTCGACAGGATTGTGCCGCTGATCGTCGCATCGAGGTCCAGCAACTCGCCCGTGGTGAGTGCCGTCGAGGTCGTCGCTACCGTGATGCCTTTTCCACTCGTCAGCGCGTTGAGCGACCCATCGAACAGACTTCCCGTTGTCATCGAATCGAAGTTGTAGTCGAAGCCGATACCCGTAGTCGTCACGGCATCGACGTTCATCACATCGACCGTCGTGCTCTCCACGTCGATGTCGATGCAGATGTTGTTCTGGTCCTGGTTGATCACCAGCGCCGTCTCGGCGTTGTTCAACGAGGGCCAGAGTTGAAGCCGCGTAAAGTGCGTCGGGAACTTCCAGTCGGTCACGTCCGGCACACCGAGGCCAGCCATGAGCCAGCGGTCCTGCACGATGCGTGCGTTGTTCCGTCGCCGTTCGCTCGTCCAAGCGTTCAGCGTTGCGATCCGACTCGCCGAAACGACAGTTTCCATTGCCTTTCCTTTCGCAGGGCTGAGGTGCCCGGTGCACCCCGGTCACGTGCGGACACACCGGGCACCAATACTCGCCCTCCAGGTCAGCGCCCGTACGGCATTAGAGCCCGTAGGGCCACTCGTAGTCCAGACTGGCGCTGAGACCGCTGACGAGAATCGTGTTCTGCGGCGAGATGTTGCGCAGCACATCCACGTCGATCGGCATGTAGCCGTCGGCGTCGATGTCCAACGTCAAGCCGCGACCGACCACCACCGAACGCTCGATGGTCGTCTGGGTTGCGGTCATCCCGGTTGCCGCGCCCGCCTCGTCCGGCGAGTTCTGGATTTCCATGTCATCGGTCGCAAGAGTCGTCCCCGGGCTCGTATCCCAGTGCACGATCCCGCGGCCCTTGATGAGGCTCCAGAAGAAACAGTCGGCCGTAACGGCCTTCTGCGCGACACCGACTGGAATCCGGTTCGCCGCCGCCGTCGTCTTCACGACGAGCGTATCGGTGAAGACCGTGATGTCGGCCACGACCGACAGCAGGGTGTCAAACGCACCAGGGTTCGTCACGCCGGTCCAGCAGTAGACATCGACATAGTTGCTGCTCGCCGAGTCTTGGTTGTAGATGTAGCCGCCCTGCCCCTGGCAGGCACCGGCATCCACCCACAGGATGTAGTCGTGGCCCTTCCCAGCGTAATCCGTTCCGCCGAGGAACCAGCCACCCTTGAGGTTGGCCGCGGTGAAGAGGCCCGCCGCAGTGACCCGACGCAGACCCGCAGCGGTCTGCGCAGTCGTCACGTCGGTATCGAGTGCAGCGACCATCCCGTCGTTGGTGTGCTTCATCAGCACATCCCCTTTGGCGATGGCCGCATTGGCCTGGACGTATCGCCAAAGAGACCCGTTCGGCGTGCAACGCAGTGTCCCCGCCTTGATCGACGGTTTCGCCGCGGGGGACTCCTGCCACACCTGCTGCCACGAAATCAGAGGCCACATGGTGTGCTCCTTTCTTAGTCCGCGACCGAGTTGAGGTCGTCGATCTTGCCCTGGCGGTGCCGGTCGTTACACACCAACTGGCATTCCAACAGGAACGCCCCCGCGGCAGCATCCTGGTTCGCCGCTTCCTTCCAGCCCGTCCAGTTGTCGATGTCCGCACTGGGCCGAATCTGGAGGTAGAGGGGGTTCAGGGTCAGAAGGTAGATGCAGTTCGCCGGGCAACGGTCGGCCGGCATGAAGGAGCAGTGCCGCCACTCGATGGCCGTGTAGCCGAGACTTGCCAGCTTGGAGTCGCGGTAGTCCTTCGACCCCTCGACCTGGACTTCGATCTCGGTGTACAAGTCCCAGTTCATCACGCCGATGATCGACTCGGGCATCTCGCCGCCCCGGCGCACGCGGTTGATCCCCTTGCCAATCCGTTCTAGCGAGACATCACGCTTCGTCCCGCTGTTCGAGTCAACGTACGGTTGCCAGTAGGTGAGACTCGACACATCGTCGGTCTCGAAAACCGAATCGTTGTACGCAAGCCCAGCATACGAGGACGTGTGGTCGTCGATGATCGCCGGAAGGCCGATGACCCCACCGACGGCGCCACGGCTCTCGTAGATGTCGGTCCCAAGGTACTCACCGAGGACTTCCTGGCCGCCGGTGATCTGGCCGGACAGGACATCCATCAGGACCTCACGCTCATCGACCGGCATCTCTTGCAGGTTCGGGCGCTTGAGTAACTGCTGGATGTTGATGCCGTGCTGCGAACGCATCTCGAAACCGGTGATCTGGAGTGTGGTCTCATACTGGGACCATTCCAGGGAACATCGGGTATGCGTCTGCGCCCCGGCTTGGGCGTAGGTGTCCAACGGGTGGGAGAGACGTTTGACCGGCGGCCGCGCAGTTCGCAAACCGAACTCGACTTTGCCGCCCGTCTTTTTGTCGCGGCGGGCTCGCTGAATCAGCAGTCGGGACAACTGACTCTGCTGCCGCATGAGGTTGTCGTTGGACTCCACCCATGCGGTACGCGTCAGCAGGTTCAACTGCTCGTTCAATGTCACAGCCATGACCCCATCCTTTCGAGTTGGGAATCATGGCTCACCGAGGTAACGCGCCTAGCCTTCCAACTAGGCGCGCGGCCCGCGCCCTACCTCCGGGCAACGGGCAGCGAGCACTAGGTCTTTCGTGACGGCACGCGGGCATCGACATCCATATGCGCGAGTCGCGCCCCCGCCGTCACGAGGTTACGTTTGATCTTCTGCTCGATCTGAGGGTCGGTCAGCCCTTCCCCCTTGAAGTCGAGATCGCGGAAGACCTCTTCGACGACGTTCTGTGGCACGTTGCCCTCCGTGGCACTGTTCGTGCCAGCCTCGGAGATGACGCGCGACTTCGCCCCACGCTCTCGAACCGCAAGCAAGGATTCAGCCGTAGCCTCTCGTGTCGCCGCAGCGATGAGCCGAGCGGTGCCATCATGGTCGCCTTGATCCTTTGTAACAAGAATCTGCTGCATGATGGACTTCTCTCGATCCGTCAACTGCGGAAACTCCTTGTTGTACACGTCACGCGAAGTCTGTCGCGCCCACTCCGTCAAGCTCGTCACGTACGCGGCGGAACTCGCCTGGGCTTCCGCCTGGACTTTCGCCTGGGCGATCTCCGCGTCGCGGCGTTGCCGTTCATCGGCAAGTTCCTGACGAAGGGCCATGACCTCGGGGTCCGACGCAACGCGCTGCTTGGTCTGACGCTGACTCTCCCCGTAGAACTCCTCATCCTGTTCAACCGCCTCCCGGCGGGACTGAACTTGCTGAGTGAGTTCTTCAACGCGAGCGTTCGCCTGCGCCAACTGCTGCTGCACCTCGTTGTACCGACGGTCCCCGTAACTCTGCGCCTCTCGACGATCCTTCTCGCGTTGTGCGGTCTCACGCTGCGCCTGCTCTAGGCGCTGACGAGTTTGGACCTGCTCCGCCAGAAGGGCATCGACTCGTGTACGCGCGGTTTCGAGCGCGCTGGTGTCCGCGCCCCCGGGCACGACTTCCGGCGCCGGCTTTTCACTTGTAGCTCGCTCGGAAGCACCAGAGGGCGCTGTCTCCTGCCGGAGATCGGACCCCTCTAGCATCTTGGCCGCCGCTGTCTTGAGACTAGCGGACACGCCAGGCTCCGGCGTCCCCTGAGTGGTGGTCGCCTTAGGCATTGCCCGTCCCTTCTATGCAGACACCGATGGCGCCTGCATCACAGCTTCATTAGGCGCTGTTACGCCTGCGGGTTGCCCCGCTATCCCGGGCGGCATTCCACGCCCCGCCGTGATCGGCGTCGGCGGCCCCGCCCCCGGTGGCGCACCCTGCAAGCCCTGGGCCTGTTGTGCGCGCACGCTCTCATACATCATCTGCGCTTGCATCAACGCCGTATCCCGTTGTAGCTGCCAGAGTTCTCTCATCGCCGGGTCAACTGGGTACTCCGTAAACTTCGCCGCCGCCAGTCGATCCATCAAACCACGATCCAGCCCCTCAAGGGCAAATTGGAGCTTGTTGATGAACCCAACCGGCATCTCCGTCTTCGACGCCATCTTGATGTCGTAGTGGAGATTCTGTAACCCGGCCCCAAGCCCGAAGTACTCGCCGAGGTCCTGGTAAAGTGAACCACGCCTCTTCAACAGCGCCGCGTACGCAATCACGAGTTGAACCTCTAGGCGACTTCTACGACGCCACGCCGCCTCCAGCATTCTACCCCTAGTACGCAACTGTGCAAGGTTCATCGTCTGACTGAGTTGGATCGCGTAGGCGGGGGTGTGAGTCTGTGGCGGCGCACCAAGCGTCGTTTCACTTACGCCCGTCACGTCAACGATGGACTTGTCCAGCATGGCAACCAGGTTGAACTGAGACTGCGGTATCTCGATCCCCGGAAGCCGCTGAACACGATTCAGCTTGTTGCTCGCGACTTCAAAATCACCACCGGGCCGGTTGTCCGGCGTGCCTTGGGTCCACGCACCCTCCTCATGCAGCCATTGGGCGTTCTGGTTGAGCACCGAACTCATCGCCATCGCCGACAGGATGATGTTCAGGCCGATCTGGTTCCCCAGGCTGGGCTCCACGTCGCCGTACGTGTAGGGGTTTCGACCGTCGCCGTGGTTCTGGTACAGGACGAATGGAAGTTCACCGTTGGGATTCGGGTTGTCACCGTCGTACAGCGGCTCCTCAAGGCCCGGCACAACCATCACCACACGTCCAGCGGTGAGTTCCCCCGATACCGGTTCGGGGTGCTCGAACTCGAAACTACGCTCGCCGAGGTACCAGACCTCCCTCAACTCGATCTGATCCCGGACGAGCGTTTCCACCGTGTCACGAGTGCCGGTCGGGAACATAAGATCAGGGAACGCATCCTGGATGGATGTGCCCTCGGTCGCAAACAAGCGGTCGTACTCCGACCTGCCCTCAGCACGCAACTTCGACAGGACGGAACGAGGCGGATCGAAGCGCTCAATCACGTCTTCAATATCGACGCTCTTCCTCAGCACGACGTACTTCGCACCGCGCATCAACCTGCTTTGACACTTGGGGTCGATGCCGAAGTCGAGCGGGTAGATTTGCTTCACGTCCACGACGCGCTCGTCGTCGTTCCAGAACAGTTTCTCAATCCCCAACCCCGCGACCACCATGTCGGCGAGCAGGTTCGTCAAGTGCTGATGTTCCGAGCGGTGCTCGTGTTCCGCCTGGATGACGCGCGTGATGGCTTCCAGTTGCCGGTTGTCCGCCTGACGATCCGCAAATAGAGCATCTGCCTCTGGCGACACCAAGCCCAGACGGCGCATCGCTTCCGATCTCTCATACAATGCCTCCGATCCCGGCTCCGGCACGACAAATGCTTCGGGAAGAATGTCCATCATCAGAGCGGCGATCTGTTCAGTCGCGCCGAAGAGCTTGTTCCTCGTGACGCGAATCCGCCATGAGGGCGACTCTTGGAACATGCTGCTCGGCCACTGTTGGCCCCGCACCATCTCCCACGCCATGATGAAGTGCTTTGCGAAGTGGCGGTAACGCGCAGAGGTGAACGCCGCATCCGCAGCGGCCAGTGCGGCCCTTGCGACCTTCTTCGGATCGCGGCGCCGCGCGAGAATCTCAAGGCTCTGATCTTCCACAGGCGCGGAATCGCTACGCCCGGCGTCCAACGCCTTAGGCCACCATGCCTCAGTGGGAAGATTGCCCACGCGGATGTTCAAACTGTGTCCTCGTTTTCGCGGACTTCCGACTCAACCGCGGCCTGCGTCGGGCGCACCTTAGTGCTCTGATACCACTTCTCGGCGTCACGCATCTGGACACGGATCGGCGCCCTGTTCCCACGTGTTTTCGGCAACGCCTTGCTCGGTATCAGGCCCGTACTCACAGCCTTCCTCACATGGCTCAGCGGAACACGGAGTTTCGACGCCGCGGTGTCCATGCTCACCCAGTCGAGTTGAAAGGCGCCGAGTTCGTCCTGCGGCGATGGCGCGTTTGTCGATGCCGGCGCCGTCTTCTGCACCAGCCCCGTCCCACCAAGACGCGCGGGGTACGCGATAGGAACCGGTCGCTTCAGGTACATCGTGATGTAGAACCCGGTGGGATGCTGCATCACACTGCGGCAGACTTGCGTCGGCGTCACGTGCTCGATCTCCCAGCCATCGGCACCAAGTTGCCGGCGCACCTCTGTGAGTTCCGGGACATCGGTGTGATCCAACTTCGATCCCGGCGGGGGCATCGTGATGTTCAGCACCCGCGTCTCGTACTCACGGGGCCGAGTCATCGCCTCAAGTTGATGAAGGATTCTGCCGAGCAGTTGCTCTAGATCGGGGGCATCCACGGCTTCGCCCTTCCCTTTTCGACTTCGCGCAAGTGCTGCGCCTCGGCTTCCGCCGCCCGTTGATCCGATACCGCGTCCGATCTGCTCGGCGGAACCGTCGCCAGCCACGGCAGCCGAATGTGATTCAGAACGTTACGCAAGTCATCCAGCTGCGTCTGCTCTTCTGATGTCAATTCTACCACACGAGCCTTCTCACGCAAGGACAGATACTCGTCAAGGCACTCAGCAAGCCCTATACGGATCAAAGCCCAATCACCGCGCCAATCTTCGTGAGCCTACCGCGTGAGAGCACCCGCCGCGCCGCGGTGCCACTGTCAAGGCCGGTCAATTCGATCCGGTCCCATTTCGCCACCCGTAGTCCCAACAGACGGAACTCTCGGCACTTCACTACGCGGTAGAGTTGGTACGCCTTGCCTTCTGGAAGGAACATGGTGCAGCCCGGAAGCCAATCCCCAATACCCATCAGATGACTCCAACTGCGGCGTCTGCTCGGTACGATCGTAACGCCTGTTCCCGTTGACGTGCAAGATACCGTAGTTCATCCCTCGACTTCGCGGGCGGCAACTTGCCGTGCACCCAGTACCCAATGGCGAGTGCCATCGCCAAGTCATCGTAGTACCCGCGCTCAGAGCCCACGCCCTTCCGCTCCATACCCTTCTTGGGTGCCTGGACATGCGTGTACTGGTTCCCGATCCGCACCGGCCTGAGCGCCTGACATTCCTGAAGCACGAGCTCGTCGTAGATTTCAAAGCCCTCAACCTCGAACAGATACCTCAAACCCTCCATCATCGCCTGCCGGTTGCCCCGGTGGGTAGAGACCCCGTAGCGTACGATCTCGCCGGGGCCGTTGGGGTATCGTTCCGGCATGTAGTCCGATTCCGACACGATCTTCGCGTAGTGAAGTTCTTCGAGTACGTACTGAATGAATGCGATCCCCAAACCGTTCCGCTCAGGCAGAATCCACGCATCGTTGTAGAGTCGTGCGAGCCGGACGATCTGCTCCGCGGCCTCATGCAGCCGCGGCCGGTAACTGTCATCCCCACGGAACGTCGCCACGTGGCTGAATGCCATTCGCTTCAACACGACCGCCGCGATGTGGTCGCCGGCAAGTTCGTTCTCGGCTAAATCCACTGGGATCAGGTACTCGCTGTACTCCTCGGGCTCTTCCCAGATGCGCACCAACTGATGCTCCGCGCGTTCATCCAACCGCGCGTTCGTGAAGCCGTAGGATTCCAAACGCCCCGACTTCTTCGCCGGATACGCCTCCTGCATGAAGACGTACATCTTGGCCGAGTTGAGGAAGTTCGAGCCCGTCTCGGCGAACGCCATCTCAGCCGTCAACGGGTACTCGTGGTTCCACACCGAGACACTGCCGCCGCATCGGATTCGCATAATGCGACGGCGCCACTGCAACTGCTCGGGCGTGACCTTGTACGCCTCCATCAACTCCCACTCGTTGCCGAACGAATCGTCGTCGCTTTGACCTAGCGACTGGACGAAACGTTCCCGATCCTTCGGCGTATCGAACGGGGTCTGGTTGCGCTTCTCGGATGTCCACCCGATGAACAGTGGCCGGAACGGCAGGTCGCCGTTCTGACAGTCTTCCCAGAAGGAGTGAAACTGCGTCCCCGCCCCGGAGGAGGTGGTTTCGATGATGCAGGCGGCATCCGGGTTGTCCGGCAGCACCGACATCAGCGCACCCATCGTGGCATCAAGGTTGACCCAGTGCGCGAACTCCGTGAGGTGCAAGTTCTGCGCCCCCACCCCACGGGCAATCGACCCCACACCATCCCGACTCGCTTCCTTCGGGACCATCATCTCGATCTCGGAGTTCAGGCCGAGCGTCGGATCGTTGATCCCCCGAAACACCATGCGCTCTCCGGTGCGCCCCCCGGCGCCTTGAAGCGGCTGGTACTTGGCGTACCGAGCCTTTTTCTCCGGGTCGTACGGGCCATGAAAGAGATGGTCCAGCGCCGTCTCGTACATGCGGAACACCTTGCGCCCAGCGGGCTTCTCTTTCGGAAGCACGAGCGTCACGGTGTTGGGGTTGAAGAGCGTGCGGGCAGTAAAGAAGGAGGAGACGAAGGTTGACGCCCCCCATCGACGATGCTTCAACAATACAAGCAGGATCGCGTGCCGGGCTTTTCGCGCCTCTTCAATCGCATCCCACAACACCACCTCGGGCTCGTTCGGCTTCAGCAAGATGTGCTGATGGGTCTCGTGCGCCATGATCCAGAAGCAGTTCTGGATGAACAGGAAGGCGTTCTCTTCGAGAATGGCGTGGGCTTCTTGGAAGGCCGATCCGTCTCGGGGGGCGTACTGCACCTGATGGAAAAGCTGCGCGAAGTAGTCCACGAGCCCCCAGTCGGGCTCGGTGTAGAACTTGCCGTACTTCGGCATCATGTCCGGTTCGCAACCTCCTGTGCCGCGGCCTCGTCCGCCACCGCCGCCGCCGCGCCCGCCGCTTCCAGACGCGCCCGCGAGGCGACGACTTCCTGATCGACCCACTGCACAATCGCCGGCTGGTAGATGCCCAGCAACCGCGATTGCAGACCCGCCTGTAGGGCGATGACCTCATCCCGTTGGTGAACGTACAGGGCGAGTAGGGTCCGCGCGGTTTCACTCTGGCTCAGTGCGCCGGCCAACTGCTGGCCCTGCTGCTCCATCTGTTTCCGCAACTCGGCGATCTCGCGGTCCTTCGCCGACAACTGTTGCTGGAACCGTCGCTCTGCCTTGGGGCTTCCGGCCTCAGCCTTCTGGTCCTTCGGGTCCATCTGCTTCCTCCTCAACGAACAGGCGTTCACGATTCGCTCTCAGATACTCTCGATTCTCGATCAACTTCCGCTGCATCTCCTCTCCGGTGAAGACCACCACGTTGGCGTCCTCAATCTGAAACCCCGGCTTCCGGCGTTGCTTTGCGAGCGTCGTGGCGAGCTCGGGGTCCAGACGGTCTACGAACTTGATGATCGCGGCACGGTCCCCTTCGAGGGCCTTCTCCCACAGCATCTCCAACGCGGTGCCGAGTTTCCGGGCGTGGCCTCGGGCGATGGCCTCATCCATCTGGTGACGGAACGCCTCGTCGCGCTCTCGCCGATCGTAGAGCGCCTTGAGCGAGAGGCCAAGTTCCGCCGCGAAGTGTGCCAGGTTTCGGAAGCCCTTGAACGCGATGTCTTCGAGGCGATCGTAGTCTACCTCTACGTCCGAACCGACCGTGGCGAGCTTCTTAGGCCTCGGCATCAGATTCCAATGCCCATCTGCGACAAGGAACCGACGTAGGGCCAGCCCGCCGTGTAGGTCACGACGAGCTTCGGGTCCGAGGCTGTACCCGTGGTCTCTGCCATTGTGGCAATCAGATATGAGTAGCCTAGACTTGCCCACGTCGGAGGCGTCACCGGTACGTCAAAATTAGCGTCACGCAGACCCAACTTCGTCACATCAGTCGGCGCTACAGCCAGAAGACCAGCCGCGTTGAATGCCCAGCTTACAGTACCGGTCCAACTCGCGTAAGCGATAGGCGTATCACACAAAGGAGTGGTTCCCAGCGAATCGTAATCTCCTGCAACTATCTGCGTGTTGGACGCTGGTAACGAAGAATATACATTCGCGTTTACCGTGAGAGGTAAGTCATTGCCCTTACCCGCCGATACAATAGATAAAGTAGTGTCCGTAATGCTTTGCCCGGAACCTATAGAACTTGTCAGAAATAGAAAGATTCCACGATCCAACTGCTCCCATTGATTAGAAGTAGCGCTGGCTTCAGCCAAGATTACAATAGCAGTAGCACTATTATCGGAGGCAGCAAAACCCGCCCTAGCTACTAACGTAGCCCATATCTCATTACGGTTCTGCTCGTATACGATACCATCGCAGGAGCTAATCTCGTCAGGACCTGGATCAGGATAGGCCGTCAGCGGCGAGTCCGCGAATGCCGGTCGCATCCTGAATGGGCTACCGAGCCGATCCCACGTGTCGACGAGATAGCGGTTCCACGCGGGAACATTCCGAACCCAGGAGTGCGCCAGGCGATTGGCGATCTTCGGCCGGCAGCGGAAGTCCGCCCTGATCTCGACCGGTTCCCCACGACGCGCCGCCTGCCGCAGTCCCCATAGCGCGTGAACGAACGTCTCACGTGGCCCACGTTCCACCGAGTCGAACCCATTCGGCCTCAGCCGGACGATGGAGTGGTTCTGGGGCACGTCTCGCCGGATACAGAGCATGTCACGCCCAGCGCGCGTGTTGGCGAGCCAGAGCAGGAAACCCTGATTCAGATCGAACCATGCCTGACTGCCGACTTTAGGCCCCGATGACCGCAACGGTGTTCTCCTTCACGCGGATCGGCACGGGGATCGTCAGCTTGACCGGGTCCGCACCAGGCCCCCCGGTGATCTGCGCCGGAATGGCGAGCTTGCCCGCATAGGCGGTGAGCGCCTTGTTCATATAGGCGCGCAGGTCTACCTCAGTGCGACCGACGGGAAGGACGACTTCCATCTCCTTGAGCACCTTCGCGCGTTCGTAGATGGTCAGGCCCTTGGCCGCGCCCATTTCGAGTTCCGTGGCATTCGGCTCGCGGTACGCACCCTCGTAGACGCGCACGAG
>ERZ1292632.3179-Hain-H43-01um-R2-3179-length-12843-cov-6_pt1 | contig 12843 bp, 18 predicted proteins | sample MGYA00564407_ERZ1292632 | MGnify/ENA primary metagenome ERZ1292632 (study PRJEB36523, sample SAMEA6512637) | groundwater metagenome | collected 2019-01-08 | study: AquaDiva: Metagenomics assemblies of 32 groundwater samples
GATGAACTAACATTGTTGAACCTTTGACCGGAGTTCGATGGACCGGGTGCCGAAAAGCGTTCGGCGGCGCTTGCGCGGATCACGCGATCGTTGCAAGCCATCCTGAGGAGGGATGGAAAGGGAGGTGGAGGTGAAGAGTTAGAACTAAAATGCACAACCACCATGTTCTGCGATGAACGCTTCGACGAGGTCAACGGGAATGTATCCGAACACGTCAACTAGTGGCTTTAGTACGTCGTCTCCCCACGAATCAGCGTATGGTTCCCATGATGTGGGTGCAGGAAAGCGAACACCGTCTTTTTCGATGAAACCGACTTCGACTTTGGTGTATGGGCCTTTGTCGTCACGCGGTTCACAGTACAAATACGCTCCTGCCTGTACTGATAAACTAACACCGTCTTTACAAATGATTCTTGGATAGGTCTTCATGGTTTTACATTAACTTTTCAAGGTTGGCTAACAGGTCTTCATACGAAGTGGGGACGTAGGTGGCCGGGTTCGCAGCACGCTTGCGGCGCGGGCCACCAATACCGGTGTGCTTGCCTTTGCCTTCACCATCCCACCAACGCAGTGATTGACCACGGAATTTGTGGTGGGTGGAGGGGAGGGAACGGGTGGCGAACCAATCCTCTTCGAGCGCGGGAAGTTGGTGACTCTTATCATAGAACGGGACTAACTCATCCAACTTGGCCAGGTCGAGGGTGAAGGTCAGAATCTTACCGCGACCGGCCATGCAACGAAAGGTTGCGGCTTGCGCGGGCAAGGACGAGGTTGAGGTCGTCGTCTCACCGGTTTCGCAATTCTTACGAATGGTGGTGACCTCGGTCATTGCCACCTTTCGGTGGATGCACTCGACAATTGTCGGCGCCTGAATGCAAAACTCTTCACGAAGAATGAGTCGTGCAATGGGCGTGAGTGCATACTGTCGTCCAGGGATCAAGTCCTTCCCGTGTTCGGGTAGGATAAGTGGGACGAATTTGTTGTCGGTGTTAATCATGGTCCGAAGAAAGCGTCCTGACACGCCTGACACAAACCACTGATGCGATACTCTCGTTGACTGCGTGCGTCTTTGAACCCGATTATGGGTTTACCACAACCAATAGGCGCCCTGACACAGGTCTTGGTGGTAATGGCGGTGGTACGTTCAGTCATTGACTCTAACAACCGTTCGAAAGCGGATGATTTTTGTGTTGGTTTCATGGCACAGTTCCTATAATAGTCTTTCCTTCAACGCAAGTCATAAGCACAATCTGCTGGCCGCGCAGGAAGGCGGGTGTGAGATCGTAATACAGCGACGGGGGGAATGAGTGGCCACAACGAGCGTAAGACCAAGTCGCGAGGTAGAAACTCGCTTGCACGTTGTTGAAAACCGGCGGCGCGGGAAGCGCGGGGTCGTCGTCTGGTTGGGGGTTTGTCATTGCTTTGTTTGTTCCAACAATTTTACGCTTTCCGAAAGCTCCAATTCTAGCAAACCTTTAAGAACATTTATCGAACACCCAATACAAAGTGTTGTTGTATGGTCTTGCACCATATTTTCCGGACGTCGTGCCATAATGATATGTAAATCACCATCAATGAGATGGTATTTTACAAACGCCGATGTTATTTCCAAACACTGCTTTTCGCAGCTTGTGCATTTGAACGTATTCATTGTATTTTTCTTTTAGCTAGTCTCTTCCCTCCCATCCCCTCGCCGGATGGAATGCGATGTGCCCTCGCCCAAGGTCTTGTCCGCTAACAGGACAAGACCGGGGACGGCGAGAGCGGCGCACTGTACTACGCGCGCTGGTCGGGCAAGCGGCAAGCCGCTCGACGAAAGGGAGTGGGTGGATGGATGGATGCGTGGCAAATAGGGCGCATGATGGCGCAAGGAGCGCCCGATGGGTGGGTCCGTCCGTGCGTGGCAATAGGGGGCCTATATGCCGGAGGGCAGGCGCCCATCCCGGAGGAACGGACATTGGCTAATGGTATGAATGCATAGAGGGCTATAGGTATAACTGCGTAGGGCCTAGGACATGGTTTTAATTTTTTTTTTTTTTTCAAAATACTCCTCCGCCAAAGCGTGGGGGGTCAACGCTTATTATTTCTTTCACATGCTTACCTAGAGGCAAGGTCCGTTCCTCCGATGGGCAGGATGGCCCCTTGCGCGATATGGGCTCCCCTTTCCCACGGACGGACGCATCCACGCACGAGGATGGCGGGGCGGGCAAGCGAGGCTATAGGAGAAGGTACCCGCTTGGCCAAGAATGCCCTAGGATTGGCTACAAAATTAAATGCGGGGCCATTGGCGGGGATGTGATCCCGCTTCCGGCCCCGCGCACTATCACTTGGTCATCAGCTGCTTCGCCAGCGTCTCCATATAATCCTCCACCGTCCCCTTGGCCCGCGCCTGCCGGACGAAGTGCCCCGTTCCCGCGAACACCTTCTCCAGCTTTTGGCAGACCGCGCTGTGGTTATACGTCGCGCGAATCACCTTCTCCCACGACTCAGCCGTCGCCTGCGGGTCCGCCGCAACGCTTTGCATCACTTGAATGGCGACCGCAATCTGGTCATCCATCGACCAACTGGTCTTGAGCCCGAGGCCATCAGCCTTCTTGACCTTGGCAACCGCAGCTTCAACGATCAGCTTCTTCACATTCTCTTCATTCATGGTATTATCTCCTAGCTTTGAGCCAGCGGGCGCGAGCATCATGCTCTCGCCTACCCTATCGCCAGCCTTTCAATGAACATCCCAATCTCAGCTCGGATGGAATAGAATCTCGCAAGGTCCATCAGCCCCTTATTGCTCTTGCGTCTCAATCTCATCAGCCTCGCGCCCATGACCGCCCTCACCACAAGGGGTACCCTTGCCAAAGGCGGTCGCTCCAGTATTACTACGTCCTCACCCCGACCCTTTCGAATTTTGAGAACGTATGGTCTGCAGGCAAAAGCACAGTGACAGGTGGCACGATCGAATGTCCGATCATCCGGGCGCTCGCTTTTCGCCCCGCCACCGTCCACCCTGAGACATGGCCGAAGGAGTCAAGGAGGATCGAAAGAATGGGGGATGGGAGGTACGGAGTATTGTGACTGTCGTCAGGCGCCCAACGCCGCGGACGAGTCCACCCCCCGAGCGAACCGTTCTTGGACCAGTTGCCCTTGCCATCCTCGCCACACTGCCACAAGCGCAGTTTATTTAGTTGTTATGGAACTTACTAAACTCAATCCTCGTTGGGTCGGGCTTCATAACTGGTGTAGTGATTCCGTCTTTAACATCGGCATCAGTTTCGATTCGCCGATAACTGGCAAACGCCTTGCTGTGTTATTCAAACCTGCCATTGATCCAGACAGGTTGATGGTAAAAAACCAATGGGGAGATTACTTTCCACAGTCAAAAAAGTGGGAACGCATTGGCGATACTTTTGAAACACTGACTCTCAAACCTTCGTTAGATTTTTCTAATCATGGGGAGTGGCATGGTGTTATTGCAAACGGAGACGTCCGATGACTGAGAACTACGAGACTTACCTTGAAACCCTCCGCACTCCCGCTCCCCGCGCCGGAGGCGGTCTTGTCCGTTCACAGGACAACACCATCCGGGCGGAAGCGTCGAAGGCAGTCGACCCAGCAACTTTCGACGGTGCAGACTCCCTCTTCGGCGATTCGTCGGCCTATCAGGTTTACAAGAAGGAGAAACCTGAACACCGTCTTATGCTTTGGTTGCGATTAAACGGGCATAATGTGAAGGAGACGGCGACGTTAACAGGGTACACGCCGCAGTCGGTGTCACAGGTTTGCAAGCAACCGTGGTTTCGGGAAGCCTTCTGTAAGCTGTCGACCGAGATGGGGAAGGACATTGCGCAGTCTCTTCTTGAAGGTGAGGTTATCCCGACTATCCACAAGCTTGTTGAGTTGCGTGACAGTGCCGAGTCGGAAGCGGTGCAGAAGGCAGCGTGTGATGCCATCCTTGACCGCTACCTCGGCAAGCCCACTGTGAAAGTGGAGTCCAAGGTTTCGGGTTCCGTCGACTCGGTGGTGTACGACGCCGCCAAGTTGATGGCCGAGAACAAGCGCATTACCGATGAACTCCGCACCAGAATTGGTTCAAACTGACCGAGCGGGGAACCCGCTCAAGCCACCGAATGCAATCTCTCCCGAAACAGACGCTGACGTTCTTGAGTTGTTGCAGAGACAGAATCAGGTCCAGCGGGCGTTGCTTAAGTTGGCGAAGGATTGTGGGATTGCGTTCTACCGGCCGCATTGGTTTCAACACTGCTTTCACGCCAGTCCCGCGCGACGGCGTGGCCTCTTCGCCGGCAACCGCTTTGGCAAGTCGCAGGCCAACGGCGCCGAGACTGCCGCGTGGATGCTTGGTGAGCGACCCTGGTACAAGGTGCCGTTCGACATTCTCGGTGTTGACCACGACGAACTTGGGAGGGAACGCAAGATCGTCGTCAAAGCGCACCACCCTGGCGGAGAGGACAACCTACTCGTCCGCCAGGGGATTCCTTCGTGGCCCACGAAGCAGCTCATCGTTTGCACCAACTGGTCGAAGGTAGACGAAATCTGGACGTCACGCGACTCGGACCGACCCGGTAAAATCTGGCAATTCCTCCCGAAAGACTTCGCAAAGGCGTACACCAACCATGAAGGAGTCATCGACGAAATCCACGGTGCCAACGGTTCTTTACTCAAGTTCATGTCCGTCGACGCATTCAAGCGGAACAAACTCACAGCTGAATCGTCCGATTGGGATCGCGTTGGCTTCGACGAACCCGGACCTCAGGCCCTTTGGAAAGGTTCGGCGCGCGGATTGGTTGATCGAAATGGACAGGGAGATTTCACACTTACATCACTGGAAGAACTCTGGATTTACGAATACTTCAACCTCGACGAACTTGGACCTGACGCTCCCGACGTCTGCCGAGACCGCTACTCCTTACGTGCGACCATTTACGACAACCCCCATCTCGACGACGACGCCATTGCTCGTTTTGAGGCTGAACTGACCGACGACGAGAAATCGTGCCGCCTCCACGGCATCCCCCTCGAACTCTCAGGTCTCATTTACAAAGAATTCAAGAAAGATGTTCACGTTCTTCAAACGCTCCCCGAAGGTTGGCGAGACTGGCACCTGCCAGACAAACGCCTCGTCATGTACATCCGTGCAGATACCCACCCGGTCACCCCGCACGCTGTCCAATTTTGGGTCGTCGGTCCTGCGGAAATTCCTATTCTGGTGCACGAAATTTGGCAAGCCTGCGACGCGGACACTCTTGCCGAAACAATCAACGCGTACCTCAAACTCGCCGGTTGCTTCGTCGGTGACTTCAAAGTTGAACCTGCCGCGTGGATCAAAGACCCTTCCAATCGCACCGTCTCTATCGCCAAAGTCCTCGCCAAGCACTCCCTTTTCCCGCGTCCCGCTTCCAAGGACTTGTCGAACGGCATACTTGTGGTCAAGTCCGCACTCAAACGCCAACGCGTTTTGTTCGCGCCAACGTGCCGTCGTACCCTTTGGGAGTTCGTCCGCTACCGCTACGACCCGGAAACCGGTAAACCCGTGGACGAAAACGATCACATGATGGAATGCTTGTACCGTCTCCTCATCGACTCCCCACGATTCTTTGACCCAGATCAAGCCAACTATCCCGTCGCGGACGAAGAATTCGTCACAGCCGACCTCTCACCCATCCAATAGTTTTGTCCTTCAACCGGACAACACTCAAACGCAATCAACTCAGTCAATCGTTTAGCATTATGCCATGACTACTACAGCTGTTATCGCTTCACAAAGTATTGGAACTTCCACCAACTACGGTGCTGATAAATTCCCGCAAAAGGTTACCCTAACAACAGGTACCACTGCATTCACCGTTGAAGGTAAAATCACCAATGGCGCAGGTGGCTACGCCAAACAAGACATTCGTGTTTGGTATTCAGTATCCTCCTTCGACGCAACCGCTGCAGCCGCTGTTGAAATTTTTCGTTTCAATGCACGCTACGTCGATCTCTCTTTTGGTCCCAACGGCGGCGACATTCGTGCTCGTGCTTCCTTACTCGAACCCGCTTCTGGTGGTTATCTCTATCTTTGGTGCGACGTTCCAAAACTCTCGACCGCGGCAACCTTTGACGTTTCAACCGTTGAACTTCCATGAGAACCGCTCCTGTTTCTTCACGATTCGGTTACTATTTTTGGTGGTCATTCTTGTCAGCAAGTTCTGGAACAGCCGCTTTTATCCTATTTGACGATAACGGTACTGATAAGGTAGCACTCGCTGACGATAATGGTACCGACGCTCGTTTAACCGCTGATCAATGAAAACATTTAAACCACTAACCTCTGTCGTTCTCGGCTTCGGCGTTGTCATCCTCTTTATCGGTGCAACCGCTGCTGAATCCTATATTCGTAACCTTTCACAAACAGCTACAACTGTTGAGTCAGATGATTACATGGCTGTTGACGGGACAACTAAAAGGACACGTAAAATCCGTCCTTGGTTGGTTGGGAACAAAGTTACTTCTGCGATGGCCGCTTTGGAAGTGGATACGTCTGGACGAGTAAGGAATACGAAGACATTGACTGGCACTACTGTGTTTACTTTTTCAGAAGCTCCGCCTGATGGTACATTGGTTCCGCTTACGTTGACTGGACACACGGCTGCGGTGCTCGTCAATATCCCAAGTTGCTTCTCCTCGCAGAGACAGACAAACATCACGTCGTTCATTATGTCGGCGAACTACATCGCCGAAATTCTGCTGATTCGGAACAACGGCGTCTGGACCATCGTGGGCGAACCCTACTGGGCATCGCAGGTGGGACCGAGCACCAGCACGGACAATTCGGACTGGCTCTTTTGGTCTTTTAAGAACTCCACATACACGGAAACGGCAACCACGTTTGCCGGCCTGCTAAATAATCCAAGCTACAATACTTTTGGGGGCGTCGGATATGAAGTTGGTCACCCGAGCGACACGACAATCGCGCGGGTCGGGGCGGGGCAGATTTCGGTTGAAAGCGTCAACGTGGTAACGACCAGCAGCACGGACACCCTCACGAACAAGACCATAGATGCGGCGGGCAACGCGCTGAAGCTGAAAAGCTACATTTACCTAACACACCCGCACCTAGCGGACGGCACGGGCGCGACACTCGGAACGACCGCAACCGCCATCGGGTACGGTCACGGCACGTTCACCCACAGCGCAGACGAAGCCGCAAATTACGTGGAGTATTATTTCCAAGTGCCAGAAGACATCGACACCAGTGTGGCGCTGCGCGGTCGGCTCAAAATCTTGCTTGGCGGCGCGGACACGGCGGCGCACGAATACGTTCTCTCCAGTGTATCGGTGGCGGATTCTGCGGTTCCGACTTCGGCGACCCTGGCCAATCCGATTTTGATCGCAATCACAGACGGGACAGGAGCAAGCGGCGATGTTGTGACTTCGGCGTGGACAACGCTCACGAGTTGGGCGGGCGCGCTGACAGCGGGGCAGACTTGGCGCATCCGACTCGCGCGAGACGGCGACGAGGTAACGACCGACGCCAGCGCGGTGAACAGCACGGAACTCGGCCTCGTCATTGAATATGGCATCACGCAATAAACTCCTCTGCTGGCTTGTCCTGGCGGCGCTGCTTCCGTTCCTGACGGGCGCGACGATGGTGATTCGCGGGCCGCGCATGGGCGCCGCTGGTCCGACCTACCTCATCAACCAGAACTTTGAGGGCACGGGCTACGATAATGGTGAAACGTGGACTGAGGCGGGTACGGTAAACGAAGACTACACGACGACGGTGCTAAAGGGTGCGCAGTCGTTGTTCATGGCTACGGCTGACACAAATTCGTCATCGTATTCGAGTTTTACAGGGCAGAGCACCGTTTATGCGCATTGTCGTTTAGAGGTAACAAACTCGCAAGGTTGGACCCGACGTTGCTTCACCATCGCCGACTCAGCGGGAAACGCTTTGGCTGGCGTGATATTTGATAACCCGTCTGCCGGGGCGAATGACGTTAAAATATGGGCCAATGCTGCCACAACCACGTCAGCGACACGGCTTGCGTACAGTACAGTTTATTATGTGTGGTTGGCTTTTGTGTCATCAGGAACGTGTGAACTGGCAATTTCGGCTTCAAGTACCAAGCCGTCATCCGACTCAGGGGGCAATGTCTACGTCACACGAACAGGCGCAGCGGGGACAGCAGCGCGAATTTATGTCGAGAATGCGCAAAACGATTCCGTGATATTCGACAATGTGTTGGTGAGCACATCGGTGATTGGTGATAATCCCAACCCATGAGACTGTTTCTCTGCTTTTTCTTAGTAGCTGGCTCTCTGTATTCGGCCACGACGTACGTCAGCGACGGATCGCAGGCCGATGTGCAGACGAAGCTAACGGGCGCTGCCGATGGCGACACGGTGACGATTCCACCCGGCTCGTTCACCTGGGCTAGCGCGGTAACTATAACCGGGAAAGGGGTTCACCTACAAGGCGCCGGCGCCGGCCGCGTGGTCGCCAGAAGTTTAACCTCCATTGCGGTTGGAACCGGCGCAAAAGTTTTCACGTTGGCGACCGAGAATCTGAGCAATTTTGAAGCCCTGAAGTCTGTCATCACGAATGGAACGACCCTGAAAATCTGGCGCACGGGTGGAGAGCATCTAGGTGTGCTCAACTACTCGACGGGGAACCTGCCGTGGATGCGTGGTACGGTGACGAGTCTGGTTGGCACGACGCTGACAATGGACATCACGAGCACGAACCATAGCGGCACGCATGGGATGTGGATCGTGACGACCGAGGCGAGCACGACGATCCGGCATAATCTTAACAACGCGCCTATTCTGAACATCTACGAGGACGCGACCAATGCGGTCGAAGTCAGCGGAATCAGATTTGAACACTACCCCGGAGTTACTGGACAGGCAAATTTCATCAAGACTTTCGGGACTGCCGCGAAACCGATACTGATCCACGATTGTTACTTCGAGATGGGCGTCGGCACGTTCGGCATCCGTACCCAAACAAACAAAGGCGTCATCTGGAATTGCTCTTTTGTCGCGATGCCGTTCGGCTCAACTAACACCGGTGGAATTTACCGGGATTGCGCAGGTGAAACATCATCGTGGTCGTCAGTATCGACTATGGGGACAGGCGACACGACAGGGTTAAGCAACTTTTATGTTGAGTCATGCGACTTTCATGCGATGGAGGATGCGCAGGATTTCGACTCGTTCTCGCGAACCGTCGTTAGATACTGCCTTCTCAACAACGCCGGCATGTCAGCTCACGGCGCAGATACGTCTGACTACGGCGTGAGGCATTTCGAGGTGTATAACTGCGAGACTATTTTTGATGCCATCGGAACTGAAACAATCAATATCAACTTCGGATTTGAGTGGCGAGGTGGAACAGGGTTGATCACCAATAGTACGATCCCTGACATTAATGGCTATTGGGGCAACAAGACTGATATTAGTCTTCGCATCGAGAACCTTGACCGCAACGCCGGACCAAATCCGTTGTGGTCTGATAATGACGGACAGGTGCCGGAGTACCCATGTCCGCGTCAGGTGGGCATGGGACGCGTAACTGGAACTGGACTCGACGGTAAGGGACGGTCGGTCGATAGCACGGGCACATACGTAGGCGACGTGGAGCCTATTTATATCTGGAATGTCACTGGAGCATATACGATCGGCATTGCAACTTCTGGATACGCTCAGGCGATAAACCCCGACCTCGCTTCAAGCTACATTCAGGCCGGCCGAGACTACTTCAACAACGGCACAGCAAAGTCAGGGTGGACGGCTTACGTGTACCCGCACCCGTTGCGGACGGACGCCGTGGCGCCCACCCCGCGCCACATGCGCCCGAACCAGCGCGGGATCATCCTTCGCAGACGATGAGCACCGACAATCCACCATCCCCTTCAGTGGCGTTTGAAAAGCTGCATGAAACTCCCGACTTAATGAAGGGTAGCGAGGCTCCTTTTGTGAGGATTTCCAGCAATAGCAAGCCGTGGAAAAACTGGCTGCTATGGGTCACGGATGCGATAACAGTTTTTAGTAACGGTTGCATCGCTTCTGGGAAACCTGGAATGGTTGTTGGTGCTGCAAACGGCACACAGGCCACTACAGTGAACATAGAAGACATTACTGCTCGTGCGGTAGTTGGTTATTTTGTTACAGTCTTTGTTCTTGGTTATTTTGATTTTGTTAGTTGGCATAAAGAGCATCAAATGCCTAATCCTTTTCGCAAATGAAAACATTAACTATACTTACTGTTCTCGTTCTTTGTGGTTGTAGTAATCTACCAAAAGATACATATGTTCGTGATGGTAAAGTAATTATCAATACGCCGTGGGGTCCGTCTTCTATTGAGGGCGCTGTTTTTGCTACTGGAAAAGCGGCAATCGAAGCCGCGATAGAAGCAGCTAAACAAGGTACAGAAATAAAATTTGATGAAAGTAAAAAATGAAAGTAGCTCACTGGACAGCGTTCAATGGTTCAGGAATGAATCGTGTTGCTGAATCTCTAGTTGATGGAGAACGTGCCTTGGGCATCGACTCAGTCAAATGTAACTGTCAAGAAGCACCACCAGACAAATTCGAAACCGTCCTCGACGCTGACATCCATGTGTGCCATACGCATTTCCCAGACGATTTTCGTCGACGGATTACCCGTGACTACAAGCGCGTTTATGTTGTCCACGGCACCCCTGAGCACACCTTTGCAACCTCGGTGGAAACAGGACTCGTTGGCGGTTACGGACACGGGGACTCGTGGATGTTGCTCCAATACAACCTCCAACACGCCGACACTACCGTTACATTTTGGCCCCGTCATCAACGTATCCTAAAATCTCTTTGTGACAAAAATACTTCAGTCAACTGCTTCCCGCTCGGGGTCGACAAGAAATTCTGGTGCCCAGGTGAGTCGCAAGGCAAGTTCGTCGGCACTCCGTCCTTGTTCACTGCTGAAAACTGTCACCAAATCAAGTGGCCACTCGACCTCTTCATCGCGTGGCCGTGGGTGTACCCACACGTCAAAGGCGCCCCGTCCCTCCACGCGGCCTACCTCCCTTACGATCAACACCGGTGGTTCTTCCCTCTCGTTAATCGTAATGGAGCCTCATACGGTTCTTACATATCCTGCGGTGCTTTCAAAAACGCCGCACTCGTCAACGCCTTTCGCTCAGTCGACTTTTACATCGGTCTCGTCCGCTACGGCGACTTCAATAGAATATGTCTTGAAGCCAATGCGTGCGGGACACGGACTATATCATATCGAGGAAATCCGTACAGTGACTTCTGGATCACCGAAGGCGATCAGCGCGTCATTGCAGACGAACTCACCACAATTCTTAACGGTGAAGTCGAACCTCGGGTCAAGGAAACGGTCCAAGACATCTCAGAAACGTGCAAGCAAATGAAGGCGTTGTATGAAAGCCTCTAACTCTTACATCGACATTACCGTCAACGTACCCGCTTCCACCAAAGTGTGGCACTACGCCGTTATCCTCGCAGATGTGTGGCTGGGCGAGAACGTTTCCATCGGCTCCCATACCGAAATCGGACGCGGTTCCGTTATTCACCAAGGTTCTCGCATCGGTAAAGGCGTCTTCCTCCCGTCTGCATCGCGTGTGGGCGAAAACGTCTTCATCGGTCCCGGCACTGTCTTTTGTGACGACAAGTACCCGCGTGTCAACAATCATAACTACGTCGCTCGTCCCCCACGCATCGACGACGGAGCCTCCATCGGCGCTGGTTGCGTCATCCTTCCCGGCATCCACATCGGTGCTGGTGCGATGGTTGGCGCCGGTTCGGTCGTCGTCGAAGACGTCCCCGCTGGCGCCACCGTTTACGGTGACGCTGCACGCCTTGTCCACTCCTTTTCAACGTCTCAGGACGATTCCCTAGAGACCTCACCGTCAGAAGCTTAAATCCTACTTACATGGCAAACGCAGAATATCAGGCTGGTTCGTTTTCACGCGAAGACATTTCCACCTTCAACTCACAATCGCTCTCGTCGACCACGTCGGCGTCTTCTTCCGTTGGGTCCGTTACTCTCTCATCGGGCCTGTCGTATGTCACCTCCGCTGGCACCTCCGTTTCAACGGTGGCTTCCACCAACCTCTCAAACGCGGTTTCTCGTGACACCTCCCAGTCAGTCCTTCTCTCCGTCGCTACCTCCACCGCCGTTTCCGGCTAATAACCATGCCCTCACCCTCACTAGAATGGGGTTTTAACGTCTACAATCGGACGGAACAATCGGTACACACCTCGACAAACGACTCTAAGTCGACGTCGGCGGTAGGTTCCGCTTCTACGTCCTATTCGTCGGCGGTACAATCCGGCGATTTGTCAACGGTCCTCTCGACCGTGACATCCGCCGGTACTTCCATGTCGACTATTGCTTCTACCGGTTTGTCGAATGCCGTGTCACGTGACACTTCTCAATCGACGCTTCTATCAGTCGCAACCTCAACCGCCAACTCTGGTTAACCATGGAACACAACGAAGAATGCGGACCGCAACTCAAGTCGTCCGTGTACGACCGCGGTCCCGGCGACACCAACCAATCCATGTTTCCCTTCGAGAAGGCCATGGCCGACGCAATCAACGCACGTGCTGGTGGTAAACCCACCAACCCACCCGCGAAACCTACCGGCTTCCGAGTCAACGGACCCGGGATGAACGAAAGGTAATCTGTGGCGCCGCACCAACCAGACCCTTGCTTTGATCCTGTTCACTGCAAAACTCGTATTGCGATCCTCGAAACACGGATTGGTGCTTCGGATTCGGGTATTGTTGGTGAAATTGCTACAATTAAGAAACAACTCCGTGAGATGGAAATGCGTATCTA
>ERZ1292632.3181-Hain-H43-01um-R2-3181-length-12840-cov-15_pt1 | contig 12840 bp, 7 predicted proteins | sample MGYA00564407_ERZ1292632 | MGnify/ENA primary metagenome ERZ1292632 (study PRJEB36523, sample SAMEA6512637) | groundwater metagenome | collected 2019-01-08 | study: AquaDiva: Metagenomics assemblies of 32 groundwater samples
ACCTCCTCCGGGGCGGACCCGGGTTTTGCGGCGCGGGCGCCTTTTGACCCGGCCGCCTTCTCGGGCGGCGCCGTTTCCGCGATCGATCCGACCACTGATGCAGCGCCTGGCGCGACGGTCTTCGGCGGAGCGAATGCCTACCCGCAGGCGGCGGTCAACACGACGGGCGGCAATGTAAACGTATGCCCTGGAATCGGCCGGCGCCTCTTTACGATCGTCGACTACTCGCTGATCGATGCAATCGACACCGTGACGGTGACGGTGAACGGCTCGGCGACGGTCAAGACCGCTGGCGGCACAGACTGGACGGCCGCGACCTCGAACGCGGCGACAGCGACGAGCCTGGCCACAGCAATCAGCACGATTTCAGGGGTGAGTGCCACCGCGAGCGGCTCATCGGTCTACATCACGCCGGCCGCAACAACCTGCACGCTCACGCTCGCAACCTCGATGGACGCGGCCGAAGGCACGGCGAGCTCCGGCACGGATGGCACGCTCACGGTGACGGGGGCGACGCCGCAGGATGCGACTTACTGGACTTCGAGCGCGAATGCGACGCTCACGAACGAAACGAATCTCGGCGCGTTGACGACCGGGCTCGTGTTGAACACGGTAGCAGGTGCTGTCGGAACGCCATCAGCTTTCGCGGGGTCAGACCCATCGGCCTGCACCAACCAGTTTGTAACTGACACCGCGATTTCCGCATCGGGAGCGCTCACGCAAACATGCAGCACCGCAACTATCGCAGGAGCGCAATTCGCGAACCAAGGCACCACAACTACAGTGCTACACGGCAACGCGGCGGGGAACCCGTCATGGGGCGCGATTGTTGACGGCGACCTCTCGCTGACGACCCCCGCGCTCGGCACGCCCACGTCCGTCGTTTTGACGAACGCAACCGGCACGGCAGCGGGACTCTCTATCGGCGGCAACGCAGCGACAGTCACCAACTTCACCGGCACAACTTCTCTCACCAACAACACCGGTGCTGGCACGCTTCAATGGCCCGCTGCTGGTGCAACGCTGGTTATACCGACCGGTGGCGGCACGCTCGGCACTGCGGCTTTCACGGCTTCGACTGCGTACGCCACTTCAGCGCAAGGTACGACCGCCGATAACGCTATGCCAAAAGCTGGTGGCACCTTTACCGGGAATGTGCTGTTCACCGACAATCTCTATGATATAGGAGCATCGGGAGCCACGCGACCGCGCACCGGATATTTCGCCACTAGCGTAGTTTCGCCACTTGTCAATGTCTCTGCCGTTGGCAAGGCCGGAATAATATCCAACGACACTACGGCGGTTGCGGCTGGCGTCGGAGGCTCAGTTGATCTGGGAGGAAACTATCGGGCTGCTGGTGATTTTTCTACGTTCACGCGAATCGCAGCGCAAAAAACCAACGCCACAGATAATAATTACTCATTTGGATTGACGTTTTATACCACGCTCAATGGTGGCGCAACATTCGGCATCACAGCCCTTAACCTGAGTGACGCTGGCTTGGTGCGGTTTCCGACCGGCTATGGAGCTGGAACTATAACATCTGATGCAAGCGGGAATCTAACGTCGGTTTCTGACGAACGACTCAAGGTAAACGTGCGACCGTTCACCGCCAGCGTGGAAGAGATTGTCGAGATTGCAAAACGTGGTGGCACGATCCTATACGGCTACGCACCTGATTCCGGGCTGGATCAAACCAAGAACGATTATCCCGGCTTCTCCGCACAGATCGTTCAGGAGGTAATGCCGCAGACGGTAGGCGACAACGGCAGTGGCTACCTCACGTTGAGCCACGCCGGGATACTGGCGGCCTTGGTCAACTCGATCAAGGATCAGCAAGCTCAGATTATGGCACTACAGATGAGAATAGAGTCTCTAGAGAACTCCCGCCTCGGAGAAGGTGCCAGATGAGCAAAATTCAAGTAGTGACTTTCGGAACGGTTGGCAACAACGTCGCTGACGATACTTCTGCATTCAATAAAGCGATTGTAGATTCTAATGTCGGCGGCAACAGGCGATCCGTAAACGTAGACGTGCCCCTTGTTAGGTATCGCTTTAATGGAGCGTTGAACACGAGCGGGAATGTTGTTGTTAGAGGCGACCTTTCTAATCAGAATGGCGTCCCTGGTGTTGGCATGTTTTTTTATGCGACGCCGGGTGGCGCAGGCGGCCAGTGGGATTTTTCTGCGGCAGAGGCTTTCCCAAGACTGGTCAATCTTTACATAGCCCACAATGCGGCTGCGGCTGTTGCGAACGGAGTCGGTCTTAAATTCAACGCTGCATCAGACTCAGATTTGAGGCACCTGTACGTTTCGAACTTCGATACCGGGATTCTTTTTGCTGGCCCTACAATTTATGGAGAGTGGTCGAACATTATTTGCATAGACAACAAAACCTATGGATTGCACGTAGGCGCCGGTGGGTTATTGAACGGGATGGCTCTCAATGGGGGCAAATTTTCCCGCACCGTTGGCGGAACGGGTATTTACCTCGAAAATGTTGGAGCTAATTTCTCACTACGGAATATATTTAGAGAAGCGAATGCCGTTGGAATCAACGCTCAGTTGTTCATGACGATTTCTGATGAAGGCGGGTACTTCGAGCAGCAGACCAGCTACGACATCATTACGCTTAACATCTATCCGTTTTCGTCCGGGCTTTATAGTCTCAAATGCGCGTATTTCGATCATTACGCTCCATCGACATTGGCGCTGCCACGGATGCGGGCGACTCTGACGAAGGTCTACGCCGAGAGCAACAAGTTTTTCAATCGCGGAAGCGCTACGCCTTTCGCGCCGACGAATCCTCCTTTTTCGTTTGACCGCAGCCAGCAATGCACCCCGAGCATATTTATCAACAACAGCTACGAGACTGAATTTATCACCGATAGCACGAAAGACGCGGGACATTTTATCGTAGACAACAAGCACCCTCTTTTCCTGCCGAGCTTTGGAAGTCCGGTCGGTTTCATGGCGCGCGCAGGCACGGTATTTTACAACACCGATCCGGCCACCATGAACGCTATTTTCGGATGGAAAGTCAGCGCGTCCGGCTGGTGTGGCACTCCTGCTGCAATCGCGCCCACAGCGACGACGACGGCAACAAGTAACCTTGTCAATCTTTCTACTAATAGCGCGTGGTATGTTGGAGAGGGTGACGAGATTTCCATTGCGGGGGTGACTTTCGGCGCAAGCAACGCAGCATCGACGATGGTATTATTTAGCAAGCCAGGGCCAGTGCTGTATATCATGGATGTTGCTAACAACACTGTGGCCGGTGCCGCTGTTACTTATCCTCAAGCAACCTTGCAAGTTATTCCAGGCCCAGGCGTAGTTGCTGGTCAAGGTGCTGCTGGATTTTCAGGAACCAATATCGCGTGTGCTTCAGGCGCGAATGTACTACTGATTGAAATCACTATTCCCCAACATAAGAAAATGGTGATTGATTTAACAACGCTGATGTCTGAAGAAACTGCGTCCGCCATTGGCACAGTCAAGAAAATCCTGATCTTCGTTTCCAATAACGCAGGAACGATCGCGGGGGTAGTATCTGAAATTAATACTACCAACGGAGGGGTGGGCTACGCACATACGGTTTCAATCGTGGATGGAGGGTCTAATCGCGCTAGGCTTATCATCAGTCAGACCACTGGCAACCCCCTGATTTGCGCGTGGAGTGCAACAGTTTCTAATTTGATCGCGCTCCCGAATAAAACTGGATAGACAGGAATGGCCACCCGTCGCTCACCATTCGCTCTGCAAGAAGAATACGTCTCGAACTACGAGGCGGAGCCCACGCTTGAGCGATTCCACCTGTCGAATGCGTTTATTCGGGGAGCCAGAGGACCGTGGGGATCTGGTAAGAGCGTCGCCTGCGTCGAAGAAATGCTGATGCGCGCCCACCAGCAGGCACCTGACCGCTACAAGCGACGCCGCACCTGTTGGGCGGCAATAAGGAATACTTTTGGGATGTTGCGCACGACGACTATGCGCACCTGGGTTGAATGGGTCCCGGAGCACATCGCGCCGATCAACCGCGGAGAGCCGATGAATGCGCATCTGGTGGTCGATCTGGCCGACGGGACGACGGTCGATATGGAGGTGTGGTTTATCTCCTGCGACAAGCCGGCAGACGTCACCAAGCTGCGCGGCCTTGAACTAACGGGGGCGTGGCTGAATGAGGCGTCCGAACTCGACAAGTCAATTCTTGATACCGTCTCGGCGCGGGTTGGCCGCTTCCCGCCGAAGAAGGATGCGCCGCTGACCTGGACTGGCGTCATCATGGACACGAACTCCATGGACGACGATCACTGGTGGTACAAGCTCGCCGAGGGCGTTGAGGACCGCGAGGAACAGGAAGAATACGAAGAACTGATCCGCAAGCTGCGCGAGATCCTCGTCTCGATCGGCATGGACCGGCCGCTCTTTGAGTTTTTCGATCAGCCGCCGGCACTGCTCGAGCGATCGGGTTCGTACGTACCTAATCCCGAGGCCGAAAATGTTCGCCACCAGCAACTCGGCTACGCCTACTGGCTGGTGCTCTGCGCCGGCAAGTCGAAGGACTGGATCGACACCTTCATCTTGAACAAGTACGGCAAGGTGGTCGACGGCAAGCCAGTCTATTCGACCTCGGAGTACGACGACACGGTGCACGGCCGCAAGCTCGATCTGAAGCCGTATCCGGGCATGGTGATTACGATCGGAGTGGATTTTGGCTTGAGCCCGGCGATCATCCCCGTGCAAATTTCGCCGACGGGGCGCCTGACAGTTTTCGGTGAACTGTGCGCGAAGGAGCGTAGCATGGGCATGCGCCGCTTCATGAACGATGCGGCTAAACCCTACTTGGCGCAGCGTTTCGGCACCGTCGACAAAAACGGGCAGCCCTGGCGTTTCAAGTTCATCGGCGACCCCGCCGGCAACGACCGCGCGGACTCGGACGAGTCAACCGGCTATCAGATGGTGCGCGAGGCTGGTTTCGAGATCGAGCCAGCACCGACCAACAACTTCAGCGCAAGACGCGATGCGGTGGCGTGGTTCCTCACGAAGCGCGACGGCTTTGCGATGGACAAATCCTGCGTCTTGCTTCGCAATGGCTTTCGCGCAGGTTACCACTATCGGCGCATACAGGTATCAGGCGAGGCTCGCTTCGCGGACCAACCGTACGACAACAAGTACACCCATCCGCACGATGCCCTTGCTTACGCCGCGCTTCCGTTCTGCGCGATCGAAGTGCCGGCCGCCGGTTACAAGGCCCTGCCGCAGTGGATGCAAAAGGTCAAGGCGCAAGGGCAGGCGTCGCGCCCGTACATGAAGCGCGGCGGGAGGATCGCGGCATGAACGCGGCCAGCAATGTCGATTATCTGCCGATCTGGAAGAAGGACGCGACGCCTGAAGAATTCCTCATGGAAATAGCGATCATGGCGCGCGTGCATCCAGATTGGTTTGACAAGCTGGTGATCGCCTACGAGTCCGAGACCACGAAAGACGGCTACTCGAAGACGCGCTATCAATGCCGCAACTGCACGACCACTGAACTTCTTGGGTTGATCGAATCGGCCAAGGAAGAAGTTCATATTCGTACGCGCGGAGGGCGCATCGCATGAACATGATGGCATCCCCCGCCGGCCAATACTCGCCCTACTGGATGCCGGGCGCAGCGCCCATGCAGGACCCGTACGAGTCGCTGAAGAACGGCACGCTGATGCCGCACTGCCACTCCGGCGACCTGATGCTCCTGATGATGGAGCGCTACACGCGGGCGGACTCGGCGCTTGCGAGCTGGGCGAGTGTGGCGAAGAAGTGCGTCGAATTCTTCGAGGGCAAGCAGTGGTCCGCCGAAGAACTTGCGAAAGCCGCGGACGACGACCGGCCGACCCTGACGCTCAACAAGATCGCGCCGCTCGTGCGCCTCGTGCTCGGCTATTTCGCGGCAAACCGGCTCGACAACCGCGCGAGCCCGACCGACGACGCAAATTCGACTGAAGCGGTCGCCGAAGTGCTCTCGAAGATCCTCAAGCAGCTCGCCGTCAACAACAAGGAGAAATACCTCAATTCCGAAGTGACGCTGGACGGGCTGCTGTGCGGGCGCGGCTACTACGACTGGCGGCTGGACTTCGAGAGGAACGACCTTGGGGAAGTCAAGGGCACCGTGAAGGACCCGTTCACGATCCGCCCGGACCCGGACGCCGACACCTACGACCCGGTTGGATGGGGACATGTCTTTGAGTCGCGTTGGTGGTCGATCGATGAAGTCGAATACACGCTCGGGAGAAATGTCTCAGCGCTCGTCGAACCGCTCATGGGCGGGCACAGCTACCGCGGCGGGCTGCCGAACGACATGCGGGATCTGCTCACCGAATTCACGCCTTGGCGCACTTTCGGCGGCGCGACGCCAGATTCGCTAGTCCTGGGCTACCAGAGCTACATCGCAAACGTAATCGACGCCTACCGCAAGAGCGTACTCGTGGTCGATTGCCAGCACTACATCCGCACGATGCAGCGCAACATCATCGATTTGGACACAGGTGACCGCTATCCGATCCCGGATAGCCAGACCCCGGAACACGTGGGGAAGGCGATGCAGTGGCTGACCGAACGCTATGCGCTGCAGGGCAAGGCAATGCCGTTCAGGGTCGAAAACAGACCGGCGCGGCGCGTGCGCTGGACGACCATGATCGGTGATATCGTGGTTTACGATGCTTGGTCGAAGTATCGCAGCCTCACAATCGTCCCTTACTTCCCGTACTTCCGCCGCGGCAAGACGCGCGGCATGGTTGAAGACCTGCTGGACCCACAGCGCGAAGTCAACAAGCGCCGCTCGAGCCAGGTGGACATCCTGACGCGCATCGCGCACTCTGGCTGGATCTGGCACAAGGACGCGCTTGACGAGGAAGAAAAGCAGAAGATTGAGCAGTTCGGCGCCGCCGCCGGCATCAATATCGAGTGGAAGGGCACCGATCCACCGGAACGCATCGAGCCTGGCAAGATGCCGACCGGCATCGAGCGGCTGGAAGAAAAGGCGACGCTCGACCTGAAGGAGATCGCCGGCATCAACGATTCCGCGCTCGGGCAGCTTGACCGCGTGCAATCTGGCCGCGCAATCGAAGCGCGCACCAAGCAATCGATCCTGGGCGTTGAACCCTACATCGATTCGTCGCGCCGCACAGCGCAATTAAATGGTGAAAAGAAGCTCGAGCTGCTTCAGGACTTCTACAGCGAGCCGCGCTTGCTCCGCATTCAGGGCGAGAGTGGCGGATACTCGTCGATCGGCATCAATATCCCGAACGCGATCGGTGATATCGACAACAATCTTTCGCTCGGGCGCTACACGGTCACGATCGACGAAGTGCCGTTGTCCGCGACCTACCTCTCGGCGCAGTCCGAAGAACTCATGGAGCTCGTCGAGAAGGGAATTCTGCCAGTGCAAATGGTGCAGGATATCGCAGTCGACCTCTCCACCGTTCCTCAGAAGGCGCTCATCAAACTGCGCCTGGCTGCCTATTTGAAGGCGATGGGATTGCCTACCGCCGAGGAACTGGTCGCCATGTCGCAGTCCGGCATTCCGCTGAATCCTGGAATGATCGCGCCGCCGTTGACGCCGCCTGGAAAAGCTGCTCCCGGTGGCGCCGGGCGAGGCGACGGCAAAGAGCAACCCGCAGGACCGACCGGAGGCCAGCCTGCGCTTCCGGCGCCGGGGCAACCCGCAGGTATGATGCAATGACGAAAACTGACGAAAACTGACGAAGGAGAAACATCATGGATCTCGTAACCGCAGGTAAGAGAACGCAGGGAATCATGGAGCAAGTCATCGCTCCGCAAGTGGGGCGGCACGATTTGTCTCTGTGCGTTGGGTATGTCGAATACGCAGGTTCGCCGGTCGGAAACGTGACGCCGAACTTCATCGGCGAGCAGTGTTTCGACACGACGAACAGCGTGTTCTATATCTCGACCGGAGTCACCAATACCGCTTGGAGCGAGCAGGCGCGCGACGTGCAGGGCGGCGGCAACGTGGCGACGAACACCGCCTACGGCAGCGATACGCTGGCAATCAACACCACTGGCGCGAACAACACCGCGATCGGTTACCAAGCGCTGGATGTGAACACGATCGGTGACAAGAACACTGGTGTCGGGGCCGGCGCTTTGGGCGCCAACACGACCGGCGTGCGAAGCGTCGCCGTCGGCTACAACTCGCTCGTTGCGCAGACCATCGGGACAGATAACGTCGCGATCGGATCAACCACCTTGGATGCCAACACGACCGGCGTTGAAAACATCGCAATTGGCACTGACGCCTTGGGCGCGAACACCGTGGGTGACGGCAACGTCGCCATCGGCGACGATGCTTTGCTCCTGAATACAACCGGCGTTTCAAACGTCGCCGTCGGGCGCGATGCCCTGAAGACGCAGACTGTTGGCGTTCGCAATATCGCAGTGGGTGACGATGCCGGAGGTGCTGTCACGACCGGAACGGATAACGTGGCGATCGGCCACAACGCGCTCAACGCCGCGACCACCGCTGTCGAGAACGTCGCGATCGGGACCGATGCGCTCGGGGCAAACACGATTGGGGATGGCAATATCGCCGTGGGTGACGACGCGCTTCTGGCGAACACGACGGGTGTCAAAAACGTGGCCATTGGCCGTGATGCGCTCAAGACTCAAACCGTCGGGGTGAACAACATTGCCGTGGGTGACGACGCGGCAGGTGCGTTGACAACCGGTAATGACAATATCGCTATCGGCACGGATGCCTTGGATGCGGCAACTACAGCCATTGACAACGTGGCCATCGGTTCCAATGCTCTTGGTGCGCTCACAATTGGCACAGACAACATCGCTATTGGTGATGATGCGATGCTGCTCACAACGACCGGCATCGATAACGTAGCCGTGGGCGGAGATGCGCTCTCGGCGAACACCGTTGGTATCAATAACGTGGCGATCGGTAAAAACGCTGCATTGTCGCTCACGACCGGCACGGATAACGTTGCCATCGGGAAAGGATCGCTCGATGCCGCGACTACTGCGGTAGAGAACGTCGCTATCGGGACTGACGCCTTGGGTGCCAACACGATAGGCACCTGGAACGTAGCCATCGGTGATGACGCGCTGTTGCTAAACACCACTGGCGTATCGAATGTCGCGATCGGACGCGATACTCTTGCGGCCAACACGATCGGCGACTCGAACGTGGCCGTGGGCGATCAGGCGATGGATGCCAATACGACCGGCGTCAGTAACGTCGCAGTTGGCACGACGGCGCTTGGGGCCAACACCATCGGCGTTAGTAATACTGCGGTCGGCAACAATGCCTTGGGCGCGAACACGACCGGGAACTACAACACCGCGGTCGGTGCGGCAGCGCTCGACTCCAACACGGTGGGCCAAAACAACACCGCCGTTGGTCTGAACGCGCTTACTGCCAACAGTAATGGCGACAGCAATACCGCAGTTGGCGCGAACTCGTTGGCAACAAACACGACCGGCGTCGACAACACCGCGGTAGGTCTCGGCGCTCTCAACGTGAACACCATCGGGACCGGGAATACCGCCCTCGGCAAGACCTCACTGGACGCAAACACGACCGGAACGAATAACACCGCCGTCGGAATGGATGCGCTCGGAGCGAATACCATCGGCACGGATAATGTCGCCGTGGGTAAAAATGCGCTGCTCGCAAACACGACGGGCATTCTCAATACGGCCATCGGCACTTCGGCACTCGACGCGAACACGATCGGTTCCAACAACGTTGCGGTCGGGCCGAATTCGTTGGGAGCGAATACCGAAGGTCTAGACAATGTTGCCGTTGGAACAGCTGCCTTGGGCGCCAACACCACTGGCGTTGAAAACGTCGCGGTGGGTTACCAAGCCTTGGATGCGAACACCGTGGGTGTCGATAACACGGCGGTAGGTTCGGGGGCAATGGGCCTGAGCACCACCGGCATCAACAACGTGGCGGTGGGCAAAGGCGCCCTCGGTGCGAACACGATCGGTAACGACAACGTTGCGATAGGTCACAGTGCCTTGGATGCGAATACCACGGGCATCGACAACGTGGCGATCGGTTCCAATGCTCTCGGGGCCAACACTATTGGCACGGATAACGTGGCGATCGGCGACGATGCCCTTCTGGTAAATACCACCGGCATTCAAAACATCGCCATCGGTGGCGACGCCCTGACCGGCAACACGATCGGCACGAACAACGTCGCTATCGGCAAGTCAGCTCTCGCCGCCAATACGACCGGCATCAAGAACGTTGCGATCGGGGATACAGCGCTGGATGCGGCGACGATTGCGACGAACAATGTTGCCATCGGCTTCGATGCGCTCGGGGCCTGCACGACCGGGGTCAACAACATCGCGATCGGTGTTGGCGCCGCGAACGCCCTTACCATTGCCACGTCCTGTATGGCCATCGGTAACGATGCTCTCGGCGGTTGCACGACGGGCGTGGATAACACGGCGATCGGAACGAGCGCAGGCAACACGATCACGACCGGCGACGGCAACACCATCCTCGGTAACAACGGGCAGACTGGTTCGGCAACCGCGATCGACCGGATCGTCCTTTCGGCCGGTTCGGGTTGCTCCGGCACCGCGGACTCGGCAATCACTCTCGGCAGCAACGTGCGCGCGATCTCGTGCGACTACGGCACCGACCAGACCTGGGACGCTCCTTCGGACATCCGCATGAAAGATGTCTTGGGAATCTCGAAGCTCGGGCTGGACTTCATCAAGCGGCTCAACCCGATCGAGTACTCGCTTCGCCCGGCTTGCGAATGGCCGGTCGAGTGGGGCGTTGACCCGGCAGCCGAAGTCAACACCAAGGCCAAAACCCTTGGGCTGGCTGCGCAAAACGTGCGGGAAGCGCTGGACGAGGACGGTAACCCGGTGTTTCACGGGTGGGACGAACAAGAGAATGGCCAGCAAAGGCTGGGCGAATCTGCCTTCGTCTATCCGCTCATCAACGCCGTAAAAGAACTCGCGGCGCTCGTCGAATCGAGGCTTGCCACAGTATGACAGCCACCCTTCGAGAACTAGCCCCCGGCCGCGTGCCGGGGGTTGTCCGGCTCAATCTCGGCTGCGGCAGAAATGTCCAGCCGGGGTGGGTCAATATCGACATGGCGCGGTTGCCAGGAGTCGATCTTATCGCCGACCTGAACGAGTGCCGGCGCGTGCCCCTGCCTTATGCCGACGATTCGGTTGACCAGTTCTTGCTCTGTCACACCTTGGAGCACATCCAGGACTCACTCGGGCTCATGCAGGAATTGCACAGGGTCGCGAAACCTGGGGCAAATTGCGTCATCCACGTGCCCTACGGATCGAGCGATGATGCGTTCGAGGACCCGACCCACGTCAGGCAGTACTTCCTCAATTCCTTCGGTTACTTCTCGCAGCCTTTCTATTGGCGCGCGGACTACGGATACCGGGGGGATTGGCAGACCGAGCGGATCGAATTGCGCGTGCCGAAAGCGCTGACCCAGAACACGACCGCGCAACTATTGCTCGCCAGGGTAAACAGCGAGCGCAATGTCGTCTCCGAGATGGTTGCGACGCTGCGGGCGGTGAAGCCGATCCGGGAGCCAAAGCGGGAATTGCAGGCGCCTGCGCACATCACGTTCATTGGAGTCTAAGCGCATGAGCACACAAACAAGAAAGGTGATTCTCGGAACGCCCTGCCTGGACGGCCGGCCGGAAGCGTGGTACATGAACAGCGTGCTGCAAACGGTCAAGCTTTGCGCGCAGCAAAACATCGAGATCGTGCCGATCCTGATGTCTTACGACGCCATGATCCAGCGCGCGAGAAATGATCTTCTGAAGCTTGCGCTCGATGCTCAGGTGAGCGATCTGCTTTTCATCGACGACGATGAGGAATGGGACCCGCGCTGGGCACTTGCACTGCTCGGGCACAACGTCGATGTCGTCGGGGCTGCGGTTAGAAAGAAATCCGATGACGCTGAACTCTACAATGTCATGGCACCATCCCCGTTCATCGAAGAAGACCGTGCCACCGGCCTGTGGGTCGTGGACGGCATCGGAACGGGATTCCTCCGGCTTTCGCGCAAGGCGCTCCAGGCATTGTGGGGTGGCGCCGCAGCGCTCGAGTACGAGGAAGACGGGCGCGTCAACCGGATGGTCTTCAATGTGGCCGTCGTCAATCGACGGCTGGTGAGTGAGGACAACTTCATGTGCGATTCGCTGCGCTCGGCAGGCTTCAAGATTCACGTCGATCCGCGATTCACGATCACGCACATCGGAATGAAAAAGTTTGCCGGGAGTTTCCAGCGCTACGTTGCTGCCTTGCAAAGAGAAACAAGCAGAGCCTTGGCATCTGGAGCCCAATGAAATCATGAGCCAGATCGAACGAGCACGGAAGCACCAGGAGATTCGAGCCGCGCAGATGCTTGCACGGCTTGATCTCCAACGGCGGTTGAGACCGAGACCAGTCGCAATCGCCGTGCGCCAAGCACTTAAGGAGCAAAGGCAATGGTCGAAGCAGCAGTAAATAAAGCGTGGGACGGAACAGCGCGCGAAGATGACGCGCTGGTCAAAGAAACGCTTGGCGAATCAGGCGCCGTGATGGTGGTAGGCGAGAAAGCCGCAGGCCACCTTCACGAGCTGCCGGAGCAGTGGCTGCGCTCGCGCGTTCGCGGCTGGATGGAACTGTGCGAGTCGCCAGACCTCGCCTTCTGGATTGGGACGTACACGCCGGAAGGAAGGTGGATTTACTGCTCGTCGGACAACGATACCTACGTGTCAAAGACTTACCGCCAATTATACGCTATGGTGGTGGCGAAGCACCTGAACAAGCATTGCAACTTCGGCGGCGCGT
>ERZ1292632.2640-Hain-H43-01um-R2-2640-length-14687-cov-13_pt1 | contig 12837 bp, 17 predicted proteins | sample MGYA00564407_ERZ1292632 | MGnify/ENA primary metagenome ERZ1292632 (study PRJEB36523, sample SAMEA6512637) | groundwater metagenome | collected 2019-01-08 | study: AquaDiva: Metagenomics assemblies of 32 groundwater samples
TGGCCTTGACCGAGCACGTGGATACTCGGCCGCTTGAAGATCGGCTGCACGGCGCACAGTTTAGTTGGCGGCTGGCGCGGGCGGCATATGATCAGCATCTGGGCGCAGACGGCCTGAGTCCGCATACGCTGGCATTGGCGCTGGAACGTGTTTTCGGCGCTTCGGCTTTCCCGGCTGAGACGGCCATCGTCGCCATGGAAATGCTGCGTTTGGCACGCGCGGCCAGCGAGCCGCCACCGGCAGTGCTCATGCGGCTGTGCGGCAATCAGACACGTCCGCTGACCTGCACGCCGACCACGACCACGACGCCACCGCCGCTGTACACAGCTGGCGCGCCGCAGGAGGATGCTGCATGATCCGCGGCATAACACGTATGGAACCGATCTTTGGCGGTCGCACGACCAGTCGAGGAAGCCGAACTCGCCCGCTACCGTGCTTATCGGGCGGCTGGCCTAGACGATGACGCCATTCGCAGAATAGAGAAGCGACCATGAAAGAGCCAATGAAAATTCTGGACGAACTCGATGACTGGGCCACTCAGGTGCGCAGTGCCTTGAGCCACGGCGCTGTCATATCCGTCGAGCGCCGCCGCATTCTGGCCGGCATTGCCGAGCTGGAATATGCGCCCGAAGCCGTGCGCTTGGCCGTGGCGCGTTGCGTGGCGCGGCTGATAAACGAAGAGATTCGTTATCTGGGGACGGTGACTGCCTTTGAGATTGCGTGCGCGGCATGGCACAATGTCGGGCAGTGGGAGGAGCAGGCATGATACCACCTATCTGCGCCATCTGCGCACAGCCGATCCCCGCCGCGCAACGCTGGACGCTACTTGATATCGGCGCGGATGGTATCCCTGTTTCACGTCCAATCCACAAGGACTGCGATGAACACACTTTTCGCTCTACCGGAAGAAAACAGGACGCATCCAGCCCGCTACACCGACGCGCTGTTGACCACGTTCGCCCGGATGTTGCGAGGTTCGCAATGCATCCTTGACCCATTCGGTGGCACGGGTAAGGTATTTCTGCTTGAGAACTGGTTGCCAGGCGTCCAGATCGAAGCGGTAGAGATTGAACCGGAGTGGGCAACGATCAATCCGCGCACGACGCTCGGCAATGCACTGGCGCTGCCGTGGCCTGACGGGTACTTCGATGGTATCTGCACCAGTCCAGCATACGGCAATCGTATGGCTGATACATTCGCCCGTGCCGTAGGGAGCATTGAGCCACGGGGCAAGTACGCATGGAACTTGCAACGAGAGCTACACCCCGACAATGGCGGAAGGCGCATTGATTACGAGAGCGTCGTTTTACTGGAGCGCGGCCTAAGTAATAGTTAGGCGGCTGGAGCAGATAATGATGAGCATCCCCAAAATAGGCTGTAATGGTTGTGAATACCTAATCATCGTCGGGTATTCACAACTGGGCTTTGGATCGGCAACCACTCCTATTGCCGCCTGCTCACTGAGTAGATTCAGGTGCGTAAATGATCCGATATGCTACGATTACCCAGAAAGGACGCGGCCTGGCCGCCTCAATAATGGCGTCCAGCCGACAGCGGAGCTGGCCGGTCGTGAGAATGTCGCCGCTGATCCAACCATTGCGCGTCAACCCGCTGCGGCTGACGCCTGACCGTTAGACCCCGCCAGAAGCGAAGTTCGGGATGGTCTTTGAGACGTTGTGGGAGTCGGCACAGCAAGGCGAGCTCTTGCTCGTCGATGGCGGATTTTGCCATTGGCATCTCCGTCGCGACGGTCAATTGACGATCTATGAAATCATCGCTACCAGGCGAGGCGCTGGCAGCGAGATGCTCGTTGCACTTCGCCAAACGCCCGGAGCAACATCTATATTTGCCAAATGTCCGGCTGACCTGGCGGCGAATGGCTGGTATGCTCGACGGGGTTTTCGCCGCGAAAGCGAGGAGACCACGTCAACGGGTAGGAGATTGACGCTGTGGCGATGCCAACTCTGATTTACTGTGCGCACGGCAACAGACAGATGATGGAACCAGCGATAGCCGCAGGATTTCGCTGTGGTAGCCGCCTCCCCGGGACGACATATCATCCGCTTTACTTTGCGGATCAGGACTGGCGGCGACCGAACCGTGCCGCCTACATGGCGGCTTTAGCTCTGCATCGGCCAACAATGGCTACAGTGTTGGATTTTGAGCGCGAGGAACAGTTGAGCGAAGTTCTCGCATGGTCCGAAGAGGCCGCTCAGTATGTGGAGCAGATAGTGATCGTGCCGAAGGCGTTCGGCTGCATTGGTATGTTGCCTCGGCGTGTAGGCCGCGCCGACGTGGTGCTTGGTTACTCCGTGCCGACGCAGCATGGCGGGACGGACGTGCCGACGTGGGAATTCGACGGCTGGCCCGTGCATCTCCTGGGCGGCCAACCGCAGCACCAAATGCGACTGTGGCACTACCTCAACGTTGAGAGTGCCGATGGGAATTATTCGAGTAGGATGGCGACTCAATTTTGCAAATTTTGGGTGCCGAAAACCGGAACGGGAAAGACGTTGTACTGGAAGCACCTGACCGGTTATGGCCGCGACGCCATCTACACGGCATTCGCGATTTCATGCGCGAATATTATGACGGCGTGGCGCGCGCTGACGGAGTCTAACCAAGGGTTCCACCTGACCGGCGAGCAGGCCGATCAGCAATCAACGTTCGGCTTCGGGGACATCGCGCCGGAACCACCGGCAGGTGAACCCTGACCGTTAGACGGCTTGGAGGAACAGATGCAAGGCTATTATTTTAAAATAGAACATCCGGCAAACACTGCCCTGACCTTCTGCTATATCTGGCGAGAAGAAGATGACGCCGGTCTCACCCCGCCAGTAAAAGAGTTTCACTCTGATTTGACAGGCGATGATGCAGAACGCATCGTGACTCAATGTGCCGCGAAATGGGAACAGCTCGGCAGCCGTGCCAACCCCGGCCCTGTCCCAACCAGTTTGGCGCGCGCCCCCCCCCAGGCGCGCCACGGCCGCGTTCGCCCACCGAACGCGGCCGCCCCACTCACCCCATCTTCACACTATGTTGGTTATGTCGCTATTTTCGCCGCCGGCGCCGCCTACCCAACGACCAGCGCGTGCTCTACCGCCCACCGCGCGGCCATGCCCCGCGGCCGCCCGGCTCCGGGCCAGCGGCGCCCACACCGCGTCATCCGCCGCGGCCTCCGCCGTCCTCTGCCAGGGCGTCTCATACCCACACGCCCGGCACAGATACCGCCACAGGCCATCCTCCACCTGCAACGTCAGCAGCCCGCGCCCGCACCCCCCGCAGTACGCCACCAGTGTCTCATTGCCGGCCATCGTCACAACCTCCCCAAACGCCGCTCCAACTGATAAAGCAACCCCATTTCCGGCTGCACCAGCGCATACAGGATCGCGTCGCCCCGCGTCGGCTGAAATTGCTCGTAGTTACGCACCGCCTCTTCCACCCACCAGCGAGCGGCACGCGCCATGTCGCACACCGAGCCTTCCGCCGTCGGCAATGGCGGCACTGCGGCCGGCGTTGGTTCGGCCGGCATTGCTTCGCCCGGCCCAGCCGCCGTGCGCGCCTGCGCCCGCAGCCAGCGCCCAAACGCCGCCTGGCCCGCAATGCGCCAGGCCACCCAGGACGCCGCGCGCAACACCCACCGCGCTACCCGCACACGCCAGCCCATAACCCCTCCCGGCGCCTGAGCGCCTTGTCAGCGCGCCGGCTGCACCGGCCACGCGTACGCCGTCCCCGTCAGCGGCACGCACGCCACGCCAACCGCCCGATTGTTGTCAAGCACCATCACGCACCACACCCCAATCGGCTCATCCAGCCAGGTGCGCACGTGCTGCCCGGAATCGAGCTGATATGTCCTGGTTTGCACCCGCCCGTCGCCAGCCGCCACCTGGGCCGCCCACAGCAGGCACGCGCCGATTGTGGCCATGGCCACCACCCGCCACACAAGCCCCATCACGCCCCCCCGCCCGCCGCCACCCGCAACGCGGCATTCTGGGCATTCGCCTCAGCCAAGCGCCGCTCCGCAGCGGCAAGCGTCTCGCGAATGGCGCCGATCAAAGCGCGATCATTACCGGCGCCCGGCAACAGTTGATCGACGATCGCCTGCAACTGCCCTGTTTGGCGCTCAGCCTCCTGCAGCCGCCGTTCCAGCTCCGCGCGCTCCGCACGCAACGCACGCAGCTGCTGCTCCTGATCGGTGATGCGGACCCACTGTTCCGCGGCCTGCTGCTGTAGCGCTACGATCAACGCCCGTTGCTCAACGATTTTCTGGGTCATGTCGCGCAATTTGGCCGCCGGCGCCGGCTCCCGGCGCGTCTGATAAAGCACCAACGCCAACGTCAGGCACGCTGCCTGTTAGCCTGCACGATCAGCCTGGCGATATCGAGCAGGCAATTCTGAATCTGCTGCCCCAGGACGAAGCGTTGCGCCTTCGGAAAGCCGTTCACAATCGGGAAGGCATACAGAATCAGATCATAATGCTTCTGATAGATTATCAAGTCTTCCATGTTTTTTGGCCGGTTTAACAGAGCATCAGATACCAGATTACAGAGCTACACCGCCTTGCCGAGGCGAAAGCCGATGCTGATAATCGCGGACGCCGAGACGCCGGTCAGATTCAGGGCGAACACGCCCGCGTTCGACCCACTGCTCCAGATCCCACCGCGGAGCGCCGTGCGGATATTATTCGGCGCCGACCCCGAATCGACCGTGTCGAACCAGTAACCGTCTGTCCCATACGCTGTCGCTCCAGTGCCATCACTGGTTGCTGGTATAGCCAGACCCTTCAGCGCAGCATCGCTGTTCCGCAACGTCAGAATCCTATTGCCGGAAGTCAAGCCATTTGCAATGTGGGTTCCAGTATCACGCACTATCTCGTACGGTCCACTGGCGGGGTTGCCACTGCTGACAGTAATCTGCGTCGCGGTGTTCGAGGCAATCGTGAAACGCGTACCGGCGCTGTCCATCAGATAGCATGTCACCCCAGCTCCGCCGCCCGCGGTGAAGTAATTGACTGTCCATGCCTTATCCGTATCGGTCAGCGTAGTAGCTCCGACCGCTGTGCTGCATCCGTATGGCGCTCCAGCCAGACTCGCGTCCAGCGAGGCCAACACGAGCGCATGACCCTGGTGGCCGGCCGTACCCGTTGTTTCCGCGGCCAGGTTATGGGCGGCGTCGGTGATGGTGAGATGCGTTGTGTCCGCCGCGGTAGCGATGGTATAAACGCCGTTATAACCAACGGTCCCAGCAATGGTTACGTTGTTGCCGGCAATTAGGCCATGTGCGGTAGCTGTTGTCACTGAGATGGTCGTCGCATCGCCATCGATGCTGGCGATGTTGACCACCTCGTCCGCGGTCTGCATGTGAAGCCCCATCGTCCACTCCCACATGTTGCCGTTGAGATCGGCTGGACCGTTCGGATGATGCAATAGATTCCACGTAGCCGGACCGGTGCCGGTCAGGCTGGCGTAGTACGTAGCGCTCCGAGCAATGGCCGCCTGATCCAGCAAAGCTATTTCTGATGTATATGTTACGTCGGCCGGCGGAGTGACATTGGCGTTGTTGCCATGCGGCAGAATGCCGTATTTGTGACTCAGCAGCGCCAAGCTGGCCCATTCGAATGCCGTCAGCAGGTGTACCCCAGGGCCGTCGATGGTATTCGCGTTGGCTGCCGCGATCCGGGCATTCCAGTATGAGATATAGCGCCATGTCGGCTTTCCGGCCACCGAGAACGCCGGCACATTGCCCGGCGCGGCCGAGTCCGCCACGTCTGGCTTGTCGCCATTTGCAGCATTGAACGCGTTGGGTTGCGAGCAGATGTAACGGCTGACCATGAAACCGCCGAAGGTGACGCCAGCCACGTCAGGATGCACGTACTTCGGAATCCAGCACCATTCCAAGTTTTTCATGATAGATTCATTCCCTGTAGACCAACAGCCTTGGCCAACGCCTTGACCAGTTGCGCCAAGTCGCTTACGGCCCGTCTAAGCTCGGGTACGCTTTGTGCGGCTTGCGCCGCCGCCACAATGGCCGCCACATCGGTCGCCGCCACGACTTGCGCAGCCTGTTTTTTGACGTTCACAACGCCGGTTCGTACTTTGGGCATTTCAGCCCTCCCTGTGCCGCAGCACATGCAATAGCATCTCTGTCGCTCCCGCGCCGACTGTACCCCAGGCCAGTCGCAGAAAGTCATCGCCAGCGATAGGCGCTGCGGGCGGCTCATGTAGGCCATCCAGCATGATTTCATCGATCGCCAAAAGGTCAATGCTGGTCGGGTCCAGCCAGACTATGATCGCCTTCGCGTAAGTGGCGTCAGCCGTGAAGATGTAGGCGCCAGCCAAAATCGCATAGCTCTGGCCATGCGCATAGATCGTGCAGGCCGCCCAATGCAGCGTCAATCCCGTGAGTGTCAACGCCGCGGCGAACTCGGTCGTCCACACCTTGTCGCTCCAAGTCCGCTCAGGCAGCGGCTCGCCCGTCTCGATGTCAACACCTGTGAAGCGGCTCAGGATGCTGTACTGCTGCTGGTATGCAATGGCCATCAGTCTACTCCTATGGCGAGCCAGGCAAACGTATCCGTTCCGGTGCCATTGGCCGTGAAACCACTTGTCGCTGGACTCGATGGATACATCGCATTGGCCGCCGTTTTGTCTTGCAAGAAAACCTCCAAGATCGTTGTAAACGCTTTTTGTAAAGTGATGGCGCAGGTCCCTGCCGCCAACGTGTCTCGACCGCATTCGATGCGCAACGCACCATAGCTGCTGCCGGTGGCGGCGTTCTTGTGCTGCCACATGGCCGGTGTGGGTTCATCAATCAGCGCCGCCACATTCCCGCCGGCCCACGCCACTGCGTGCTCATAGCCGCCGTCATCGCGCTCGGCCCAGCCGCCGAAGTCGCGCGGGTACAATTTCCGATACCCCGCACCGGGATTGGCTGCCGCTGCCGTCTCTTCCTGGGCAATGAGCGGCTCAGTGAGCGTCGCCCCGCCATCTTTCAGCAGCACTCCGTCGGCCGTGACGCCCGCCGCCGCGCTGCTCTCCGCTACCACATTCGCCTTGATGCCTGTCGCGCTGAAATCCTGCGCTTGTGCTGTGCTACCCGCGCGCGACCCATCGGTGAGCAGCGCCGCAACTGCGCCCCCGCTCCCGCCGATTAATTCCCAAGCGGCGCCGTCGTAGATCCAGAACGCATCTGTGTCGGACTGGAACACGATCAAGCCCTCGACCGGTGCTGCAATCGCCGCCCGGGCCGTGGCGTCCGCCACCACCTGCGCGCGCAGTTTCAACGTGTTGCCGTGGCTGCCGTCGCTATTATGTTGCAGCGCCAAATCGGCGTCTAGTAAATCCAGATTGTTGTTGAGCGTCGTGTCCCAGTCTAAGTCGCCCTCGGCTGGTTTGGTGTACCCGAATACGGTCGTGGTCGTCGCCATTTAGCACCTCAATTGCCATAGCCTATCAATTTACGCCAACCGCCGCTGGCATAAGCATAAGGCCCCGCGCCCGCGCCAGGATTCCAACCGCTGCCGTCTGCCCAGGCGAACCGGCCTTCTGCGCCGAGCGGCGCGCCGGCCAACACGGGCCATTGGCACGCGCCATCGTTGGTGAACTTCCAACGTACGGCATATCCGTCAGCCCCCGCGTTCGGCGAAAACCCTACCACTAACTCGTCCGCCGTCGTCTTGAAGATAGCATAGCGATACGCGCTGCTCGTGCGAGTAAAAACGAGCAATGGCGTCGTGACGCCACCGTAGCCGCCGATGCCATAGCCGCCGATGCCATAGCCCGATTCGGTCAGCGTCGTATCATGCCGTAACTCCAGGCCGGCCTTCTGGAGTATCACCTGCCCACCGCCCGCTTTGATCTTCCCATCTGTGTCGAAGTACGCTTGTAGTTCCCCGGTATACAGGCCGAGAATTTTCCCGGCCCCGTTCACCGGGTCGAAGCCCAACACTACGCCCGTCGCGTCGCCGTAGTCGGCCATGCTGACGAAGTCGGTCAGCGGGTCGAGTGCCTCGATCCACTGCCGCACGCGCAAAACTCCTACCTCGCCATGCTGCTGTGGCGTCGTAGGCTGCTGATAGGCCCCGTTTAGGATGTTGACGATGCGCGCCATACTTTTATCACCTTATGTGCCTCCGCTCTCCCGCTCTTCTACTTTCAAATCATTCCCCCCACCGCTTGGCTCAAGCTGGCTGGCCGATCGCCGAATTTTATATCACAACGCACATGCGTTCCGCCCGGCTGCCAGGCCGTCGTCACCTGCCGGATCACATAGTTCCCGCTCAATCCCAGCGGCGCAAACTCGATGCCGATCTGCTGACCCGCTTTCAGCCCCAGCCGCTCGACCGTGAAGCTACCCGTCACGACCCCGAACGCGTAGGCATCCAGGATGGCGTTGGCCCGATCGGTGGCGTCGGCCTCCGACGTGATCGAGCTCTCAGCGATCTCCTGGTCGAAATACCGCCCGTACGCGGCATAGCTAGCAGTGTCGCTCACCTGCACTGCTACGCTGGTATTGTAGCGGTAGGTCGCGGCGATATTGTTCACACCTACCGGCGGCGGGCTGGCGGCCGGGAAGCGCACGGTGCCGGCCGCGTAGTTCACCAATACATTATAGCCGCCGCCAAAGGCATCGTACCAGTCCGTGCCGTGGCTTTGCAGTACGCCGGCCAGCGTCACGCGCACGATATCGCGTACCGGCTTGTAGGCCAGCCTGAATAGCACCGTCGCGCCGTTGCCGTTGAAGGTCTCGGTCGCCGCAGTCGAGGCTTTGACACCGCCGTAGACGGTTACCCGATTGACGAGTTGGCTGGCGTCCAGGCCCGCGGCCGCCGCGGTCATGGGAAAGGTCGTGTTCCAATTGGCGTTGGCAATGGCACAGACGTTGAACGCTGCCGTATCGCTGGCCGCTGCTCCGAACCATAACGCTTTGTCCGCATCGATGCGCCAGGCCCAGGCCGCCGCCGCCGCGTCTCCGGCCAGGCCGCGCAGTGTATTGAGTACCTGCGGTAGGGTATCGTTGCCGCTAGTCGAGAATACATCTAGTGTGGCACCGGCTGTCACATGCGTCACCGCGTTGAACTCCGGCGTCAGACCGGCGTTCGTGAACAAGTCGCCCACGATGCTACCGATCGTGGCGCCCACCCAGGTCCGGGCGCTGCGCGGCGTGCGCGCCAGCAACGTCACGTAGCTCTCGCAAGTCAGCGACCACAGCCGACGATTGTCCTTGTCGAAAGTGGGCTTCACCATCGTAGTGAAGCCACCGAAGAGCTTGTCAGTCCCGTCGGCGGTCAGGATCACCTCCTGCCATTCGTTCGGCGCCAGCGCATCCGCGCTGTCTTTGAGATCAACGCGCAGCGTATCGATCGCGCTACCCTCGATGTCGGTTAGCGTGAGCATGCCCTTTAGGACCATACTCCAACGATCGGTGCCGGCGATGGTCAGCGTGAACGTGTGGTCGCTATCCAGAATCGTCATACGCGTTGTCCATACCCTGCTGATTCTTCGTATAATTCGTGTAATTCGTGGCTGCGTCGTCTATGCTCCAAGGCGAATGGCAAAGGCCAACTCACTCTTTAACGCATCGAACTGCTGCGCCGATAGCGGTACGCCCCCGCCGGCCTGCCCGCGGAACTCTACCACGATGCGCCGCTCATTACTTACCGCGAATTCAGACCGTCCGAATAGTCCCGTCAGCCCCGGCTCTACCGCCGCGGCTAATCGCCGCGTCGCCGCTCGCACGTCCGGGATGCCAGCCAGAATACCCACCGCCGCGCCAGCCGGCACCTGAGCAAACAACGCCGCCATCACGCGGGACGGCGATGCAATACCCAGCTTGCTTGTAACTGTAGTCGTCGTGAAATCCACCAGTGCGCGCATGGCATCCATGAGTACCGACGCCTGATTAGACGTGGCGGGATCGATGCCCTTGGCGATCCCGGCGACCATGTTGTTGCCGGTCGTCTGTCCGGAACCTGTCATGTTGGTCGCTAGGGCACTGGTCGGCCCGAACGCCCTATTCAGATATCCGGCGAGCGTCTGTCCGGCCCCGGCGACGCCGGCTTCCATTCCGGTTGCGCCAGTATAGTTGGCGATCCAGTTCAACCCGCCGGTAAACTGATAACCGACGTTGGCGCCCCAATCGCGCAACGTCGCATTGATTGGCAGTTTGCTCGGCAACTCGGTTATCTTGCCCGCGATGCCGCCGATGGCCGTGTCAGCGATCGCGATGAAGGCGCTCACGCCATCCGTGAAGGGCTTGATCGCCGTCGTGGCCCAACCGCCCACCGTGGCGCTCACCGGCAGGCGGCCGCCCAACTCGCCGACTTTGCCCGCGATGCCGCCGATGGCCGTGTCCACAGTGGTAATCGAGCCGTTCCAGACGTTGATAAAGGGCTGCGTAATGGCCGTGGCCCATCCCGCCGCCGTCGTGCCAGAGGGCAACTTGTCGGGGATGCCGGCCGCCGCCGCGCCGATGGCCGTGCCTGCCGCGTCGATATACGTGTCCGTCTGTCGCAGGCCACTGGCGAAAGCAGCGAATAGTTGCAAAGTGTAATCGATCAGCTCCTGCAACTGCGCCATGCTAGGTAGGCCGTGCTCGTCGAGTGCTACAAACAGATCTAGCGCTTTTTTGAGTACATCGAGCACCGCGTTGACTGCCGTGGTAAAACTATTGGCAGCCGGCAGCCAGTCCGTGCCGAGCGCATCGGTGACGTAGATTTTGAAAGCGCTTAGTGTGCCATTGATACGTTCCACCAGTAGTGCCATGCGCTGATTGAATACCTCAGTCGGTGTATCCGTGCCCTCCACGAGTTGCTTGAACAGTCCCAGCGCGCTAGAGAGTGCCCCGAAAACTGCTGAGGTGGCATTGGCGAAGGCTGTTGTCGCGGTCGTCCCGGCCTGCACGCCTGGGCCGATCGCGTAGGTCTGCACCAGACCATAGGCATAAGTCACCGAGGCAATGAAGTTCTGGATACGCGTATTTAAGATCGGGATATAGCCTTGTAAATCCTTGAACACATCGATCGCCGCTTTTAGTCCGCCGAAGACCGCTCCGATGGCGGTACCGAAGGCGGTTGTCGCAGCGTCGGCGACGGGCCGCGCGGTAGTAGCGATGTAGGTACTCACGGCCTGCATCACCGCAACAACTTGAGCCAGGAAGGTGTCGATACGACTATCAAAAATGAGGGTTTGCGTGGCTAGCCCGGTGAAGACATCTAACGCGGCTTTCAATCCCGTAAACAGCGTGTTGAGCGCGCCGCCAAACGCCGCCAGGTCAGTAGTTACGGCCGGCGTCAGATTGGCCGTAATATAGATCTTGGTATCGTTGATCACTTTGAGTACCGCGGCGAGAAACGCATCCAGGCGCGTATCCACCGGCGTCACGAACTCTGCCAGCCCGCCCATCACATCGAGTGCGGCTTTATAGCCTCCGAACAACGCGCTGAAAGCCGCACCCAGACTCTGCACCGCGGCGATCTCGGCGGCTGTCAACGTGGTCGTAACATAAATTTTGGCGTCATTGATGAATTTCGTAATCGTGGCTAGGAACATATCGACGCGCGTATCTGCCGGCGCCACGAAGGCGCTCAAACCGGATAACATATCCAAAGCTGCCTTATAACCGCCGAACAATGCCGAGAGCGCGCCACCCAGCGCCTGGACGGCGGCGACCTCCGCCGGGGCCAGCGTCACCGTCACGTAGGTCTTGGCGTCCGCAATGAATTTCTGAACGGCCGCCAGGAAGGCGTCAATGCGCGTATCGGCCGGCGCAATAAACGCCGCCAATCCGGAGAGCGTATCGAGTGCCGCCTTATAACCGCTAAAGAGCGCGCTCAGCATTACTCCGAATGCCTGGATCGATATCACTTCCGCTGGTCCCAGCACGGTGCGCGTCAGTGTATAGGCGCGCCCAAGGAAGGTGCCGACCGCGTTCAGAAAAAAGGTAATCTTGCTGTTCGCGGGCGCTATGAAGACCGCCAGCCCGCTGAGCATGTCCAACGCACTTTTGTAACCCGCGAACAGAGCACCGAGCATAGTCCCAAATGCCTGAATCGCGGCAAGCCTCGCTGGCCCTAGAACCATTACAGTCAGCGTATAGGCCCGGCCGATAAAGACATTGACCGCGTTCAGAAAGGCGCTGAGTTTGCTGTACGCCGGTGCAATAAACGCCGCCAATCCGGAGAGCATGTCCAGCGCTACCTTGTAGCCGCCAAAGAGCGCTGACAAGGCCGTGCCAAAGGTTTGCACCGCCGCCACTTCCGCCGGGGTCAATGTCGCCGTGACATAGGTTTTGGCGTCAATAACGAACTTGGCGACGGCCGCCAAGAAAGCATCGATCTTGCCATCCGCGGGCAGAAGCAGCGCGGCCAATCCGCTCAGTACGTCCAGCGCCGCTTTATACCCGCCAAACAGGGCCGTGAGCGCACTGCCCAATGCCTGCACTGCGGCCACTTCCGTCGAGGTCAGGACTGTGGTCACGTAAGTCTTGGCGTCCGTCACGACTTTCCACACCGCAGCCAGGAAGGCATCGAGTTGGCTATCGAAACCCGCCGGTAAGATCGCCAGACCCACGAATACGTCGAGCGCGGCTTTGAAGCCGCCAAACAACGCACTCATGGCCGCGCTGAAATCCTTGACGGCGATCACTTCTGTCGGCGTCAGGACCTGAGTAACCTGTATCTTGGCCCACTGCAACAGTTGATCGATTGCCACCAAGAACGCCTCGATGCGTTGCCACGTCGGGGCTACGAAGGCCGCCAATCCGGCGAACACCTCCAGCGCCGTTTTGAAGCCGCCAAACAACGCACTCATGGCCGCGCTGAAATCCTTGACGGCGATC
>ERZ1292632.3182-Hain-H43-01um-R2-3182-length-12833-cov-6_pt1 | contig 12833 bp, 12 predicted proteins | sample MGYA00564407_ERZ1292632 | MGnify/ENA primary metagenome ERZ1292632 (study PRJEB36523, sample SAMEA6512637) | groundwater metagenome | collected 2019-01-08 | study: AquaDiva: Metagenomics assemblies of 32 groundwater samples
TCCTGTATTTCTAGGCCGTGCGTCCCCTAGCTCACGTTCACCTTCCGGGCCTCGGTGAGAACACGCACCTCATACTCAGCAGGAGCCCCGAGGGGCACATGGAGGGTCATCGTAGGGAACTGTGCTACCCCGTGTTCCTCAACGGCGAGGAGCCAGTGGTAACGGTCATCGCATATCTCCCGATAGGCCACCGTCCCTGCAATAGACGGGGGCACATAGGCCGTAGCAGCCAGCGCACTCTGCATCTGGTTCACCTCCGCACAGGAGCGGCGCATACTTGCCCAGAGCGCAGGGTGGGCATCCTTCACCAGCACAGCGGTGGCCGTCCCCGTGTCATCATAGTGCGTGGCATAGCGGTATGCCCACCACCCAAGCCCGCCAGCACCGTGCACGAGAGCCATGTGGGTCAGGGCACGGTTCTCCCAGGACGAAGCCGCCTCCATGTTCGAGGCCCCCACCTGCAAGATCACCCACAGCGGTCTGCTTCCCAAACCCAGTTCCCGGAACCTTCGCATCAGCGGTGGTAGAAGTGAGATGGGGCGCTGCGAATTTCGGCGACACCAGTCCAGGGCAATGATGTCCACATCGGTTTCTAGGAATTGCCTTGTCAGGTCATCGCTGACCAGGCCAGATAGGAAGACTATGGTGGGGACATCGGGATATTCCCTCTTGGCCTTCTCGTGCTGCTCCTGCACCCACTCTGGGGGATACTTCAGCGTTCCATCCGCCAGGTTCGTGTAGAAGTCAGGCTTGTCCATGATGAAGTTGGCAATCCAGAACCGCTCCGGGAGGGTCTGGTCACCACGGGCAACCATGTAGAGGCCGTGCCTCTCCTCTTCTGCTAGGGGGCCATACCAGGTAGTGTTGAAGCCCATCTCAGCGCATTCACGCATCTCTTCGGGTCCGTCGACGCAGTAAATCATCAAGGGGAACGCCGGCCTTGTCATTTCACCACGCCCTATTGAATGTAGGCATTGACCCATAGCCCTCTAATCCTCTGGGATGGGACGGGTCAGAAATACATAGCCACCAGGAACCACCTACGCCTGTGCCCTGGTCGTCAGGCTCTGCCCCCCAGTGCCAGGCGGGGTCGTGCCCCCAGAAGTCGTTTCTCGCCCCTCCAGTCATACTGCTCAGGGCGAACCTGAAGGAGTGGCCGCACTGCCCCCACACGTTGGTGGGAGTCGTCCCGCTATAGATGTCGGTGTAGGCCGTCGCCCAAGCGAAGTCAGCACCCGCCTTGGCTGCCCCGCTGAGGACACCAGGACCCCACCAGGGTTCGGTATCCCTGACGGCGGGGCTGTTGTTGGCGCAGTTGGCAAGCCCCTGGGCACCAGAGAAGGCTAACGGGAGCGACTGCTGAACGCTGGAACCACCACCACCAGCACCATCTCTACCAACTTGCTCTGGCCGCAAGGTTTCAACATGCCCATCCCAGAAGGCATAGTTGCCCCTCCCCAAGTGGCGAGTGTCAGCGGTCTTGTCGGGTGCCTTATAAGTAAACCACCCTGAGCGCCTTGAGACAACGTCATCTATGCCGCCATAGGGGAACGGGTCAGCCATCGAAGTGTTCTGCCCGTCAGCAATGGTGATAACACGTGAGGGCAGCCACACGAAGTCCATGCCAGAGATGCCCTGAGGTGACCCCCAGGTGCCGCCACATTCCAGGAAGCCGAACAGGAAGCGGTTGTTGGCATAGGAGAGGTCGCCGTCACCAGTGTCAGCGAGGCACTTCAAGACCTCGCCATCCACGCCGTATTTCGAGAGCGCAGCAGGCCAGTAGGTGTGCTTCTCCATCAGCCCTGTGGCGTTCGTGAGATAGACACTGGTAGGCATGAACCCATCGTTGCCGTCCCTGTAAAGCGTGAGCGAGGAGGCTATCTGCTTCAGGTTAGAACGGCAAGAAGCCGCCCTCGCGTTCTCTTTCACACGGGAATAGACGGGGAACAGTATCGCAGCCAGTATGGCGATGATGGCGATGACTACGAGCAACTCTATAAGGGTAAAAGCCTTTCTATTCGTCATATTTCGCATCTGGTCTCGCCTCCGTGTTGTAATCTCCGAACGTCATGTCCTCGTCAAAGATGGACTCGTATCTGCCATACATGTGGCTGATGTAGAAGTCGTTCAGGATGTTGGCAGAGCCACCCAGGGATGCGTCCAAGTCCAACTGGTCAATCGGGAACCATCCAGTGTAGGCGTTCGGTGGCCTTGGGTCGGCGACGCCGTGATAGATGTCGTCGCTGCTGTCGCCAGAGCGGTTCCTGTTCCATCCGCCAGCGTCGTCGTAAGGAGAGTTGTTCCAGAGTTGCGGGTTGCCTATCCCCCCGCCCCAGTTGGAGATGCGGAAGGCCTCCACGTGGCCGTCGCAGAAAGAGACAACGGCACTCCTGCCGTGTTTCACGTTCCCGAAGGGACACCCGTGCAGCCGTGCGCCCCATGTCCTGTGGAACCGCCCCCGATAGATGAACTGGGAGGGCTGGAGGCTAATTGCCCTTTCCTGCTCCGCCATTGAGATAAGCAGCGAGGGGAAATGCACATCAGCCTCGTTTAGGGAGGGCTGCCATCCGCCGAAGGTGCCAGGTTGTCCATCCTTCGTCAACCGTGACGGCCAGAATAGGGCTGTTTGCACCTTCCAGTCGTTAGGCGGTATCCAGCCTGGGTTGAACTTGATGCGCCCATGAACCACATTGTTCAGTGCAATCAGGCTGCCCTCTTTTGGAATGGAAATGCCAGAGCAGATGCCGTCCAGCCCTGACTTGCCGTTGTGGGAGAAGACGCCTGCCTTTGAGATATAGGGCTGTATCGCCTCTATCCAGTAGGTTCCAGGGATACCGCAGATCGGATTGAGGCCACTACCTGGCATCCAAGCAGTGGGGTAGTAGTCCCCGTTGTCGTCGGCATATAGCCTGACACCCATGGCTATCTGCTTGGCGTTGGAGAGGCAACGAGCCTGGGTAGCCCGCTGCTTCACCTTCTGATAAACGGGGAGGAGAATAGCTGCTAGTATCGCTATGATAGCGATGACCACCAGCAGTTCAATGAGGGTGAACCCTCGATGCCTCTTGGCTTGCTCCCGCCTATGGCGGAGGATCGCTGCCTCGGAGGCTGCCGCGCTCCTGTGATTCTGCAATGAACCACCTCCTGAAAGGCAGAATACAGGAGCGTCAAACCCTTGTCAAGTGCTACTTCAGGAGAAAGCTCAATCCTACCTGGACAAGGGATATAACCACCGTGAACACTATTCCGAAAGCCCAGAACTTGCCCTCTAGGTTGGACTTGAACATCTCAAGGCTTTCAAGACGCTTTAGCACGGACTCGGCATTGCCGTTCGTGTTGTCAAGTCGCTTGAGAACCTGGCTCTGAAACTCGGATAATCGCAGTTCAATCGTGGCAAACCGAGCCTCCAGGACATCCCGCAGGGCGGTTATACGGGCGTCGAGATACTCTTTTATGCTGATTGAGTCGGGAGGCATTTTGCGTCCTCCTCCTGTTGTTTCAGCCACTCAAGCGTGGCGTAATACGAGGCGAGTTTCTTCCCGCTCTCGTCTATCAGGCCGGTGTGCCCGCCCCAGTGCGGGCTTTCGTAGGACTGCAAAATGGCAAAGTGGAACTGGGGCATGACTGGCGCGCACATGTCCAAGACTTCCTTGACAATGTAGGCTTGCTCTGCCTCACGCACGGCAGGGACAACCCCAGTGGGGTCAACGAACGACCCGTAGGTGGTTTCGTTCTCGGATGTTGGGTAGCCCCATTCTGTGCAGACAATCGGCTTGGACTTGCCGATGGCCTCAAGGAAGATTATCGTCCTACTTATCAGGCCAGAGATGAGTTCGACGACACGTCTGCAGTCGGCGTCGAAGTGGAAGGTGTGCAGGTTGACGGCATCAGTGTAGTCTATGGCCTCTGTCAGGAACTCCTGTATCGTCCAGAGGCCACCATGCATTCCGATACCACCATTCCAGACCTGTATGGAGGGGTCAACCTCCTTAATGGTCTCGTAGGCTACACGAAGCAGAGTCATGTAGTCCCTAAACTTGAACTTGTCGCCGACAATATAGGGCAGTGCAGGCTCCTCCCAGATGACATACGTCCGCAATGGGAGTTCTTTAGCGCACCAACGGACTTTCTTGGAGAAGTCATAGTAGAACATGCCGTCGTAGGCCTCCGCCTGCTCGACGGGCACAGTGCCGATAGGATTCAATCCCATTCTGAGAGCCTGGTTGATACCATTCCATGTGCCCTCTGGAGCGTGCGCCCCTGCCATAACGCCGCAGTGCTTGATTTGCAACTCCTGAACTATGTCTATCATCTCAAGACGGGGTAACCCCATCGTGCCTAACTCCATGCCTCCAAATCCTCCTTCGTTACAGGTTCGGGGTCGGCAATCCAGGAACCGCCATCCCATCTCGCCTTTCCCACCCATGACCTCAAGTCGAGTATCGTCTTTGGAACATCTTCTAACCTTCCACTCCATATCTTCGGTCTTATCTGCCTCTCGGCGAGACCGAACAAGGTCGCAAGTGGGTCAAGGTTCAGAGCGGAAAGGAAGAAGTTGCGACAGATAGACTTTGAAATCTTGTTGTAGCAACCGTTGACAAGGGCGTGCCCAGCCACGACCTCTGGGATAAAGAGCAACTTCGGACGTGCCTGCTCTCCTTCATCGCCGAAGCAGGTGTCCCAGTAGTCAAGGTAAATCCTGGCCTGCTCGAAGAGTTCGGCCCCCATTACGATATTCCTCACACCGAAGTCGTGGTCGTCTGCCACCCTTGAGAGAATTGCCATTCTGGGCGACTCCCAGGTGCTACCCCAGCGGAAGAGAGCGTCGTTAAAGTAAGCCGCCCAGTGAGTATAAATCCAGGTCAGCCGTCCATTGAAGTATCGGGCGTTCAGTTCGTCATAGCGTTCCTTGCGTAGGCTCTGCCGAAGAACCGCCACAATCGGGACGCCGTGCTTGGGCAACTGCGTGGTGAAATCCTCGATGCTGTCCTCGACCATCGGTTCCGTCGCTTGGCAGGAACCCGCCTTCGCTGCGATGTCCTCCGCACGGAAGATGATGCCCTTCTCGTCCCCCAGTGCCCAGTTGACGAAGGCACACCAGAGGTGCCCCAGATGGCTACGGCTGTGGACTGTCGCTGTGAACCTCGTCGGACTCAGCAACCTGCACCTCCTGGTCTGGAGCCTCATAGACAACAGCAATCGCAAGTTGCTTCCCCATCAGCCGGTCCAGGCCGTCCACATTCGCCGCAGACCGCAGGGACTGCATAGCGTGGACTTCCAGGATTGTCCTCGTCCGTATCGCCCTTTCACGAAGCAGCAACTGGCACATCCCCCTGGTCAACTTCAGGGCGATCGCCTTCAGTTTCTTCTTGGGCAGGTCAACCAGGAGGCTGTCAGCAATCTCCTCGGAAAGGAGGCGTGGCAGGTCTGTCCGCTTCATCCGCTCCCCGATGAGTCGGGCCGTCAACCGCTTTAGCATTCTCATGCCCATCCGCTCTTCCAGTTCAGGGTCGGCCTGCACGGCGTGGAGAGCAGTGCCCAAGTGCAAGTCCAGCGGTTCAATTGCAGACAGGATATACTCCATCATCTGGTCAGGTGGGGCATCCTTTACGGAGGGCGCTGCCCCCACCCATTTTCGTGTCCTGTCCTCGTGGAGACCTGCCCTTGCTCCCTGCCCGTCCTCCTCTATACCCCAGAAAATATCGAATCTCAGTATCGGAACTATCGCTAACCTACTCATAGCCACCTCCAGATACGAAACCACACGAGGGCACAGATGGCGAACAGCCACCAGCGGCTGTGCCTGACCCTCACTGGGCGACCTTCTTTTATCCACATGACCATCCAGCCTCGGCGCGGCTTGTAGGCATCAGGCCCTCGTATGAGAACTCCTGCCCCACGCTTCCTTATGCCGAAGAAAATATCCAACGGTGCTGTCGGAAACTTCGTCAACCTACTCAATTACTCCATCATCTCCTCGCTTATACCTAGTCTTTGTAGTCTCGTTGAGACCCTTCTTCGCTGCGCTATGCGCTGCCTTGTCGGTTCCATCCTTCCAGCAGCCTCTGCTCTCCGTGCCAGCCGTGCCAGTGCCTCTGCACGCTCCATCTCTAACCGCTGATAACCCTTGAAGAGGTCAACACGATAGGGTCTCCAGGGCATATAAAGACCCTGCCAGGATTCCTTCTGTGCTGCTGGCGGCAGGCGTGAGATACGGGCAGGTGTTGAAATCCAGGGCATCGCCTCCATGAATGCTTGCCTCTTCGACACGGGTTGACCAGTGAAGGGGTCTCTGCCAAAGACGGACTTCATGAAGTAGCCAGCGGCTGGATGGAGAGAACCACTGATTTGCCTCGCACTCATCACCCTGGTTATATCAAGAAACGGGATTTGTGGCAAGTAGTAGGTCGGTTTGCCCTGTGCAGCACCCCTCATAGCCCCAACGTCGCCCATCCAGGAGGGCTTCAGTTCAGGTGGGTATTCAGGGGCGTTGAGGTCTGTGTCCTGGATGAACTTGGCAATGGCTCCAGGCTTCCCTGGCTGCTCCCAGAGCATACGCAGGTGAAGGGCCACGTTCTTCCGTATCCAAGTATAGAACGGGAGGATGTTTTTGCCATACTTCTTCTCCCACTCTGTTAGGTCTCCGTAGTCGAAGAGAAACCGCCTAGTGTGTGTGGCAGCGTCTCGGATAGAATCCCCCTTTGCGAGACGGTCAGCGAAGAGAGCCATGTATCCGCCTCGCTCGATACCAGTGTTCAGTTCCATCCCGTTCTTGACCCAGTGAAACTCCGGGGAGACCGGGTTCCAGTTGCCCCGTTTCAGGACATCCTGCAGGAACTCGCCCTGGGCGAAGGTCTTCATTCCGCCGCCCTCCCGCCATAGTTGGGAGAGTTCCTCTAGCGTGACACGGCGTCCCAGGGCGGGCGCATAAAAAGAATCGGGCACGAGCCTCCGTAGAGCGTTCGCAAGGGCGTCAAGGGGGCCGCTTATGAGGGTGCGTGGCGTCTCCCTGGCAACAACGCCAGCCAGAGGCTCAATCTTCGGGGGGATACGGGAGGCGATGAACCCCTGCGCCAGTTTCGTGGGACTCTTGAAGCCTCCCAGGAACATCAGCCATAGGTTGCCGCCCAGGTTCGCTTCTATCCAGCGTAGGAGGCCAGGGCCAGCGACCGCTGTCCTCTTGAAGAGACCCATGAAAGCACCGTGTGCTTTTGCGAGCGCGTTGAGGTCATCTCCACCCATTGTGAACGACGGTCTAATGCGCTCGAAGGCTTCCGCTGCCTCCCTGGGGAACAGCAGACCCTTGAACTCGTGCCAGGCGGATATGGGCACCCAGTCAGCGGTAGTGCCCCCCATCGCTAGGACTTCTTTCTTTGTCTTCGCAAGGGCAAGGAACCGCTGGGCGAAACCGTTGCGCAAACGGTTGGAGGCAGCCGTCCACAGGTCGTCTGCAACCGCCGCCATCATGCTCTTCTCTGGCCGTATCTTCTTGGCGTTGTCCGTCCACATCCGAGCGTGCTCGTTGAAACCTGCAGCCGCTGCCTTCTGCGCTTCGGCCTCCCAAACATCAGCCACATACTCCCGCATGATGGGGTTGTGCTGGAAAGTCTTGGGCAGTAGGGATGGGAGCGGGTCAGAAACACCGTAGCGGGGGGTTCGCATGGCCTGGCCTTTACGGACACCGTGTATGTAGAACTCCTGGTAGCCAGGCAGCTTCGCATCAATATACGCCCGTGCAATATCCTCAATAAGTCCGTCCTGTCTCATTGCACCGATGGGTTCGGTAGCAAGGTGTTGCAGTAGCCCCTCTAGGGTGTCAGGGAGACCACGAGCACGAGCAAGAGCGAGCACTTGGGGGACATCGTGCAGGATAGAGGTTTCAGCGGCGTCAGCCAAGACCTTGCCAATCGTCCGGAGGCCAAGTTGGGCAGCAACCGTCTCTATAGCCTGCCTTCTTTCCCCAGCAACAGTCGCCTTGAAGGCTGCCTTTACACCTTCTGGTGTTGCACCAAGTCCCCGCAGTTCCCTGTAGAGAGCCGCTGCCGCTGGGTCTCTGATGGGAACCTTCCGTCCCGAAGGCAGCGTCCTCGTCGTCCACAGCGGGATGGCTTTGTAGGCTTCCTCCACCGCAGGTTCAACGGCACCAGGTTCAAGACCGGCGGCAACGACACCGACTGGTGCTCTGCCTCGCCGGGGCGGTATAGGTTCCCTGGTCTCCCCCAGGACACGCCAGACCCCAGTATTATCACGCCAGAGTCTTGCCGCCCGTGCCGATGTCCTCGGTGTCTCGCCTACCCTAGCGGCTGTCAGGAGCGCGTAATCTATATCCCATTTGCTAATGTCTATCCCCATCCGTCGAGCCTCGGCTATCGCGAAGGCATCCGCAGCCCGTTCACTGAACTGCCGACCGAAGTTTCCCTTTAGCCCTGGATTTCGCAAGTGCCCGACCTCATGAAGCAAGGTAATGAGGGTATTCAGGGGGTTTGGGGAATAATCCAGACCGATGACCGCCTTCCCTTGCTGCGTGTATGCGCGGCCGCCCCCTACCCTCAGGCTCCACTTTACCTGAGCATTCTCTGGTAGGAGTTTCTTCAGCACAGGCGAGGTGACCTCCCGTGCAGCACCTCTCAACTTGCGTAGTTGCTCCCGCCAGGTTTCGATACCACCCTTAAGGCTTGCTCCCAGTTCCTGCAACCCATCAAGAGCAGACCTCCAAGCCTTCTGGCCAACTTCGGTGAGTGGTCTCACACTAGTCCGCAGCCTGTCAACTGCCACATCCCCAGGCAGGAATGGATGCGGCCCCAATAGGCCTCCTATCGCATCTTCAATCCGCCTCGCCCTATCTACTGCTCCACCCAGCCGTGCCGCCTCCTGCTCTACCGCCGCCGCCTGTCTCGGAACCTGCTTGTAAAGGTAGGACACCGCCCGTATCGCAGGATAGGTTGTCTCCACCATCTCGCGGGCAGCCGCCTGGAGGTGAGGTGGGAACTTGGCCAGGATAACCTCCATTGGGCTGAAGGTCTCGGAGCGTATCCTATCCCGCAGCATGTGCAGCATGTCATCGTCCAACTTTAAACCCATCTTGCCCAGCCTCTCTTGGGTCTCGGCAAGTAATTTCTCGAAGGGAACTATCTGGGCTTCACGCACTTCCAGCGGCAAGTCAACCGCATTCTGAAGTTGCATGAGAAGTTCCTGTTGCTTCGGGGTGAACTTCTGATAGATAGCAGCCACATTATGAGCGACGTCATCGCTTGTGAGGCCTAAGGTGGACAAGTGTTGTTGCACTGCGTCAACAATGTTGCCTGTTTCGGCGACACCACGAGCGCGCAGGTCAGCAAACACGTTGGGCACCATCTCTTGCGTCAGTTTGCCAGGTGCCAGCGCGGTTGGCCTGACCCATCTTGTCGTCAGCATCTTCGTGGCTGCACCAACGACGGGAACCTTCTCAGCGATGCCTCGGATGCCAAACCCTATCTTCTGAACTCTCTCTGGGGATACTATCGTGGCATACTTCCCGAACCCAACTCCCCAGCCGAAGGCAGTCTTCGGCACCGCCCTGCCAGCAACATCCCCCAAGCGGGCAGTGCGTTCTAGGAAGGCGGTATCAGCCGCCAGGGACTTGGCGGACCCAACGCTCGTCTTGACAAGTTCACGCACGCCCCTCCAGGCGGAGCCGTGCACGGCTGCCTCTGTCGCTACCTTCTCGGCAGCAGCAATGGCAACCTCGGAGACACCTTTGGCGCCAGCCAGAGCCGCTTCTCTCCCAGCGGCGACACCAGCGCCACGAACCGCAGCCAGCGCGCCTTTCGCCCCGTAGAGGCCCAGGTAGGTGGTGGGGGCAAGGCCGATGTCAGCAGCAGTTGCCAGGAGTGTCCTGCCCCAGCCTGGCTTCATCTTCTTCGTGATGACTGCCCCTATCGTCGGTGCCCCTGGCTTGGCCGCCTCGGTGAACTCTTTCCACCAGGGGCCAGGCGTGGGCGTTACCAACTGCGCTTCAAGACGGGGGATATAGGTCAGCGGGCGGAGGATATACTTCTGGAAGAACCCAGGCGCACGTTTCTTCCTGGCTTCCTGCTCTAGATACTTGTCAACATCGTAGCCAGCACGACGGAGAGCCTGCGCAGTCTGCCCTTTGGCGGGGCCGAGCAGACCGCCCGCACTGTAGCCAGAAAAACTGTTGATGGGGGCATCAAGAAGACTCATCGGTGTCGCCTAGTAGTCTATGCCTCGACGCTGGGGCGGAATCAACATCCCTACTGTGGGCGCCCCTTGTCCAGCCCGTCCAAAAAGCCGTTCAGATTCAGGTCTCCTCTCAAACGGGGTTCGACCTATGTAGGGCTGTGCTGCCTGTCCCCCAGGAATGGGGATGGCTCGTGGCATCCCTGGCTGCCCCCCCCCACCTATCATGTCCACCGCTTCCATAGCGGCCTGCACCACGTCCCTGTAGCCTATCTTCCCCTTGGCGATGTCAGGGGCCATTGTGGGCAGTAGTTTGTCCATCATGTTCGCAACGGCAGTCTGCCGCTCGGCAGGTGTTAGTTCCGCCTTCGCACCGAATGCCCTCTCCCGTAGTCCCTGTTCTGCTTGCGAAACTCCCAGGGCGCCTCTCCCCAACTCATACTGCTGCGCCTGCCCCGTTTGGGCACGCTGCTCCCCCATTACATCCAGGCCCAACCGTTGCTGCTGCAACCGTTGCTGGGCACTGTCGCTCACCATCCTCATCACATCCGCCAGGGTCAGACCGCCCTGCGCCTGCTGCTGCCCGAAAGTCTGCATCTGCGATAAACCTTCAAGTGCTCCTCTTAAGTCCATCCTTCATCACCTACCATACGGTTATGTCCAACGCTCTCTTTTCTGCGTGTCCCTTGCCCCTGTGTGGGAACCCCGTTCCCCATCCGCCAACGTGCACTCCCAGGTTCTGCCCAGAGGCTATCTGCTCCAGTAACGCTGCCACCTTCGTTCTGTCCCTACCCTGTTCTGGCCATTGCACGTGCAGGTGGCCGCCTGTTGACCAGGGGAACGGGTGCTCATATTCGTTGATAACGCTGAACCCTGCTGCCTGCAACGCCCTCATCATCTGCCGAGCCTTCATGTTGACCTTGCCCTCAGCCTTCGGCCGTGGGGGCGGTGCTACCGCCATCCGCCTCTCGGCAGGCGCAGGAGCCTCTGGTGGCGTCGGCTGGAGAGACGCCAGTTCAAACAGCAGCGACACTGGCAACTGCGAGGCCGCAGGCTGTGTGATAGCCCGAAGATAGGCAAGGGTGTCCAGCCAGTTCAGAGCCATGTTAGCGGATGTATCCAGCCCTCCTCACGCGGTCTGAGTCTGTGGCAAGCGCAAGTGCCATTGCTGGCGAGATTGCACTTTCGGGTTGACCTGGTATCGGTGGCATGAGGTTACTCAATTGCACCTGTCCTGTTGGTGCTGGGCCACTCGGTGGTGCTCCAGCAGCCCCCTGCGCCAGTGCCTGCAATAACCCTGGCGGAAGAACAGCCAGCGCACGAGCCAGGCCAGCAGCATAGTCCTCTCGCCCTGGCAGTTCCATAGGCCCTGGCATCGGACGCTGGAGGCCAGTGATTTGCCCTGTGAGAGCGCCAATGTCATAACTCGGCGGGCCAGCAACTGCACCACCAGGTGCTCCTATTGAACCAGGCGTAACCCCCTCCATTAGACCCCTCATCTGGATGAGGACGACAGGCATGTTCTGCGTGGAACCGCCTCGGACGCTCATCTGGAAGAGTCTCTCGGCTTGCACTCGGCGGGGGTCTCCTCGTGGAAGCATAGCGGCCTGCTGCCAGAGAGCAAGAAGTTCATCCCGTTGTGGGTCGCCAGTCGGCTTCCACTGCAATGCCTCGGCAAGGGGGTCAACCCCACCAGCAGCGGTGCCAGGAGGCTGTCCTGGTGCTACTGGTGCCCCTGGTGCGCCAGTCTGAGGCTGGACGCCCATCTGCTTCGCTAGCACCCCCATAGCGAAGGGCATAACCTGGGCTGTCTGGCGTTCGCCTATCTCGCCTCCCGTCCGCTGCATCTGTCCAGCAATCTGGCCGAGAAGCCCTAGAGCCTGAACTCCACCCTGCTGCTCGATATGGGCAGTCGCAGCATTGCCGAGAGCCTGTGCTAGGGCGGCGTCGCCAGCACTCGCAGCAAGGATTCGGTTCGCCATGTCCTCAGTGATCGCCTTGACCCTTGCTGTGTCGCCCTCACGATAGGCAGCGCTGTATTCAGTAGCCAATGCCTGAATAACTGGGGCGGCAGCCTCAAACCTACGGGTCTGGTTCTCGTCCAATCCCAACTCGACCTCGGCTTCGGTTTTACGTTTCTCCTCGCCCCGTTTGCCAGTCTCGATGTCTTTATGCATCAAGGCCTCGAAGCGTCTCACTCCCCGTTCCTCACGGGCGCCCCGATACCTCCCATACATCCCTGCTAATAGCGTCAAGGTGTCAAGTAAGTTCATCTCTCATCATCTCCTCTATGCAAGGCCCCCAGCCAGCTGTCCAATGTTGACTGCATTCTGTATCTGCTGTTGCCTCTCATCTGCCCTCTGCTGTTGCCGTGCGAGTTTAAGTTCCTGCGCCGACTGGTATGCTCCGAGACCCATACCTATCTGCCCCATCTGCTGGCCGTAAGCCTGTTGCTCCGCCCCGATACGTGCCTGCCCTAGACTCTGCACCATACCCTGCGACAGAGCTGCCCGCTCCTGCCCGTAGAGCGAGGAACGGAGCATCCCCCGCCTCAACAGGTCGGACTCGATACCCTGTTGCGCCCCTTGAGTTCTCTGCCTGATTTCAGCAGATAGAAGGGCATACTGTTGCTCCATCCGTGCCTGTGCCTCTGG
>ERZ1292632.3183-Hain-H43-01um-R2-3183-length-12828-cov-4_pt1 | contig 12828 bp, 16 predicted proteins | sample MGYA00564407_ERZ1292632 | MGnify/ENA primary metagenome ERZ1292632 (study PRJEB36523, sample SAMEA6512637) | groundwater metagenome | collected 2019-01-08 | study: AquaDiva: Metagenomics assemblies of 32 groundwater samples
ATCCAGTTCATCAACCGGTCGAAAGTGACTCTCTAAGATATACTGAATTTGGCATACAAAAAATTTGTACGGCTGCTAAATTAAAGATAACCAATATGATACCAAGAGAAACACCGAATGAAGGATTATTAAGAGAATTTTACTCGGCTGATAAAATGCACCTGGCCAAACAATACGATCATTCAGTACTTGGCTGGATTGTGGAGGTGACCAAATGAACACTTGTCTCGTCACTGGCTCGGCCGGATTTGTAGGCAACTATCTAAAAAATGAATTAGAAAAACAAGGCCATCAAGTTATTGGGTATGATATAAAAGATGGCTTAACCTTAACGAATTACGAACAGTTACGTTGGTTTTTAGATAAAGACCGTCCAGATTATATCTATCATCTAGCGGCTCAAGCTTTTGTTGGTGAATCGTTCGGGGATCCAAATAGAACAATTGACGTTAATATTAAGGGAACGATCAACTTACTTGAAGCGGTTAGAAATCTTGGGATTAGACCTAAAATACTTCTAGCTTGTTCTAGTGAAGAGTACGGCCACGTTGAACCCGACGAGTGTCCTATTAACGAAAATAATCCCCTTAGGCCGATGAGTCCCTATGGAATATCTAAAGTGGCTTGCGATATGTTGGGCGATTGGTACTCCAAGCAATACGGGCTTCATATCGTACGGACAAGGGCATTCAACCACACTGGAAAGGATAGGGGTGAGATGTATGTTACCTCGTCCTTTGCTAAACAAATAGCTCAAATTGAGAAGTACGGCGGAGTATTGAAGCACGGCAATCTTGACGCTATTAGGGACTTTACCGACGTAAGAGATATGGTTAAGGCCTATATCCTTGCGATTAACTTAGAACCAGATGTCTATAATATTGGTTCCGGCATCGGCATAACGATTCAAAGAGTTTTAGACATTCTAAATTCAATCGGAGTTAAAACAGAACTTGACCCATCAAGGGTGCGCAAGACTGAGGTACCAAGACTAGTTTGCGATTGTTCTAAGTTTTACAAATTAACTGGCTGGAAGCCGACCATTAAAATTGAACAAACGCTCTCGGATCTTCTGGAAGATTGGAGATCAAAAGTATGACCATATCAGTTTTGACAACTCAAACCTATGCCATGCAACGCCAAGACCCCTTTATTGAGGCTTTGCGGAATTATTTGGACTTTGCCGATGAGGTGGTGATAGTAGACGGCGACAAAGAAGGTTTGACATCAGAGTTTGTAAATAGATTGATGCGAATGAGTGACAGTATATTTTCGAAGATCAAACTGGTTAATTACGAATGGCCGGATGAATTCGAATGGTCGCACATCGGTAAAGCATTCCAAAAAGGTTATGAGGCAGCTACCGGAAAATTCGTCGTGAAACTTGATTTGGACCAATTTATCCATGAGGACGATTTTGAAGCAATCAGAGAATTCTCGAAAGGTCAGACAGCACCAGTTTGTAGAATGCCAAAAAAGCAATTCTTGAGATGCGATTACTTCAAGGCAAAAGCTCACCTGCCGTTTGTTCTTAACAAAGGAAAGTATGGCGATAGAATAAGATTAGATTCAGGTATAGATTTATGTGAGCCATCCATTGATGGAGAACATATCGACTTAGATACAATGCCAATCGTGGCCAGGAAGATACCCATTGTTATATCCGATAGCGTAACACCGGAACAAATTAAAAATCGTGTGCCAAATTATTTCATCGAAGGCGGAGTAAAATATACATACACTGACGAGATACCAATATGGAATTACGACAAGTCATTCTGCGACAAGAAAGTAATCGCCAAGGAGTTTGCCAGATTCGGACGGGCTTGGAAAAGAACTTTTGGCAATACGCCATTCAGCGAAGGAGATGAGAGTAAATCACTGGATGAGTTTATGCGCTTAATGAAGGGACGATGGAGCAGGCACGGCTGGACAAAGTGCGAATTAGAAGATCATCCTAAATACGTTCAAGAGTTGATTAAGAATTTAACACCTGATCGCTTCGGTTTTAATGGATTCGGAGAGCTAAATGCTTAAGGCGTATTTAACAACAATCGGTGAGCGAACCACAGATATATGCAAATGGCAGTTAGAACGGCTTGGTTTTGAGGTTGTTTTGCTAGATAAAGTAGAGCCTTGGGGAGAGAAGTACAGAAGATTTATTAGATTGGCCAACGAAAACTGCTTAAGGGTTGATGCCGATGTGATTGTCAATAAAAATATTTTAGAATGTAAAAATTTGCCTGATGATGTTATGGCTCAATTTACCTGTTTTGATTTCTACCGAAATGATGTTTGGAACACTTGTCCTGTTTATTATGGCAAAGAGATATCAGAAATTATTAAATCTAACCTTGACAAAATCGGAAATAATCGGCCTGAAACGGAAGCTTGGAGGTTGCCGCAAGTTCAACCATTAACTCTTATTTTAGATAAAAAATGTTATGGTATGCACGGTTTTTTTCAAGATGACGCTACGCATGGCCGGGCTTATCAGAACAGAAAAGATCGGGGCCAATTGGAACAGTTTGACTTTGAATTAGTCGAGAGGTTAAAAAAATTATGAAGAAGTTTATCGATTTGGGAGCTAAGGGGGTTAACGGTTTTATTTTTGACACAACTGGATATGAGGTTTATAAGATTGATCCGCTGCTAGAACGTGGAGATCGTATAATCAACGAGGCCGCTTGGGTATTCGACGGCGAGTTAGAATTTACTAAATGCGATAGAGAGATAAGCTCTACCCACATCAGGGAAAAAAGAGATTGGGGCAAGGGAGAAATTATCAAAGTCAAATGTTTTAACTTTCCCAAATGGTTAGAACAGTTTAAAGATGAATATGTTGTTGTCAAAATGAATATCGAGGGAGCAGAGATTGAGTTGCTAGAGAATATGATCGAGACAGAAAAAATAAAACTGATCAAAGAATTATATGTTGAGTGGCACTCCGGTAAAATAGCCGGGATGCCTGGCGGATACGACGAACGAAGAATAGAAATTTGCAACAAATTAAATCAATTAGGGATAGCATGGCAAAAAACAGGACGTTAATTGTAACCGATTGCATCAATGCTGCCATAGATCGTCTTACGTTGCCGCTTCATCAAGCGGGCTTGTCTGATATTTGCTATCACTATGTTGGTGAAGAGATGAACAAAAAAACAGGTTTTAACACGCTTAAAAATCCTGTTCACTTTACGGTTGAATTACTGAAAGATTATGATCAGATTCATTTTAGTACCATTCGGGCGGTTGATGTTATTCTTAAAAACAAAGAGATTGTTGATCTATTGAAAGGTAAGAAACTGATAATGACGATTCATACCGAACGGGAGAGAGATCTAGATCTTTTGAATGATAAACACTGGAACAGGATAGATCAATTTGTTTCTCCCACCAAATACCAACAGGAAAAAATCAAAGAATATACGGGTAAAGATTCTATTTACATTCCGTATGCTATCGACGAAAAGAAGTATAAATTTATTAAAGAGTCGAAAGGCACGGCGATAGGATATATAGGTCGGGTTACGCCGCATAAGCGCTTAAAAGAGATTGCGGAGGCTTCTGATAGGCAAATTATCGGCATAGGATACGTTGATGATGGTCGAAGCGGTTACTGGCAATCTATCCCCAAAGGGAACTTGACGATGTACCAACATCTGACCGAGGATCAGAAGATCGACATAATGAGTCAATTTAAGATTCTGGTTTCTGTGTCCGAACCGCACATAGAAACCGGACCGCTTGGAGTGTTGGAGTGTGCCGCTTTGGGCATACCGATTATTACAACAATTCAGGGTTGGGCTAAAGATAAATTAAAAGATACTTGTGCGTATTTTGTCAAAGACAACTTAGACAATTTTAAATCTGAAATTAATTATATCGTACAAGACAAAGAGAAAGATAAAATCAGAATGAATGCTCGTAAGGTTATAGACTCTTGGACTATTGATAATTATGTCAACGCCCATAAGGAGATATATGATTAAATGTCTGGCGGTTTTCGTCTCTGATCCTTATATAGCTTTAATGTATAAAAAATTATATGATCAGAACTGGAAAAACGAAGTTGACGGCTTAATGGTTCAAGTCAACGGTTGCAATAGAGAAGTAGTAGATTTTATCGCTGATCTTTACAGAGACGAAACAATTATTAAACACTATGATCACTCAAATCAAGGAATAGGTTTTGACGAATTATTTAAACTTGTTCCAGAAGATACAGATGTCTTGATGACGACTTGCTCCGACAACTTCATTTTTCAAAAGGGCATAGTTAAAAACTTGGCTTTAAATATCGGTATGTACGACGTTGTCGGTTCGACCGGACTGCACGCCACCCCGCCAGATGTGGCCGATGAGATAAAAGACAAAATAGGATTTTGTCGAATAAATCCGTTTATGAGTTTTTGGAACTTTAAAAAATTAAACTTTGATTTTACTTTTCAGGCCGTAGATAAGCCCAAAGGCGGTTACATTGAAAGCTTAAATTACCAATGCAAAAAAGATGTCGGTTTGGATGTAATGACTGAGATGACAATTAAATATATGAGTCTCGGAAAAAAGGCGTTGATAATAAACGATGATGATCCACCTAAATATGTTCACGCTTCCGGACTTTCAAGCGCAGTTTATGGACACCTTGTCTATCCTGACGGAGTTAATAATCTGGCCGGAACGACTAGGAATTCGCTTGACTGTCGTATTTCGAAAGATACTTTGGCTTGGCTATTGGCCTGTTATTTAGAAACTTATAAAGAGTGTCCTTTGGAAGATTTCAATTCGGATTATTGGGAGGCTTTAACTCGGAAGATAGAGAGATCCGGAAGTTCATTAGATGAAATTAAAGAATTGGCTTTTAAAAAAAAGGAACTATGGAAGAAGTAAAAGCCGACTCTAAAAAGAGGAATTATGAAAACTAAGATAAATCCGAAGTTATTCATCATTTAAATGGAATTAGGAACGATAATAGATTGGAAAATTTAAGAGTTATGACAAACAGTGAGCATAATAAGTATCATACATCTAAAAATAACAAAATATTAAAATCAAACATATGTTAAAGCTGAACATTGGGGCAGGTAATCTTCCGCAAGATGGATTCACGAATCACGACCTTGTTAAGCACAGGCCAGAAATTGATGTTAGTTTTGATTTGAACGATGAACTTTGGCCGGTTGATTCTGATTCATATGACGAGGTTGAGGCCAATGATGTCCTTGAGCATTTAAACAATCCGCTTCAAGCGATCAATGAGATACACAGGATTCTAAAGACAGGCGGAATATTTACAGCTAAGTGCTGCGGATGGAAAAATCCTAATTTCTGGGTCGATATCACTCATAAAAAAGCATTTGATGTTCGTTCGATGGACTATTTAGACCCAACCACTGCCTTAGGCGGTGAGTATGTATATTATACTGACAAAAAATGGAAGTTATTAATGGCCGAAGAAGATAGGAATCACAATCCTCGCTTTAGATTGGAGAAAATATGAAATACATAAATGTCAAAGATTTCGTTAAACTCTCCAAAGAGGACATTGATAATGTCGAAAGACTAACCGGCACAACTTGGGGCGACATAAAACGTCCTGATCTTGAGCGTGGATTGGTTTTGCTATCTCTCTGTCGGGAGCTAAAAGCGAAGAGGTGTTTAGATATTGGCACGGCAGGATTTTTCTCTGCCAAGTGTATGGCTCTATCGGGGGCGGTAATAGACACTATTGACATAAAGGGCGAACAACCGAGTCAGGAGGGAATTTATGAGAAGATCAATTTTATCAAGGGCGATTCAAAAGAGATCGTTACTAAATTAGATTTTGAATACGATGTCTGTTTTATTGATGGCGATCATTCATATGAAACCGTACGGGTTGACATTAGAAACTGCAAAAAGAAGTGCAAGGTGATCGTTTGCCACGATTACGGTAATCTGACGGATGTAACCAGAGCGATAAATGAAGAGATAGACGTTAAAGAGGTGATTATTGAAGATAGGATGTGGTTTAGCGGCCCGTATGAAAATGGTATTGATAGGAACAGACAGAAAATTGATTACGGTTTAGTAATTTGTCGAAAAAATGATTGAAGAATTGGATATACACGATGGATATATCGTTATTCCATGGGACAGGAGTTGTGGAGCAAGCATATAAACATATAGAGGTGTATTAGTAGTAGCTTAAAAATTGAATGAGGTAATAAGATTTCTTAACAAAAAGGAGGTAAATGGATAATTTTTTATCTACAATGATTTATTGTGTGACATGTAATGGTTGGGAGGGACATAAAAGTAGGGGTTATTGCAGAGATAGAGGACATGAATTGGTGTCGAAAGAATTAGAAATAGGACACTTCTTGACTCATTGGATAAGTGGTATTGGGAATTTCGAATTAAAAGTAGCGGATATAATTGATAAAAACAATATAATTTGTGATGTTCTTTATGTGGGAAATACTGATGTATCTAATCACAATGATAGAGTTGCTATTAAATTAGATAAACATATAGATATTTCGTATTGTCATGATAGTTGTGATGTGTGGCATAACAAGCAAATAGACTTTTGCATAAATTGTGAAGCACTAAGAACAATTACAAGAATTAAATGGACACCAACTAGATACGTTCTCTATACTAGTTGTGTGAATATTCAATGCAAATCTTTTTTAAAGGAAATCGTTTATGGCGGAGAAACCAAAAATATTGTAGATGGCATCAAAAAATACAATACTACCGAAGACAGAATGAAAAAATTATTAGACAAAGTAAAAAAAGATATGGATGGTTTTTTAATTTTAGTTGAAGGGTTCTTAGATTTAGATTGGAACGATTTTGACCTAGAACCAGAAATAATCAAATTAAAATTAAAGAATATTAAAACTGGATTATTGTTGTACGATTTAGAAAAAAGCGAATTTGAAAAAACATTGCTTGAACTTTATGTAAAATATTTTAAGGAAATTGAGGATAAAAAAAATGAATAAATACGAAAAATTTATAAAAAGTGATAAATATGGTACTGATGGATATTTTGTATGGGTAGGCAATTTTTTAACTTGTGAAACATGTGGTAAAAAAGAAGAAACAGTGACAGATAGAGGTTGTGACGATATGGATTTATTTGAGTGTGATCGATGTTATAGTAAAAGAGAGCATTATGGTCGGTTAATGTCATGATGGAAAGTTTCAATTAAATTAAAATGAAGATAAATTATGGGTTGGTAATTTATAGAAATGACTTATAGAATTGCTGCAAAATGTTGTGATTCGTACGGCAAAGAGAGTCGTGGATATCTCGCCTCTTCTAGGATTAGAATTCACTGGTTGTCAAGATCCTGGCCTGAGTGCGATGACTACTTTTACCCCGAAGATTTTAATCAAACCTCGGAGCAGTTTTTCAAAGTTGATAACCAACTAAAAATACTCAAAGATTATGACGCTGTTATATTAAATAAAACCTATGAATGGAGATTCGCTAGAGAACTGCAAAAAAGAGGACAGAAAGTAATCGTTGACTGTTGTGATCCAGACTGGTTGCTAAGCCACTCAAGCAAACAGCGTATGAACGATTGCCTTGAGACGTTTAAAAATTGCGACGTTATCGTGGTCAATGGCGAAGAGATGAAACTATCGGTTGAAAAAGTGACTAAAAAGCCAGTCCGTATTATCCCTGATCGGCTTGACCTTGAATGGCACGAACCCCGAAAAGAAACACAGAATGATGAGATGAAGCGGTTGGTGTGGTACGGCTATAACGAGAACCTGAGAGTTTTAGAGCCTTACTTGTTTGACATTTTATCTCAAGGTTACGAATTAACTGTTTTGTCTGATAAGTTTTTTTTAAGCCTTGTCTTGCCTGGCGGCTGGGGCAAGCAGATAACATTCAAGATTTGGGATCCGTTCACTGCTAACGAGATCATTAAACAGCATGACTGCGTTTTTATTGGTAAAGACCCCGACGACTATTTAAGACAGTTTAAATCCAATAACCGAGCGTTGACAGCTTTTGCTCTCGGGCTTCCTGTGGCATTTGATACCGAAGATTTAGAGAAGTTAAAAAGCAAGACAGCTAGAAAAATTAACGTTAATCAAGGGTGGTATGAAGTAAGAAGATTTTATGATATTCGCCACTCTGTTCTAGACTACGACAAAATAGTAAAGGAGTTACTACGATGAAAGTGATAATGTGTTGCGACAAAATTGGCAGTGCGATATGGAGACTCGCCGTCGGAGTTCAGAAGTACAATCCTCACATTCAGATTGACGTTGTGGCAGTTCACCCGAAGAAACCAGACTTTAGCCAATTAAATGAGTTCGAAAAGAAAGCTAAACAAGCGGATATAATATGCATGGAATATTGGAAAACATATGTAATGATACGAGAACAGTATCCCGAACTAATGAACAAACCAAAAATGTTAGCTCATTATAACCCGTACAATGTCTATGAGGAGGAGTGGAAAGAGTTTGACGTTCTAACCGTTCCCAACAAGGCTATTCAAAATATGCTGAGGAAAAGAAGCATAATGAGATACGTTCCACTAACTATCGACATTGAAAAGTTCCCGTTTAGCAGAGAATATATCGATTCTAAAACTGTCATAATGGTTTCAGGTCGGATAGAGGGCAAGAAGGGAGTACTACCAGTAGCACAAGCTTGCAAGGAATTGGGCTATAAACTACTACTGGTAGGGTCTATCTCTAAGAAAGATTACTTTGATCAGATTATGGCTACCGGAGTGGTGGAATTTAGGCAGAGTGTAAGTGATGAGGAATTGCTTAAAGCTTATCAAGAGTCTGCTATCCACGTCTGTAATTCTATCGATGAATATGAATCCGGGACATTACCACTCTTAGAGGCGATGTCGGTGGGCTGTCCTGTATTAACACGGAATGTCGGCCACGTTCCCGATATTTCCACTGGTACTAATATGATTGTCCGCAAGGGACAACCTGAAGACCTGGAGGACTTAAAGACTGAATTAAAAGGACTGATGGACAACCTACCTAGACGCAAGGATATGCGAGAGGAGGCATGGAACTCTGTTAAGGCAAGAGACGACGTCAGACGAGCTAGAGAATATGAAAAGATCTGGTATTCAATGTTGTCGGATAAGCCGTTGGTTTCTGTGATAATTCCGACATTCAATCGCAAAGAGACGTTAGCTAAAGTTCTTGAGTCTATATTCAAACAGACTTATCCCGCACTAGAGATAGTGGTTTGCGATGACGGTTCAACCGACGGGACAAGGGAGTTTGTTCAATCAATCCAGAAGAGAAGTTTGATTCCGATCAAAATAGTAAGCACAGAAACAACCGATGAATATAATTTAGCTTACGCCAAGAATTTAGGAGTTGTCGAATCAATCGGCGAGGTACTAGCTTTTTGCGACGACAGATACGCTATGGACAGCGAAGCAATAGAGAAATTTATTTCTAAATTACATTCTAAAAAATGGCTGTTCGGCGACAAAGGAACAGGCAAAAGAAATTTTGTCGAGAACTTTAGTTGTATTTATCGGCAGGAGTTTATCAACGGTGGAATGTTCAACCAGACTTGCAAGTTATATGGTTTTCAATCCCAAGAACTGCGTGAAAGATACAAACGGCAAGGCCTTAGCTTTAACTTTGTTGAGGCCAAAGCCGAAACTTTATTATCTACTAAAAATAAGTATAAAAAACGTGACGAAATTAGGAGAGCCAAAAACTTTCTTTATAAACTAGGATTATAAATGAAACCAATAAAAATAGTTAATTCTGTATGGCATATTTCACATGATTATGCTTTAGCGGGTATACCTAATACCGAGTGGTACTTCATTGTTAATAACGTGAAACGTTGGAACTACTTTGCCAGGCCTTTTCCTAAGAACGTCCATTATATACCCTACTACGAAAAAAATAAATATTCATTAGCAATACTACACGTCGACCAACAATGTATAGACCCAAGAATAGGCAAGGGTCAATTATATCGAGCATTCAATGAAGAAATACAAGATATTCCCAAAATCGTCATCAATCACGGCTCGCCTTGCTGGCCGGAGAACTGGGCGGCCGGCGGACCGAAACGCTGGGGGCTTCCCCAAGGAATTGACGACAATGAAAGCAAAGAAGCCTTGGAATTTCAGACTAACTTCTTAATAAACGGCGGCAAGACCTTAATGGGCGGTGAACTGGTAGAGATTGGGGGAATGAAAAAGATGATCGGCGATAACAAAATGGTAGTCAACTCTCTCAAGGCTCGCGAACAGTGGGGCTGGGGCAAGATGATCTGGCATGGCTTAGACCCCGACGAGTGGTGGGATTTACCGAAAGAAGCGCGGAGCGTAACTCAAGTTTCGGCCGGAGGTTTGGATTATTATTACGGACGGGACTTCTTGAACACGACCATTACCAGACTCAAGGAAGATTTTGGCATGAAGCATATTTGGATCTCGCATCCTAACTCTTGGACGCTTTACGATCATCCCCGATTAGGAGAAATTGGCGGATTTAACGCCTACAGGGATTATCTTGGGCGATCATTGATATACTTCAACCCAACTAAGGAAAGCCCTATGCCTCGCTCACGCACAGAGGCGATGCTGTCAGGGTGCTGTGTTCTTACGACTCCTTGGCATGATGCCGATAAGTTCATAAACTTTGATACTAGAAAGATATGGGCTAATTCTGAAGGCATCAAAGACTTTATATCAAACGTGGATGATTTTTTGGACACTGATGGGATAAACGGGATAATAGTACCCGAAAATCCCCTAGCGGTAGCTGCTTTGATCTACCATTTAACTAATTACAAATTTCAAACGGCTTTGAAGATAGGAAGGCGAGGCAAGGAGACTGCTAAGCTTATTTTTAATAAGAAAAGGTACGACGAAAATTGGACTGAATACATTAAACAAACTTTGGAGGCCAAATGAAAAAGTATTTTAGGCGGTTACTGATTTGGATTGGCATAATGCAGATGAGACCACAAGCAGAGGTTATTGAGCAAATCAAAAAAAGCATTAAGGTTGAAGAGCAGGACGCTTGCAATCATAAAATGCTTTCGGCTCTATTCCCGGCCGACAGGTGGTATCGTTGTACATCATGTGATCAGGTCTGGTATATCGTTGATGCTGATGTCATTAAGGCCGATAAGATAAAACCTCTTGCTCGCAAGTTATATGACATAGCCAAGAAGATGCCCAACAACAAGAGATCAAAAAGCCTTGACGACTTTAGGAAGGAGGCTAATGCAAAAAACAACAAGAACAATATCTGATGCTTCCAGAAAAAGAAGAAGCGATTTTATGAAAAAAAATCCACTGAATTATTGGCTTGGTAAAAAAAGAGGGGCAGAGACGCCAGAATGGAGAGATAAAATTTCTTCATCTTTGAAAAATAAACATAAATCAGATGAGCATAAAAATAATATTTCTTTAGCTAAAATAGGTCGTAAAAACCCTTCGTATAAAGATGGCACTACCTTAGCATCTAGCGGGCACATGCTTGTACTAAGACGTGATCATCCTTTCTGCAATTCAAATGGGCGAGTGCTCGAACACAGGTTGGTTATGGAAGAACACATTGGAAGATATTTAGAAAAATACGAACACATCCATCATGTTGATGGCAATCCGCTGAATAATAATATTAATAACCTATATATTACTACGGCAAGCGGTAATTCTAAAGCTCACAGATCATTTGAGAGATTGCTTACGGTTTTATTTGATGAAGGAATTGTGGTTTTTAATAGAGAAAAAGGAGAATATGAAAGAAGACAGGGCTGAAGGTGCATTTTTACTATATTCAAAAGTTCACTCCAGACCGGATACTGCTTCATCTCGTATCAGAGGTAAGTGGTTAATAAAATATTGGCCAGGGGTGGAAGAATGGCATTATGGCAGAAAATATTCTTTTTGTATTTTCCAAAAAGTTTATGATATTGAAATAGCCAAGACGTTTCCAGGAATTAAAATCCTGGATTGTTGTGACCCCGACTTTTTTGACAAACAGCCGTTTGTTGAGATGATTCAAGAGGTTGACGCTATTACCGTATCCACTGAAGCCCTAAGAGCGACCATTCAAGGAATGACTGATAAACCAGTGGTGATAATACCCGATAGAATTGATTTAGAGTTTATGCGGGAAAAAAAGATCCATCGGGGGAGAGCCAAAGAGGTTTGCTGGTACGGATATTCTCACAACTCAAGTTCGTTAAAAAGCCTAAGGGAATCACTTATCAAGTTTGACCTTGGTATATCGTTTATTTGCGACAAACCCATTTCGATTGACGATGCTACAAGTGAAGTCCATATTAGAGAGAGGTACACCAAGTGGAACCTTGAGACAGTCAACAAGGAAATTATTAAATCGGATTTTGTGGTTATGCCTGGGAGTAGAGATCCGAATTACCGATTTAAATCGAATAATAAAACGACTAACGCAAAAAGCCTTCGTATGCCAGTGGCAACTTGTACCGAAGACGTGGAGCGCTTTCTTGACCCCATTGAAAGAGAAAAGGAAGCGGAAATCGGTTACCAAGAAGTTATTAAACATTATGATGTCCGTCAATCGGTTTCGGAGATGAAACAACTTATTGAAGATATCAAAAATCAAGTGAGTTAAAGAGAGATAAAGATAGTACAAATAAATAAACGTGCCTCAAAATCGATTGTAGGGGCAAACAGGCGTAAATTTAAGTAAAATAAGTCACTCCCCCACCGATCCCCCACCGCTCGACAGTGCGAGAGGGGATAGCGGGGGATAGGTAGTAATGGCAAATTATGGATAAAATAATATTTCATACAAACAAAATAGATGTTGGCAACAAAC
>ERZ1292632.2422-Hain-H43-01um-R2-2422-length-15601-cov-6_pt1 | contig 12827 bp, 15 predicted proteins | sample MGYA00564407_ERZ1292632 | MGnify/ENA primary metagenome ERZ1292632 (study PRJEB36523, sample SAMEA6512637) | groundwater metagenome | collected 2019-01-08 | study: AquaDiva: Metagenomics assemblies of 32 groundwater samples
ACTAATCGTTGCGTCTCCACTCATGGCCGCAGAGATAACATCCGTACCGTCGCCACACATAATGTTGCCCGAGGTCTTAGCGGCAACACGCTCCCACGCAGAGGCTCCACGCCGTAGCAAATCGCCCCGGGCTTCGCTAGTAATCGTCAAGTCAGTAACAGTCGTCGCCCCAGTGCTGGCCATAGTAGTGTCACCACTAACAGCCACCGACGCCACAGTAGTCCCGTCACCAACAAGAATCTGCCCGGTAGTCTTTGCGCTATGCGCCGACGCAACACCGCTCGAATTGCCTCGAAGAATATTGCCCTCTGCAAGAGCAACGTCGGCGGCTTCATAGCTGCCATCAGGCGTTCGCCAAATAGTAGGAATACCCATTACACCCTCACACAGAGCACGTAGACTTCAACCAACGCCCCGCTTACCGTAGTGACCTGGAGCTTATCGCCTTTTGACAGCTTGTAAGTCGCGTCGTCAATCTGCGAAAAATCGAACTGGTCAGTATTGCTAAAGGCGCTCACGTCCGCCGTATTACTGATTGAACTAGTCGTGCCCCCGCTTACCCGCTGGATCACAGCCGTGTCGGCCGCAGCACCAGCACCCGTCATGATGCCCCACGCCAAAATCACTCGAAAAGGAAACTCTGCCTGCTCAGGACCAATCGTCTTGGCAGTATCACTTGCCGTCATGGTAGCGGACAGAACAAACGGAACAGCACCCTGGGGGTGCCCAATCCGTGCCTGTGCCTTACCACTAATTCCACGTCTATCGCTCAAGCCAACCTACCTTCCATTATGAGCGAGTAGTAGGCGGGGCCAAGTTCACCGCCGGATACAATCCAGTCGTTAGGCCCCGCCCGCCACTATTCTATTTTAGAACGCCGACGCCGGATCCTGCTCAAGATCCTCGATCTTGCCGCTGGTATGCCGCTCGCCAATGTCGTATTCGCAAATTTCCTCGGCAACCGCCGTGTGGAAAGCTGCGTCATCCGACCGCACAAAAATCTCGCCGCCCTGCTTAATCCAGCCGAGCTTTCGCTGCGACCGCCGCGTGATCTGTGAGAAGTCCACGAAGAACATCTTGTTGTGCAGCGCGTCCACGTCGGTCAAGATATCAATCTTACCCAGTGCAGACTGAAACGAAGCAACCGCAATGCCCGCCGTCTTGGTCGAAGGCTGCAACCGAAGCTCGCCCTCGTACAGTTCCTCAACGTTGATCGCCTGCCAGCTATTGCACAGGACAGTCAAACCGCTAGAAGGATTGTCCCGGCCACTCTTCTGGCTCAGGCCCGCGAGCATCTTACGGAACAAACTAGGCGTCAACGCCCGGTTCGTGCCGCTATTACCAAGAACAAGCGACGCATAGCGCGGATAGGACGCAACATCCACATTCTGGAACGTACTCGCCGCGTCGTCTACCAACAGGTCCAACCCGGTCGGGACGCGCCCGTATGAATCCTTCCACACCAAGTAATCGCCCGAGCTACCGACGGCCAAGCCGGCCGGCAAAGTAGAGCAATTGATCTGGAAGGTACCGTTTGCACGCGGTGCCTCCGGCACAGTAGTGATCGTAGTCGTGCCGTGCTTAGTCGCCGTAAACGCGCTGAAGGTGGAGTTGTCGTAAACGTCGTATTCCTGGCCTTCCCAAATCAGGCGCGCGTCATCGACGTCAACCGTGGTCAAGCTAGAAGGATCGCTACCAGCCGTGCCGCCAGTACCCTTGAGCTGGCAGACAGCCCCAGTGCCGTCACGGAAGAACATTCCGTTCTCGGCCTTGAGAATGTCACGCATCAGCCCTTCGACTTCCGACGTGATTACATCCTTGGCCGTGCTCTTGGACTTCTGGCACGAAGCCATAACGCCGTTCGTGAGCTGGATCTTCGCATGGAGGAACTTACGGTAGCTCTTAGCCGGCTTGTAAGTCTGCTTCTTAGCTGCCGGGAACGATCCGCCGTCCTCAGACCAATTAAGAGCACCACCACGCTGAACGTGAACGCGCCACTCATTATGGCTACCAGTCCACCTATCTTCCTTCTTAACCAACTGCCGCGCCCGGCTAGCGTGATTGAGGGTGTCATCGACCTTGTCCAAATAGCGGGTAAACATCAACCCGACATTGGGAATATTAACGCCAACTGCCATTCTATCTTTCCTTAGGCCTAGCCAAACAGTTCGTCGGCTAGATCCTTCAAGTGCCCACTCAAACCCCGCTCCTTGAGCGAGTCCGCCGTGGATCGGCGGCCGGCAGGGCGCGCATCACTAGCCGAGGCAGGACTAGCCTGCCCTCCTGGACGAGCGCTCAGCCGCGTCGGTGGGGTCACATTAGTATTCCGCTTAGTCTTCAAACGAGCCGTGTAAACGTTATCAATATAACCCGCAAAGCGCTTGGCGGCCTCCATTGGATATTCGCCATAAGACGCAGCCCAGCTCATCAACATTTCTTTCATTGGCCCGCGCAGCGTTTTCGCATCGTCGGGGTGCAAGCCCTTCAGCACGACTTGATCAAGCGCAAGCTCAGCCTGGCTATCAAGATTGCGTAGTCGGCCATGACGCTCGACCTGTTCGCGTTCCTGCACCCGCTGGGCTTCCATCTGCTCAAAGCGCGACTGCCAATACTTATCCCGGTCCTCAAGCTGCTTAGAAAACCGACTTTCGCTTTCCTTGGCTGCCCGATATTCAATCTTCTTATCAATAGGCAGCCGCTCATACTCGGCCTTCTCGCGGTCGGACTGCAAAATCTCAAACTGCCGCCGCTGCAAATCAAACTGACGCTCGGCGGCCTCACGCTGGGCCTTTGCTTCTGCAACAGACTGAGCCCGCATCTGAGCCATCTGATGCTGGACGTACTGTTGAGTCTTAGCCAACTCCTCACGAAGCTGATTACGCTCCGAGGCAAGCTGTCTAATTCTGCTTTGGGCGTCCTTCTTACCGGGCTTGACCTGTTGCTCTTGCTCAACCTGCTCAGTTGCCTCGGCCGCGGCCTGTTCTGCTTCGCTTTGTTCAACCGGCTGTCCGCCGGATTCCTCCGCTGGAGCGGCTTCAACCTGCTCGCCTACCTGTTCCTGGCTCTGTTCGTCCTGGACCTGCTGCCCAGACCAATCATCGCCGCCCTCGGCGCCAAATACTTCATCAAAAACAGCGCCTAGCTCTGCCTTTCCTGGAACAGTAGTCGGTGCAACTTCAGCCATCTTATCTCCAATGCTTTACGCGCATCACTCGCTTGGCGGAACCTTGCCGGCTTGTCTCCAAAACCGCGATAACGGGGCGACCGTAAAAGGAAACTAGACCTGGCATTTTACTTGCTAGATTATCCTACGAACGTAAGAATATGTCAAGCATCCAAAATAATTGCTTGACAGGCTATAACCGAACGAGTAATGTCCAAGAACCAGCTTGTTTTCTCCCCTTTTCAAGCTGGTTCTAGGCACCAGCGGGGGGCCGGTAATCCTGCCGGCTCCCCGCCCTAGCCTTCACGATTAGACTGTTGGCGCGCCTGTCCTTCGGCTTGTTTGTCAGCAATACCTACACGCTTTGATGCCTCGACGCCAACACCTTGCCGATCCGAACCCATATGACCCGGGTTGTTCGTAGACCCACCGGGGGCACTCTGGTCCGTGCCAGGCTGACTTGGCCCCATTTCACCCCCTTGGGGCATACCGCCCCCAGTGCCCATCTCTAAGCTAACCGCCCATTGGGTATAGAACATCCACGCCTGCTCAACCTGTTGGGACAGCATTGGGTCCGCCCGCCGCCCTGGGCCACGAAGCCACCCAAGCAAGACCTCTGCAAAAATCTTGGCGTCGTCGTAGTAGTGTGGCTCTACGGGCTGCCCTTGCATGATTTTATAAGGGATTTGCGCGGCTGCCGCACGCTCAGTAGCCTCGACATCATAACCCTTTTCAGGGTCGTTCATGCCGGCTTTTCTGGCAAAAAGCCGCTTATCCAGTAAGCCGGTCGTCTGGTCTTGGAAGTAGCCAGACGGCAACATGTCCAAGACTTGCTGTAAACGCACAGCCTTGTTCGTACTAAGAGAGTCCGTCTCTTCTAGCACAACATCCCAGCCCGGGCGCAAGTTCAACTCGCTAAACGTGAATGACTCTGTGCTATCCGGCCCTGAAACAACGATTAGGCGCTCAGGACCGTAGTTCTTCTGGGCCAACAAGATCAGCGCGCGGTGTAACTCCCGCCACTCGTCATTATTTCGACGCAAGATCGGCCCGATCTGCTGATCCGCCTCGGCGTTCAAGATCGCCATAGCCCGGCCATTGGGATCTGAAGTGGTCAGACCCATTTCGTTATCAGTCACACCAGCCTGCTGCCGAATATCCGCCGCAAGCTGCAAAGCCCGGTTAAACAGATCCGGGGGAATCGGCCCAAAGTCGATGTCCTTAACCTCCCCTGCGCTTGCGTTGTAGTGGATAATTTGTGCCGTATAAGCCGCAATCTCGTCTGCCGTGATCCGCGATCCAATCGGCACAAGAATCTTCTTCTTGAGCAACAGCTCTACAGCTTCACGAACGCTTGTTTCAACAGCGTTGATCTCACGCTGTCGGTGCCACGCCTGGCTGATATATGCCTCGGCCCAGAACTTGCCCGCATTCTTGTCCCAGACGAACTGATAGAACGGAAATCGATTTAGCGCTTCGTAATAAGGGCTTTCAATTTCGTCAAGGATGGTGTCATTACACATCCAAATGACGCGGCCTTTAGGATATGCCTCGGTCGGTCGTTCATGGAACTCATAGAGATAGGCATGATCTGCCAACGTGTCATCGTCGGCATACCACGAAGATTCCTGGCGATCTCCATATATGCCATTGTCTGCCTGGATGAACATAGCCATCTCAGGAAACCGCCGCCGAATTTCGCTGACCGGCTTCGGCGGTCTATGGCAGACCCAACGAGCATCTTCTAGGCTCTTGGCCCCAGGATCTACGAAGAAATCCCGCACGTCGAGACAGCGAACCTTAGCATCGCCTGCCTTGACTTCATACAACAATGGCGGGTCTTGGTCAGGCGGCAGGGGTCCCGTTTGCTCAATGGGTGGTTCGTTGAGCGCCTCATCAGGGATCATCGATTCGTCTGGTACGACCCCTAAAGGCAGGTCCGCAACGACCTCTTGCAACGCCTCTTCGCGCTGAACCCCAAAGGCGGCCTGCTGCGCTATCTGCTCTTGCTCGCGCTGGCTTTCACAGTTTGGGCAGGGTGACCCAATTGCTTCAGCCTCACCCGTGTACTGGCAGACTGGGCACCAAGCCTTTGTTGGGCCTGCTAGCCGGTCCCACTCAACCTGCAAGATTGCGTTACCGGCCCAAGGTAGATATTCACAACCCTCTTGATAACGCAGGTCCAACTTTTCCTTGCGCCTAAAGTAACGCAAGAGCATGTCCGCCATTTGGGCGCCATGCGTATCCTCAAAATCATGGCTTCCTGGCGTAACCTCAATCGTTGGGATCTGCCGTGTTAACTTACCGATCAGACTGCGACTGGTCGGGCGAAGAATGTTGTTGACGGACCTAAGCCGCTTTGAGTCTTCAGCGTTTAGACGAATGATCTCACCCGTCGTCCGATGAACGATAAGCTGATCGCCCTCCAAATAGCGCCGAAAGAAGTCGATCTGGCGCAGCCATGACGACTGCTTTCGATAAGCGGCGTCGAAGTGCTCGTTTAGACGTTTTACAAGCTCAACGTCTTTTTCTGGGGCTTCATATCTCTCCGCTGGGGCAAGATTGTCAAGGATGCCCGTATAGTCTAGTGCGTCACGATCTTCCAAGGTCGCATCCTATCTAGCTGTTTATTCTACTAATTATTCGAGCGCCCGATCTTGAAACTCATCGCTTGCCGCCTTTCGTTCCTGGGCTTTCTGCGCTAGCAATGCACGAATGTCTTGCTTCACAAGCTCAGGGTCATACGGAGCCTGCCCAGTGTAATCCCCCGCCTCAGGGCCGGCGCCCAAGGCGCCTGTAGATTCTGGCGCTGGCCCCGGCTCCCACACACTATCATGGCCCGGCGCTGGCTGATCGTCCACTTCATGAAAGCCCGGGCTGCCTTCACCAACCAAGTCCGCAAGCTCGGCCTGGCTTGGCATAATGCCCTGAAGCATAGACTCAAACGCCCCCCTTTTTTGGGGCATTTCTTGTGCCATCATTTCTTCGTCTTCGGGCATCATTTCGTCCATGCTGCCCATATCGTCCATTTTGTCCATCATTTTACAACGTCTCCAGCTCGGACATATCAAAACGCCGGCCGTCTACAGAGGTTACCAACTTTGGCTGAGGAACAGGGATCTTACCATCGCTGATCTCCTGCTTGAACTCTTTTTCCCAGCTCTGCTTGAGCAACTCAAGGTCAAGCTCAGCCCTCTTCGTATCGCCCTCGGCTTTTACTAGCTCTTGAACATTGTTTGCCTTCTCGGCCCTAGTCCAATGCTGAAACAGTGCGATATTAGACCTCGCCGCCTCCTTGATACCATAAACAGCGACCCCCATAGCGCTAACAGCGAGCACAAACATGAGAGAAAACGCCAAAATAAGGGCTGCGGTCACCATGTGCTCTCCTACCCCATGTAGTCTAAGGGCTCGATCTCCCCGTTTAGCTCTTTGGCACGTTCTTTGCTCTCTTCTTTAGCCGCACGCTGCTCTTTTGTCGCCGGTTCTTTAGCGATCTTCACAGCCGCGCTTGAAAAGTCAAACACAGGATATGATACCGCAGTTGACACCCCAATAGCAAGGCTCATGACCCGATCGTCTAGTGCTCCGCCCGCCGCGCCGAAGCGCGACTGCTGTAGAGCCCGCCCATCTGCACCTTCGCGCTGCTCCTCAAAGTTGGCCATTTCCTCAATCGTTGAGATATCCTGAACTTCTATGAGATCCATTGCAACAAACTGCTGCAAAGCCGCGATCATAAAGGGCTTTGTGCCAACGTTCGTGTCGATACCCATGCGCTGATCAAGCTGGAGCTGAAAGTTAGACTGTCTAGCCTCGCCACGGAAGATGTTCCAGTAGCAGAGCTGCTTCTTTAGTCGCAACATGACTGCTTCGCCATATCCACCCGTTAGTTCAACAATTGCCAGGGCATCGCCGTAGTAAACTGCACCCTTAAAGACCTCATCGCCATAGTCAAACGTGTTGATCCACCCGTGATACTGGGCAACTAGCTTAACGTGTAAACGCATCTCCTTGCCCGTCAACTTTAAGATCGAGCAACAGGAAGCGTTTCCTGCGATCAAACCCTTGGCTGAGTCCACGGCCGCTATGTATTGCGCCCCAGGCTCTGGGTCTTCCCAAACCCGCCACCCGGTCCAATTCGCGGCCTCAGGCTTAACGGTCGTGATCTCCAGGTCATCGCTGTTAAGCACTTCCTCTAGCATTTTCTTTGGCGTGATCAAAATGCAGCGCGGCTCAACTGCTTGCTCGGCCCACTGATCAAGGCGCCCGCGGTCAAAGACTGGGTGCTTCGTCAGTGGCGCTGGCTGCCCTTTAACACGAGCCAGATACTCCCAGCGGTCCATACCTATGGACTTTGCCTTGACGACCTCAGGGTCTACAATCCCTGCCTCGTCCTGCCCAATGTTGAAGACTGACACATAGGGCGGGCTGTCTTCTCGGCTTGGATAGCGTCGGTTTGCCTCTTCCGGCCCTTTCCACCGATTGAGCAGATGGCGGACCTCCCAAGCGTGTGTGCCAAACAGCGGTGTGCCTGTCACAATCAATGACGTAAACGGCACACGGCTTAGTCGCTCGACAGCTTCTCTAAACCAGCCTTCGTCAATGTGCTCATCGAAGTGCCCAAGCAAGTGCTGTGAACCCTGAAGTTGCTCCCATGAGCCCTTGTCAGAGTAGAGCTTGATTGAACTCTTTGAGTGTTTACACGACCCCGCCGCGTGCGCTTCGGCACAGTCTTTGCACGCGATCATAATCTGATGGTCTTTACGGTTGTAGCTGTGAAACCACTTTCCACCATCAGGGAACATTGGGCTCAAGTAGTTCCCTTCCTCGCCGTTCAACATCTTCTTTTCAAAGACATCAACGGCATATGAAGTGAACTCTAGGCCAATGATAAACACGCTATGAGCACCGGGGGGCACAAATCGCCATCGGTGCTGGTTTGTCGCTACAAAGTAATCTTCGGCATAGCCCGACTGCGTCTTAGAGGTGCCGTTACCCGCCATATAATAGCGCATAAACGCATTTGAGGCGTGGAATTCTTCGCTTATATGATGTTTTGGCCGATACCGTAGCATCGGGTCGGCTTTAGTCTCGTCCTCCCACCGATCGTATAAACGGCGCCACGTCAGTGCCCAGTCTTTCAACCACGGCAGGCTATCTTTTTGGTTCTGCGTCAGTTCTGAAACAGCACAGTATCCAACTAGCTTGGCATACTCGTTCCAGTTGCCAAAAAACAGCCCATCAACCGGTGGGTGCCGAGCAAGCCTAAGGATCAGCTCCGCTTTTTCTAGCGCATCGGCTGGCGTCACTCTTTCGTTGTCACCTGATACACCGAGTTTTCAGTGTGGACATAAATAGGGTTTTCTGCGCTCGTATCTACTTCCATGATGATCGATGAGGAGAACTTACCAGGGACCTCGACCCCATTTCGTTTGACACGATCCACAAGCAACCGTCGTCCTGGTTTAATAGGGCCTGTTAGTTTACCTTCTGCCATGTAACAAATAGGCGGAGTTAGCCCTTCGTTTTCTTGACCAGGCACCCATTCATGTTGGGCTGCCGTCCGATACTTAGCCCTAGAAGCACGATCATTCTTGATCACATAGACATATGATCCAACACTGGGGGTCATAGCACCACCGGCTGTTGAACGTTGTCCACGAGTGCAGTCCACTTTCCTTTAGGATGATCAAACGTCATTTTGTAACGTTCTCGATGGAACGTTATGACTACACCTTCAGGCTTCATAAAGCCCGGGGCAGCTCTTGAGCCCGACGCAAAAAGATCTGCCATGACCCGGTTAATTTGTGCGAGATCTAATGGGCCAACATACAGCACAGGGACTACTGAGCAACAGGTTGGCACCGTTTCAACAGGTCTGGCTGTATTGAACAAGGAGAAACGCTTTTCAGTTAACCCATACCCGCGTTGAATCTTTGAGCCCCACCATTCACCATAGTGTCGGCCTACTCCAAGCTTCTTTAACTCCTCAGCATTATTGGCCGCCCATTTAGCAAACCCATAGTTGTCCGCTTCTGGTGTAATCCAACGACTTCGGCTCCCGGCCGCTACAATACCTTCTGGTGTGATCATTACCTGGGCGTTTGTTCCGTCAATCTTTTCAGTGACAACACAATCCTCATTTAGACGCTTAATCTTAGGAAATGACTCGAACAGATCAAGATCACTCATAGCGCGCCTCCTCCTTTTCGCCACAATAGTAGCACCGCCGATCGTTGTTGATCAACACAAACTTTCGACACACATGTTTAGGCTTCTTGCCAAAGACCTGTTCAAAGTTCTTGTCAAACTTTTCTTGCTCTATAGGTCTAGGCGTGTCTCCTTTACCGTTTCCACTAAGGCCGTTTTCCATGTCTTCCAACGCCGTCCACGTTGTAAAGGGATCGTCCATGTCGATCACTAGTAACTCACCTAAAAACAGGACGCAAGTCTTTTATTGCAGCACAGCTACCGTGCACTCACACGCGGCCGTGTTGGCATCCATCGTCAAGTCCGTCACAGGGTCAATGACTACAGCCGTAATGTGGCCGGGCAAAACCCGCAACACAGCGTCGTCGGCGTCTCCCATCAACCGACAGGTTACAGACACGTAGTTCGTCGCATCGTGGTTCTTGATCACTAACCTCGCCGCCGACGCAGCAGTGAAAGCATCAAGGTTGAGGATCGGCGTGCTAGACGTAGTCACAGAAACTTTGAAAGGCCCCATAATTGTAGTAGGTGTAAACGTATCGTTGTCAATTGTTGGTGCCACATAGGGTGCCGAATAGTCGCTGTTGTCTGACACCGTCAGCGCAAGGCTGACTTTTGCAAAGTCTGTCATCTATTACTCTTTTGGCCTAGTCTTCGAACCGGGGGGCCTGCCCGTAAGTTTGTTTGGTTTGAACATGTCTGGTGGCTTGTCGACAAGCCCGCCAAAGATGCTTTCAAGACTGCCTGTGTCTATCTCCCCGCCGCGACGAACTGAGTCCGTCTGCGCCCGATTGGACGTAAGGCCAAGTGATCGGGCCTCAAGATCAAGGAAGCGCAACAACTTGGCATCAGCTTCGATCGTCCCCATACGAATCCCTTCAAGCCACGCCTTCAAAGCCTCGCCGCGCTCCGCGTCGTTGTTGTTTGGGAGCAAACGAACGTCCATCGGCCGCCAGCCCTTGGCCGCAAGCAACTCTTGATCTTCTAGCCTGAGCACTGTGCTGTGGGGCAGCCGCTTTGGTCGTTGATCTTCTGGCACAGCGGGCCAGTCCTCCCACCAGCTCTTGACCACAGGTATAAACTGGCTGAGGTCAAGATTAGGCGTGGCCGGCCCCCTCGGCTTGGCCACTGACATCCGTCGCGAGCAGACCGAGTACGTCAAGAACCTTTGTCAAATCGATTGGCTGGCCTGGGGCATCCAAGTTTGAGAACGTCATGTCATAGTCCCCAGATTCCATGTCGATGTCTACAGTTACACGAATCTTTCCATTCTTGACCATGCGATTTCCAGTCCGCGCCCGTTGGGCGCTACTCCCATGAATCCACGAACAAACTAATTCGTGCTTTACAAACACCTCGCAGACAGTCTATCATGCGTAATGCTACGGCCAGGGAGCACCGCACGTCAAAGCACCCGTGGTCGTCCGTGATTATAATCCACGCGGTTCCCAAATGCAACCATTGTACCACGTCAAGGGGGCAAATTGAATACTTGGCTCAGCCAGAAAATCAATAAGCTACACGTAAAGCTGTCCACCACGCCAACAACGAACAACCATGAGGTGGCCCTTTCAAAAGCGTTTGGTGAGATCCTTTGCGAAGTCTTTGGTGGCGCAGTAATTGCCGAAGGTCAGCTCTGGCTCTATAACGACCAAACTGGGTTGTGGTTCCCGATTGAAGACAGCACGGCCTATTGCTGGCTCCAGCGTTTCGACGTAACCTATGGCGGGACGTTAAAGCTCAACGCTAAGAAGGTCGATGGTGTTCGCCGCAACTTCTATAACGGGCCCCTCTGTTCTGCAACGTTCTTCCATTCCCCCGCCCGTGGAATTGCATTTACAAACTGCATACTTATGGTTGATAAGGACGGGGTCAAGAAGGAAGAGATCCGCCCTAGCCATCGTCTGCGGGCGGGGCTGCCTTTTGCTTATGACGGTGATCATAAGCCCACACGATGGCTAGAGCTTTTTGACAGCATCTTTGTGGATGATCCAGACCGTGCCGAAAAGATACAGTTGATTCGCGAGTTTATTGGGGCCTGCTTGCTTGGGGTTGCCCCCCAATATGACCGAACGCTCATGTTCCTAGGCGCCGGGTCGAATGGCAAGAGCGTAGTAGTTGAAGCCCTACGGCTGTTGTTTCCTGAAGACTCCGTAGGTACGGTGCCACCACAAAAGTGGCATAAAGACAACTACTTGGCTAAGCTAAACGGAAAGCTGTTGAACTGCATTACAGAACTTCCGGCCGCCGCGATCCTAGCTAACGATGTGTTTAAAGCAGTCGTGTCTGGGGACACGATTAACGCCCGTAAGCTCTATGGCGTCCCGTTCGACTTCAAGCCCACGGCTGGGCACATCTTTGCGCTCAATGAACTTCCACCCACAAAAGATCACACCGAAGGTTTCTGGCGCCGCTTTTTGATGGTTTCCTTCAATCAGAGCTTTATAGATGGGGCCAAAACCCGCGAGGAGATTATCGACGCTCTACGATGCGATATACCGGCCGCTGTGGGCTGGGCCCTACAAGGAGCTGTCGAACTCGTCAAACGGGGCTCATATGTCATCCCAGGCAGTCACAGCGAGCAACTTGACCAATGGAAGGAAGCCGCTGACTCTGTCACAGGCTTTGCCCGGGGCCACATGACCCCGCTACTCAAGCCCCAAGACGCTGAGCGCCAATGGATTCTAGATAACTGCTTTAAGGGCAGTAGTTTATATTCTCGTTATCGGGCCTGGTGTCAAGAACAGGGGTTCATAGCTTGTAGTAACACAACCTTTGGCCGAAGACTTAAGTCACTCAAGTTCAACAAGACCCGACTTAAGGAAGGTTGGTACTGGGAGGTGCGTTTACACGACCTAAGCGAGGCCGAGTGTACAGATGGGGTGTATAATGGAACTTTGTAACCCCTTAGTATTTGTTATGAATTATCGAATGTATACTACTGATCAACATGTTTCCCCTTATTTTTATCCAATATATATATACTATAGGAAAATATGTTGAGTAGTAGTATACATTCCTACACGGATTCTAGATCCTATTAGAAAATCAACGAGTTACAACGAAAACCTCGAAAATGACCCTACACCACAACTCTGCACTGAAGTCCTTGAGTCACCTACTTGGGTGGAGGAGGGGGTCTCTAGTAATAGAGAAGGGGGTCCCTGATAGTAGAAGAGGGGGTCCCTGTTGATAGGGACAAAGGCCCCCGCTAGAAAGTAGTTGACAGGCCAAGGTTGATATGAGACAACGATCGAAAGGAGAAACCAAATGGCCCCCATGTACCGTGATGACTTTTTACGACTGTTGCGCCACCTTGGTGCCTGTAATGAAGCGACGAGGTGGGTTGAGGGCATGAATCTACAAACGACCGCGGCCGATATCTGGCGCTGCTGCCGGCGCGGAGACTGGATGCTCTGGCTGGCCGCGCGCGTCGGATGTGACCATTGGGTCC
>ERZ1292632.3184-Hain-H43-01um-R2-3184-length-12826-cov-4_pt1 | contig 12826 bp, 16 predicted proteins | sample MGYA00564407_ERZ1292632 | MGnify/ENA primary metagenome ERZ1292632 (study PRJEB36523, sample SAMEA6512637) | groundwater metagenome | collected 2019-01-08 | study: AquaDiva: Metagenomics assemblies of 32 groundwater samples
CAACGCTGGAACCTCGCCCGCGCTCTTCTCTGTAGGGAGTGTGGTGGATTAGCAGCACAGTGCTGCCGGTCCTGAGCCGCAGCCAATCGAGAGCAGCCACAACAACCCCCATTTCTTCGGCGCTGTTTTCGTCGATCCCGGCGGTGCACCGTGCCTGAGTGTCGAAGACAATTAGGTCAGCGTAGGGTGTCCCAGTCACTCGCTCGATGCTCTCAACTACACCTTGGATGTGTGGTTCTTCACCGAGTTGAACGGCCTCAGGCACCACCCAGAAGTTCTTGAGCTGCTCGCGGCTGACTTTGTGGTGGGTGCGCCACGCTGCAATGCGTTTCTTTACGCCTGGGACGCCCTCCCCAACTACGTAGACCACCTTGCCTGGCTGTGTAGCCCGGTTGCCCATCCAGGGCATTCCTGCGGCAATTCTGAGGGCCAAGTCGAGGGCGAGAAAGGTCTTGCCGTTGCCCTCGCGTCCGAACACCTGTACCAGACCCCGCGCTGGGATGATTTCATGGACCAACCAGCCTGGACTTTCAATCTTGTCGATTTCCTCGATGGATAGAACATCGAATTCCTTTAGGATCAAGTGCCCTCCCCCTTGTGGAATGGTTGAAGCTTGTTATATTCATGCATGCTCAATCGAAACAACCTCAGCGATATTGCCTATATTGAAGCCGAAGTGGCTCTCTCGCGGGGACCACACGCCCCGCTTGTGATGCTTTCTCTCAACTCCCGCGGGCCGATCAAAGAGTGGTATTGCCCTGAATGCAGCCGTCCCGGCAGTCCCACGGTGCTGAGAAGTTTCACGTTAGTCCCACCCATCTGTCAAGGGGGCTTTGAGTATCTGTGAGCGAGGCAATCACTTATGCAGTTGAGCCGATTGAGGGTGTGCCGCCTGGAATCATTCTTCCTCTGAGCCAATTCCCGGATGAGCTGTTCTGTCCCTTCTGCGATCCCGAACGGACCAAGAAGTTGTTCAAGACCGAGAATGCTCTGAGGGGTCATGCTCATGGAAAGCATGCGATCAGGTGGGAGTTGCCCGAGCGAGAAGTTCCCAGACCTGGAGGTGCTCCTTATGGGCTCATGACGCTCCCGAAAGATCGCGAGGACCTCAAGCCCTGGCACATGATCGGGCTGGCGATGCATGATATGTATGGTCTGAGCTGGGAGGAAGTCGGAGATCGCATCGGGCGTGGCCACACTGTGCTGCATGTTATTGCTCGTAGCCCTGCTGGCAATCGCTTTCGCGAGCGTCTCAAAGAGCTGTATGAGACCCCCGAGGCGGTGGCCCTGTTGCTCATGAAGGCGAACAGCATCAACGTTACGGCGGATTTCTTTGCTGCGCTTGAGTGGGCCAAAGAGGCGCGGGATTATGCTGCTGTGCACAAGATGACCAAAGATCTCCTGTCGATGGTTGGCGCTGAGGAGAAGCAACGCGACGACGCCAAGGACACCCGCCCTGAGTTGCACATTCACCTTGATGCCAGCAGCCTCGATGTCCCCTTTGTCACCACCAGTCACACACTGCTGGAGGCCGAAATTGTTAGCGACTGAGCCGATGGTTTTCGATCTTCGCTTGGCGGCGGTTGCTTCCTTAATTGACGCGCACATGCGCCCGCGCGAGGGTTTGAAGTTTCAAGAGATCTTCGAGGCTGTGACCAAGCTGCAAGCACAAATGCTAGAGGATGCTAATGCTGCAACAGGCCCCATCACACGTCACCATCTGTATGTAGACATGGGCCCCAAAGTGTTGCACTGTGTGTATGAGCGCGTGTGCAAATTGGCGGCCTTTAGCTTCTATCTCAGCGACGCATTTGCTGTAGAAGACCCAAAAGCGGTCGATCTGCTTTATGTAGGCTCTTACGCTGTTGGAGCAACTAATGGCAACTGATCGCGAAGCCCTTGTACAGGGCTCGCCTCGGTGGCACGAGCTGCGTGAGCTTGCGCGCACCAACCTTTACTGGCTCAACGCCAAGGTGCTGAATCATGAGGCTGTGATTCCCATGACCTTACAGGCTCATTATGGGCTGTGCAGGTTTGCAGAGCGACGCACAGGTATCCCCGAGATTGATGGCTCGCGCGTCCAGCTCATCCAGTTCTGGCGCGGCGGCGGTAAAACCTCATTGATTACCAAGGGACGGACGTTGCAGCGGCTGTTGATCGACTCGGACTGGGCAGCCGGGATCGCCAATGAGCGCCAGGATAACGCGAATGCATTCCTGGCGATGATTAAGAGTGAGTTCGAGGCCAATGACTTCCTAAGGGCGCTATTTCCCGAGCTGATCCCTGAGAACTTTCGCAATACCACATGGGCTGCGGATAGGATTATCATCAATCGCACGCGGCCCAACCCAGTGAACCCCTCGGTTCTTGCAACTGGTGTGGGTGCTACAGTCACTGGTGTCCACATGAACGAGTGGATCGTGGATGACATCCTCAGCCAGGATGCCGCTGAAAACGCTCGTAGTGGCAGCTACAGTGAGATCGAAAAGATCAACCGCTGGCTTGTGCGGTTGCAGCCTCTGTTGACCGACCCCAAACGCGACCCTTTGACCTTCATCGGAACGCCCTGGTGGCCTGGGGATTCGTATTCCTACATTGAGGATCTCTTTGGCCGAGGAGAGGCTGACAGGGTCCACATCTGGAGCCTTCGCCTCCCTGGTGGCGAGCTTCAGCAGATCAAACTGGTGCAGAAGGGCGAGCTTGCGATCTTCAGATTCCCGATCGTGCAGAACGGGCGTAGCATGCTCCCTGAGAAGCTCAGCCTCGACGATCTCGACAAGCTGCGCGAAGACGACCCCGCGTTCTACAGCGCGCAGTATATGCTCCAGCCTGCAGCAGGTGGCCTCAGCGCCTTCAGAGTGGAGCACCTCAACACCTTTGAGTGGGAGAACCCCAAACAGATCAGGTACAGGGACACCGATGGCCGCGTTGCCTTCGAGCGCACGCAGGATATGCAGATTATCATGAGTGTGGACCCTGCCATCTCGGAACGCAGCGCGGCTGCACGCAGCGCAATTGTGGTGCTTGCCTCCAATGGGCGCAAACTGTTTCTGTTGGAAGCGTGGGCTGCTCGGTGCTCGCCCACAGAGTGTGCCCAACGCATCTTGGAGTTCTACAAAAGCTACCGCCCCGCCCGGATCATCATTGAGAGCGTCGCCTATCAGATGGCTTTGGCGGAGATCCTGAAGCTCCTGGCAAAAGAGCAGAATGTAGGCCAGTTGCCCATCTTTGAGTATCACTCAGGAGCCGACCGTAAGGGCAAGATGCGCATCGCCGGGCTGGAGCCATACTTTCGCAAAGGGCTCTTTTACTACAACCCAAAGAGCCAACAAGACTTCTTGCTGGAGTACGTGGACTTCTCGCCCGAGATTGGCAACCGCACCGTGGACATCCTCGATGCGATCGCGTTCCAGAAGGAAACCTGGGAGATGCTGCAGATGTTGGGGACCGAGGCAGGCTCGAAGATCATCACAAGCAGCGACTGGCGCGCCCGCTCGCGCGCTGCCGCTGATCGCGTGCGTGCACGCTTCAGCCGACCTCTGACTACAGAGTGGGACCGATGAGGGATATAACGACGTTCAGACTGTATCCCGTTGAGGGTTGTACTTTGTACGTCAGAGTACACATACATCGTACCATAAAGCTTATGAGAGCGCACAGTGCTGCCCTTCATGTGCGTGGTATCTCCTCGGACAAGGTGGGTCGAGGGTGTGGTGGTTTCTGCGCTAATTGGCAGCTTTGGTATAAGATAGGCGCTCGCTGGCAGCGCGATCCATGTGTGGCAGAGGTGAACATGTGCTTGTACTACAAAGGTACAAATGTTGCTATGCATGAGCTTTTTCATGCTACTGCTGCATGGGGGCGTCGTGTAGGTCTCAAGTGGCGCAGATTGGATGATGACGACGCAGTGAACTCAAGCGAGGAAGACCTTGCTTATATTCATGGAGAGCTTTGTCGTCAGTTCGTAAATAGAGCCTACAAAGCAGGAATCTACACATGAAGCGCACCATCGTCCTTGACATCTGCACTTTGTTACATACACCTGTATATCGCCCACTGATGCTCATCTATCTGGCGCACAAGGCTGGAACTGAGGTAATCTGTCGCAGTTATCTGGGCCGCTCCACGACTAAGAAGCTGCTCAGGACCCTCGGGCTTCTGAGTCTGATGGACGACTTCATCTGGAATGATCATACAGCCCCGGAGCACGCTTATGAGTTGAGCGGACCCGACGATGAGCTGCTTCGTCTTGTAGGTGCTGAGTTGACTTCCCGCTTAGATTACATTGCGTAGTTGTACCTCCCACCGGAGCATCTACAGATGGCAAAGCCCAAAGGTAAAAGCAAGGGGCCTTCAGACGCCGGACAGGCCACTAAGGTGTATAATCAGTCGCGGAGCGCCCGAGGTGGCCCCTGCAAGATGGCAGACAAGAAGATGGAGCAGCAGATGTCCAAGGGAGACAAGCGATGAGTAAGGGTGAGTTCGTACCTGGCAATGTTGGATCTTTTGGCCACACCATGAAGTCTGATAAAGGCAAGAAGCATCCCAACGTCGGTAGTGGCCCCAACACTGTTGAGGTTTATAGTGCCACAAAGTCCACTGTGGCTCCCGCTGGTGGGCGTGGCGTGAATGTCCCCGCAGGCGTTGTGCGTGGAGACGGCACCGAGACCCGCAAGGGCATCACGGTCAAGAGCATTCGCTCTGCCCCCAAAGGTCCCTCCACAAAGGGTGATGCTCATGCCACGCCTCCGGGGGTTGTGAAGCACAGTGGGTTGAGCGCTCCGAAGAACGTTCGGTAAGCTCCATGGCCCTCGAACAAGTCAAGTGGGGTCCAGGCCGCAAGCGCGCATTCGAGCAGTGGATCACCAATGAGATCGCGCAGACTCAGGGTGATCGCACGCGCCTGGAGCGCAAGTGGAAGGATCTGATTCTGAGGCTCCGCGCCCGCGTGATAGGCAGCGGCACCTCAGATGTGCCGTTTGTGGGAGCCTCTGCCCTGGAGTATCCCTTGGCGTCGATTCACTTCGAGCCGGTGTACGCTGACTTGATGCAGACCCTGCATATCCCAAAGAACTTCTGGAGCATTACGCCTATTCGTGCCGATAAGGTCGATGGGGCAAAGCCATTCCAGGAGTTCCTGGGTATTGTCGAGCGCGAAGAACTGGGCATGCGCCAAGTGAATGAGCGCGCGTTGATGGATCTAGTGGGCCTCGGCACAGCAGTGTTCAAGGACTACATTTTGCACGACCGCAAAACCGTACGCGACTACGACGACTCCGGTGAGATTGTCAAGAAGACCAAGCTCAACTTTCGCCCCCAGGTTCGCCATGTGCCGCTCCAGGATTTCTGGATTCCAGCCTACGCTTGGCGGATCAACCCGGATGAACCTGGGGGCGCTCCCTGGATCAGCCACTGGTTCGAGCTGACCAAGAGCCAGTTCCGGCAGCGCACCAAAGCTGAAGCACCCTATCTACCTGACTACGATCCCCAAGCTGCCGAGAGAGTGATGCTTGGCGAGAAGGATCAGCCCGAGACCGTTAAGGCTCTGATTCGGCGAGAAGATGAGTATGTGCCTTGGCAGGACCGCAAGATTGCGCTGCATGAAGTATGGGCCAGGTTTGATGCAGACGGCGATGGCACCGATGAGGATCTGACTGTGGTGTGGCATCAAGACAGCGGTGCAATGCTGCGTGCCACGTACAGTCCATTCCTCCACGGCGAACGCCCCTTCGAGGCAGTCCCGTACATTCCTGGCTTTGGCTTCTACGGTGTAGGGGTTGTGGAAGCGGACGAGTGGGCTCAGTTGGCGATGACGCGGTTGCTGAATGCTGCAATCGACAACACCCTGGTGGCAAACTCACGGATGTACAGTGCGCCGCTTGGGACCAACATTAGCCCCGATGAGCCCATCCACAGCGGCAAGATCTGGCTCCTGGGGGCTGGCGAACAGATTGGTGAGATTCGTATGGGTGAGGTCTATCCGAGTATGTTCCAGTTGATGGATCGCTTCATGCAGTGGAGCGAGCAGCGCACTGGAGTTTCGGAGTTGCGCCAAGGCAACATCAGCAATCTGCCAGGCCGGACGCCCGCATCGACTGTGATGAGTGTATTGTCGGAGGGCAACAAGAAGTTCGATATGGTCCTTGCGGCACTGCGCGAGAGCTATGCGCGCATTGGGCGCCGGGTGATGAAGAACTTGATCCAAATCTCCAAGACCGACAGTCGATACAAAGGTTTGGCAGTGCAGACTCTTGGAGAGACTGATGGCCTGAAGGTTGTGGAGATCCTTAGTGGCGCTATCAACGACATCGAAGAGATCTATGGCGTGAGCGTCACAGCCACGTCGAGTCAGACCAACAAAGAGGTTGAGAAGCAGAGCATGACCGGGCTGGCGCAGATGTTCGCGCAGATGGACCCCACACTGATTCAGTATGCGCAGGCTCTGAGTCAGATCAAGGGAGATCCGAACATCTTGATCTCCACCATCGAGAGCGCTTACACAGGGCAGATCGAGCTGAAGACCCGCATTCTGGAGGCGTTCGATATCAAGAACTCTGACGAGTTCGTTCCGGCGGTCGCCTTGCAGGCTCAGGCTGCGCAGATGGGTGCTGGAGGGATGGCCGGAGCACCGGGTGGGGTACCTCCGATGGCGCCTCCGTCGGCTCCTGCGTTTGCGCCTGCGGCGCAAGGCGGGGATGTGTTGAGTCAGGTGTTGGGGCTCTGAAGTGAGCACGAGGTCCGAGGATCTCCAAGCGCGTATAGCGGCGGCTATGGCGCAGCCAGATGCTGCATCTTGGGCAAAGTATAGTACAATAAAACCAGTTGTAACTGCTAAAGATGAATTGTTGACCGAAGTAGCGAAAATACTATATCAAACTATTACACCAGTAGCTTATAGCGGACATGTCGATGAAATTGCTGCCGCAAAGCGTGGTGTATGGCAAGTGGCAAGTGGTAAGCGTGTGCGTGCTGAAGATATGGTAAGATCAAACCCTAATGCACCTACAGCTTCAAGAGAAGAAGCGTGGAAAAAGTATTTGGGTTTAAGCTATGATGCTGGTCGGATATTGTCTGCAATTCATAAGCCAACAAAAGGAACCGAAGCTACTGCTGAATACTTTAGGCTAGATCCAACATCTGTGTATAAAAGTTGGAGCGATTTTGCGCCAAGAAAGTTTGGTCGAGGAAACGACGTAGGTGTTAGATACGTGCTTAGTTTACTCGATTCTGGAAAGAAACATTTAGTAGATGACTCAGCAGATAGAGCGCTTGGTGTAATGGGTACTTACACTATAGATCGAGGCGAAGATGAGCGTGGTCCATATATATCTTACTACGATAAGTGGGATCTAGACCATCCGCTTGCTCAGCTAGCCGCTTCTCGTGGTGTGGGTACGCCGTTTGAATTGTATGATCGTATATACTACAATCCAGAGACACTGGAGCCTCGTTGGGATGTAAAGCCAACAGCCCAGTCTGTCTTGCCAGAACTTCTAAGGGGATTGCTGCAGCAATGACCTTCCTCCGCTCCCTCCGCGCCCTTCTGTGGCCCCTTGCGCAGACCGGAATGCCGATGAACCTCAGTGCATCTTCTTTGGCTGCACAGGGTGGGGATGTGTTGAGTCAGGTGTTGGGGCTCTGAGATGGCCACGAGGCCGGATGATCTCCTTGCGCGCATGCTTGCACTGAAGATGCAGTCACAGGATGTCACCAAGGTGGCACCACCTGTGGCACAGCGTCCGCAAGTGCCGCCACTGGATCTGCGCGGCGTGGCTAACGTCATGTCAAATCTCTACAGCGGCCTTCGCGACGCCGTAAACGAGAATCCTTTCACACCCGTGCGGCTGCCCGATATGGGCGAGTCCGCGCGTCCCATGCCTTTCACACAGACCGCCGCATACACCGCCGGGAACCTGCTGCCTGACATCAGCGATCCTGTGATGGGTCCTTTTGGGGAGCTGGCGAAGGCGGGTTTTAAGGCGCTGCCTGCATCTGTGTTGTTCTGGGGACCTGGTGGAGAATGGCTGTCTCGTGCGAAGGGGCTTTTGAAGGGCACTCAACCAATGGTTGAGGGGTCTACTGTTATAGATGAGGCTTTAACAGGTGAAAAGCAACTGCGAAAGATACTCGGGGATAACGTGTCTGTAGGATCTCAGGTGGTGAGGTCTATACCTATACCCACAAGCACTGTCGGTGGTCCTCGTATCCCCAAGGAGGGCGAGTTTCTACACAGCGTAAATTATCCTGTGCAGGGCTTAAGCGGGGCAAGTGGAGGTCGGTTTCCATATGAGATACGCGACCATGCTGAAGATTTAATCGGTAACGCACCCAGTGGGGTGATGCCTCATGAGATTGGAATACAACGTCTAGCAAACTTCTACAAGAAAAGCAGTAGTAAGCCAGGGCTCTTTGCTATTGCTGCTTTACGGGGTCAAAATCCGAATACCTCCGGTGGTGGCTCTGACTTCATAAAGCTCTTGTGGGAAGTGGGCAGCGGAGAGACCACGGTGGAGAACGCGGCGTTTCTTCTGCGTATTCCTCCAGAGCAGATCACACCAAAAGCTGTCGCTGAAGCTATCAAGGACTCCAAGATGTTTGCCCAGGAGGGCTTGGAGTTGCTTGGTATCAACATGAGCAAGCCTCTGCTTGTGTGGCGCGGGGGCATGTTGCCTGTCACAGGCACACCTGTGCCTTTGAGTTTGAGCCGCGAGGTTGCCTCCAGCTTTGGTGATCCACGACCTTACGTCGTTAACCCTAAGCGCATTCAAGCTGATGTTGAATACGCTATCGGAAATATGGCGAGGGAGCGTGAGGTTTTGATCTTTCCCAAAGATCTCCACCCTGTGACGCTGGCTGATGTCGGTGGTGCGGTGTATGTGAAGCCCGAGTCCAACGGTCTCTTCAGCGTAGCCGTTCACACGCTGCAAACCAAGGAAGACTACAGCAACATTTTCCGCGCCCGTGCAGGGGGCGCGCACTACAGCCCTGAGCTTTCAGTAAGCATTGCGCAGACAGTGCCGGGGAAGGAGTTTGCGCCGCTTACACCAGGAGGAAAAGCCTCAGCATCGATGGCATCGCCTACTTTCGGCAATCAGCGAGTAGCGGCACAGCGCACGTTTGCTGCAGCCCAAGTAATGCAGCCCAATAATGCCTCAAAAGCTGCAACAATTGCCGCGTTTGTGGATAAGTTTGGCGGTATGAATGAGCCATAGTTTTGGAATAAAGTTAAGGTAAATGCAGCATTCGATGCAGGAATAATCAATCACCCACAGTGGCTCAAACTAATGTCGAGTTGGCCATGACCTTCCTCCGCTCCCTCCGCGCCCTTCTGTGGCCTCCTGTGCGTACGGGCCTGACCTTCAATCTCAGCGCTTCCTCACTCGCCTCGCTCAAGGCTCTTCACGCTCAAGAGGAGTGGTCCGACTATCTGAATTTGCTTGACTCGGCCATTAACTTGTACGCAGAGCAATTACTTGCTACAGACTCTGATGCCGAAGTGCATCGTCTCAGAGGATTCATCCTCGGTCTGCGGAAGGCCGGGACTCTGGTGACGGAACTCATCCGCCAACAGGATTACGAGGATGCCAGAAAACAGCAACTTGTCGCAGGAGCAACCGACCGTGACGCCGATAGAGACGCCGATCTCTACGGAACCCGCTACGGACGCCGCTCTGCAAACGAAGCTGGCTCAGCTCGCTGACCAGCAACGAACCTACGATGAAGCCATCAACCAGGTGCGAACACTTATGACTTATCAAACTCAAGCCCAGGGATTTCAGCCCCAGCCCGTGAAAGTCCTCGACCCCGACAAGATCCTCACTGATCCCACTGGTTATCAAACCGATCTCCTTGGGAATATCGCGGGCGCCATGCAGACCGTCCTGGGTCAGGATCGCGCCTCCACCTTCGAGGCTCTCGCGGTCTCCGCCAAGCATCTCAGCCGAGGCGACCCCAAAGCTGCTCCGGTGTGGGACAAGTATGGTGCGGAGATTGAGGCCCTCGGCTCCTCACAGTCTATTGACCCCAGGCTAAGGGGCTCCAAGGAATTTTGGGACAAGGCCGCCAAGGTCGTGCAGGCCGAGCACCTTGACGACATCGTTGCGGAGCGTGCCCAGGCACTCGCCTCCGAAATGCGTTCCAGCGGTGTCGAGACCGGAGCGGGCTCCTACGGTGCCTCCGACCCCACAGCCTCTACTGCTTTCGACAAGATCCGCGAGTCGCCCTACGGCAAGACGCTGCTCGCCAAGTACGGTGAGCGAGGCATCCTGCGCAACGTCGAGAAGCTTGGAGTCACCCTGGATAAATATGCAGCGATGATCGCGGACACCAACGTTGTGGCTAACCCCAACAACCCCTCTGAATGGCACAACCGTGACCTTATGCGGGGGGTGAGCTGATCATGGCCCTCAAGAAGCGTGCCGAGAATGTAGATGCTGTGCTCAGCACTGTCGCTCCGCGCAAGCCTTTGATCTTCGAGAGCAACCCCTTTGACGAAGAGCGTCTCGACGACATTGAGTTTGCTGCACAGCAGTTTGATCCCTCTTATATTCCTGGCTATGGCGAGAAGCGCAACGAGAACCAGATGCGTGCTCGCTCTCATAAGCCCCTCCTTGAGATGCCTCGCCTCCAATGGGTTCGCATCGCCAAGAAAGGTGGCCTCCAGGTCAACGAGTCAGACGAGGGCATGCTCGACTGGCTCAAATTAGGTTACAAAGCGTGCGGCGTGGATGATCTCCAGAACATGGGTTTTGGATTCCCGCCCACTGCACATGTCGGCGCGGACGGGTTGATCCGACGCGGCGATCTTGCCCTCTTCTTCGTTGGTGAAGGCAGGGCCGAGCGCAACCGTCTCCGCCAGAAGCGGATCAACGAAGAGTTCACCTCACGCGAGGTCATGGCTGGCGACACCGAGGCAGTCTACGAAGTCAAGACTGATCGCGTCCGCAAGACCGGCTCGCTGAGAGAACTAACCAAATCGTCCGAATTACCTTCACTGGAGTGAACTAAGCATGATCTCTTATGCTGCAGGTCCCTTCCGGGAGACGACTGGCATTCCTGCCAGCACCTTCTCGGCTGGAGACCTCTTGATGCTCACTTCCGCCTCTTCACTGTCGAGAATTCCTGCGACGTTTGAGACTGGTGACGACATCTGCGGAATCGCACTTGCTGATTCCACTCAGTCGATCAAGAACCAGGTTCCTTATCTCATCCCGCATTTCGATACACGTCTCTGGTCAGATTGCACCACGGGGTCGCAGTTCACTCCCGGTGAAGAGCTGGACTTTGAGTACACCGCGGGGACCTTCCGGGTCTCCACTTCTGCAACCACCGCGCGCTGCGTTATTGCCGCCCAAGGTGGATCTAAGGATGTGAACGATTCCAATCGCTCGCGTGTTCAGATCCAGCTCATCGGCCATAGCGGGCTGCTCGAATACGCTTAAGGAGGTCAACTAAATGGCCGCTACTGCTGCTGAGTTTGCTGACTTCCTTGAGCCGAAGTACAGCAACATCTGGCATGACGCTTTTCCCGCCTACGAGAGCAAGTATGCTCGCGTGATGAATGTGCGGGATATGGCGAAGAATACCATCTCTGACATGAAGCTTGCTGGGTTTGGCTCGCTGCAGAATCAGGCAGATGGTGACGAGGTTCAGTTCGATGATCCCATCGCGCCGGTCAGCGTGAGTTATACGTATGTCATCAGGGCACTTGCGTATCGCATTCACGAGCGCCTGTGGAGGAACGATCTCTACGGTGAGACCGATAAGTTCGAGGGCGATCTCATAGACGCTGCGAGGGACGATGTTGAGTCTGCTGCCTGGAGCGTCTTCATCAATGCGTTCGGCACGACCAACACTGGATTCGATGGCCTCGGGCTCATTTCCACAGCTCACACCCGCCTTGATGGGGGTACCGCTCAGGCGAATGCCCCCTCAACGGATGAGGCTCTGTCGCTTTCAGCACTTCACGCCGGTCTGATAAAGATGCGGAAGTGGAAGAACGATCGTGGCCGTCCTCGCCAGCACAACCCCAAGCGGCTGATCATCCCGCCTGATCTGATGATCACCGCATACGAGATCCTGGATTCTGCGCTCAAGCCCGGCACAGCAAACAACGATAAGAACGTTATCGTCAACCGCTTTGGGCTTGAAGAGCCGGTGATCTCAGAGTATCTTACCTCCGCCACGGCCTGGTTCTTGCAGGCCGACAAGCACGACATCAACTTCCTGTGGCGCTTCAAGCCTGAGAGCGGGATGCGCACCGACTGGAAGACTGAGTCGATCGAACGCAAGGTGCGGCAGGGTTACACCTATGGGTTTGGAGCTTGGGAGGGAATTTACGGAACAGACGGCGTCGCCTAGATTCCGAGCTGTTTCAATCACCGTTCACGAGGGGCGGGGGTCGAAAGGCCCCCGCTCCATGAGCCTCCTAGGAGGACACAAGAATGGCTAGAGTACCTACGACCTTTAGCCGCGCCAGCACGGGCTATAATGATTCAGTCAATACGCTAGGAGAGGCGGGCTACGACCTGGGCTTCACCACCGGCCTTGGTTCTGCTCTGACTCTTACTGGCCTCCTTGCGGGGGCCGCCTATACAGGCACTACAGGTGCGTTCACTTCGACGCTCAGCGCCAATGGTGCAGCCACATTCCAGAGCACCGTCAGCTCTCGCGCAGTAGGCACTTTGACTGGGTTGCTGAACCGCTCCAATCTGACGCAGTTGTCGAATGCTTCGTTTGGTGCGGGCGTTACAGTGGACAGCCTTACGACGCTCCTGTCTAATGTCACCATCGGGGGCGGCCTCACTGTGCGCTCTAATTTCACGCA
>ERZ1292632.3185-Hain-H43-01um-R2-3185-length-12824-cov-7_pt1 | contig 12824 bp, 13 predicted proteins | sample MGYA00564407_ERZ1292632 | MGnify/ENA primary metagenome ERZ1292632 (study PRJEB36523, sample SAMEA6512637) | groundwater metagenome | collected 2019-01-08 | study: AquaDiva: Metagenomics assemblies of 32 groundwater samples
GCATCATAGGCTAACGTTGTCACGGCATCGAGTGTACTATCCGCTTCATCCCGGATATTCCCCATCCACAGTTTGTTGTCTGCCTTCGCCATGTACTTGCCTGATGGCAAAAGTGTGCTGTTCGTCCAATCCGCATCGGCATCAGCCTTGTAGATGTAGTGGTGAGGCGTATCCCCAGTGAACCACCGGGGGACATAGGTGTAGCCCTCGATCTCGACTCCATTACGCAGTATGGCATCAGTCACCGTGACAAAAAAGGTGCCCAAGACCCAGTTCGCGTTCGCGTAGTTCCACGAAAAGGTGTTGTCCCCGATGAAGGCCCATACCTCGCTGCCCACCGCGGCGAAGCCCGTAGGGAGGTATTGCGCTGGCGGCGCGCCAGATACTGCGGTGGTTTGGACCGCCCTGGCAAGCTTGATTATCCCGCTAGGGCTGGTGGTATCCACCTTGTAGCCTTCGGCTATCCCATACTGGCCGTTGCCAAGGCGATGATTGACGAGGCCCATGCCCGCCCGCCAGTTCTCTTGATACCAGATAGCCTCAATCTCGGGAGGCAGTAGGGCTTGAGTGAACTCAGCATCACTCAGGATACGGGGCGCAATGGTGCGATAGTCCTCTATCTGGTAGACACGCTGCCCAGCTTCCTCAATGAGCATGAAACCCATGCTGGGTGTGCCTGATGTATCCTGGATTCTCAGGTCATGCGAACTCAGGAGACGGGGCATCTATGCCCACCAATGGCCAACTTGGCGGGCACGGGCAGGGGTGCGCATGCCCGCCTGTCCCATCAAGCGTTCCACCCGTGTTGCCCAAAGGTTGATACTGTCTTTGATTTCTTGTTTCTCGTTTGTGGGCGCCGGGTCCCACAGCGTCATGTAGAAGGTCATGATCGCATGGGTTATCCAGAGTATACGCTGTGGCGCGCTCAGTTCCACTGTATCCGTGTCTGCTGACATGGTGGATAGAACACCTTCGCCCTCCACGCGCAGGATATGGCCGGCACTGAGGGCACGGTCCAGGATAATGTAGTACGTTTCGCCGTCATACTCGGGGTGCCACGAGGCCGGGTAGTAGGGTTCGCCAGCTACATTCCGGTCAGATTGCACTGACACCCGGGATGGCCCCCGCCTGATGGCACTGGGCACCGTATAGCGGTAAACGGCGTCTACCCAGGCCCCAACAGCATCAAAAAAAGCTGTGCCCCCATCCGCGACCGAACAGACTATTGTCATCTGCGTAGCCCCGGATGGTATGGCTACGTCAATGTACATCGTGCCCGGGCCTTCCCACTCCGAACCACCAACGTGCCAGGCGCTGTTGGTGTAGGTACTGCCGTCAAAGGTTACGCGCAAGCGGGCCGTGCTCCCCGCCGATGCCCAAACGCGCCCAATTAGGTGCAGCGTTTTGTCCACAATTTCAGTGAGGTTCACGGAGGTGAACAGATTCTGGCTAAGACCTTCTTCCGCCCCAGAAGCCACGATCTTGGCGCTGTTACTCCCATGCCAAACGCGGCTGGTTTCCTGGGTGACAGTGGGCGTGCCCACGTTGGACCAACTGGTGAAACCGGCACTGTAAGTCTCGAAATCCCAGTTGGCCAGCAGGTTATCTACCATCAACGTTTCATCCCGCTTGGCCACGTGCAGATCGGAGAACAAGCCCTCTTTGGACTGGTTCAATGCCTCATGGTACAGGGCAGGATTGCGCGGCATCTTTTCATACGTGGCCGCGGTCGTAACCTGAGCGGAGAATGCGGTCAAGGGGGTGAACGTCCCGCTGCTGCCCACAAAGTCCAAAATCTCACGCGCCTCATAGCTCGTGGCCCCAGCAGGCCCCAGGGGAAGGGTAATCCAATGGGTGTTGAACACATCATCGGACTGGCCTGACCAGCGGGTATCTATGAGGGTTGCGCCTGCGGCACCTCCGTTGACAGATGGTGTCAACGCGAGATATTCTGCAAAACCCATCTTGCCCAGCAGCAGTTGACGGGCTGTAGCTCGCGTCGTGCTCATTTCCGGGTCAGACCCATCCCAGGGCGAGAACTATGTCTTGTAGGATGGCCCCCCACCTTGTAGCGGAAGCGTCGCCAATTGCACGTAAAGCTCGCAAACGGGCTGCTTGGCGAATGTCAGGGCTGAACTCCTCTGGGGAAGAGGTTCTCGGCTGGAATACGTTACCGTCCCACACGTCGCCAATCTGACCGCCCCCTTCTGCATCTACGACTTCACACCCTTCTGGCGGCGTCCACGTAGAATCCTCAGCCACCACTATCCTATTCAGTACGCGCCCTGTAGCCGTCTCAACGATTGCCTTGTACATGTCGCCTCACCATGACCAGATGTAACAGGCACCATCACCACCGGCAGCGCCAGCACCACCAGTGCTCGTGCCGCCGCCGCCGCCACCACCACCACCACCAGGTTGCCCACCAGCAGCACCAGCACCACCAGTGCCGCCAGCATTACTACCACCACCACCGCCACCTTGCCCACTTTTGGTCGTATCGCCGGCAGCACCAGCACCCCCTGCACCACCGCCAACAGCACCAGCATTACCACCACCACTACCAGCTACAGAATTGACTTGACCGCCCGCGCCACCGGCAGCCTCTACATTGGAAGTATTGATCGCGCCCCCTCCCCCACCTCCCGCTCCCCCTTTAAGTGCTGATCCACCGCCATCACTGTTACCAGCACCACCACTAGCGCCACCCCACGCGGCATGAGTACCAGCTACGGAAAGGCCGCCACCGCCAGCACCATGAAAGCCATCAGCAGATGTCTCAGCGGCCACTGCTGCCGGAGTACCTCCCACACCACCAGTATCGGCAGAACCTGCACCACCAGCACTACCCCAGCCGCCGCCGCCCCCACCTCCACCCCGTACGGCAGCAGCATTGGCTCCTCCGCCCGCGCCACCGCCAAAAGCGGTCAGGTATGACCCAAAGGTAGAATTGCCACCAGCCACACCAACTGCTGTAGCGGCACCGCCAGTACCCCCCGCTGCGATTGTAACTGTGACCGAATCGCTGAGGTCAGCCGCATAGTACATGGCGAAGGCTCGTGCTGCGCCGCCTCCTCCGCCCCCCCCCCTGCGCACTGTGCCTGCAATGTCACCGTAGCCACCGCCGCCGCCACCACCACCACCAACCAGGTATACCACGACATGTTTGTCCCCTGGGCGTTTGACCCATGTCCCGCTAGCTGTTAACGCCTGAAAAGCAACTCCCTTCCTAATCGCGTCTCCCATCAGGGCACCTCATGGCTGATAATCCGCAGTTGGACGAGTGGGATGTTGTTCGCGGCGATGTTCGGCGTACCCCGAGTCACGCATTGGCAGTAGAGTTTGCCCGCGGCTGCTGTGTAAGGCAGGTTCAGGCCGTTGTTGATGGCCACCTGATTGCTGGCCGCGTTGGCGAAGTTGGTCAAGCTGATAACGGCTACCAGTTTGAGCAAGTCTATGTCAGATGGGTCAAAGGCGGCATTGTCTGCTGTGGCATCAAAGTCCCGGTCGAACAACCAGAGTTCCGTCTCGATCCCTTCGTCATCGAGGTCCAGCAGCACGGCAGCCTCAATAACACCGCTCTTGGGCACATCGAAGGTGAACTTCGCTCCAAATGCGTCCCCAGAGGCGTAGGCGGAACCCGTCCCTATGCCGGGTATCGCCACGTAGGGGCTGGCGGCTACACGGTTAGCCACCATCACCGTCTTGTTGAAGAGTGTGACTTTAAGCATGAACCCCCTCCCGTTAACCTAGGGCGTTAAGGGGCAGGGGGAAACACCCCTGCCCCTACCCTTGGGCGTTCTATCTAGTTTGCGTAAACCAGGTCGTCCTCGTCCAGTTCGGCCCAGGTTATACCCGGGGCAGACTCGAACGTAACCACGGTCGCCGTGGTCTGGAGGCTGTAGTGCATACCTGCGGGAAGTACCACTGGCACATTCAGCTTGGCCGCCTTGCTCTGGAAGTTAGTAGTGGCGATGTTGCTCACCAACTCCAGCGGGGTGGGCACCCATCCGTCATCTACCACGGTAACGGCGGTCTCATCAAAGATAGCCCCGCCGTTGTAGGTGACACCAGCCTTGAGGGGAGTCGCGCTCCCGGCGCCGGTGCCTCGCAACACGATGTCAGCGGTGAAGGCCGCTGCCGCTAGCTTGTGGACGCAGTGCCATAGCGTTACCGTACCCAGGGTGGCAGGTACTACGTTAGTGTAGAGCAGCACCTCGAAGATGACGTACACCTTGCTGGAACTCGCTGGGTTCTGTACGACAAGGCTAGCAACAGTGGTTGGCCGTGCCACTAGCGCTACGTTAGTGACGGTCCCCATCGCCGAGAATACTCTACCTTCGTTCACCAGGGTTACGAAGTCAGGTATGCGCCTGAAGGTCTGAAGTGCCCCCTTCTTCGTTACACTCAGGGGATTCCCGTTCCTGTCTACCAGTTCCAATGTCATCGCCATGTGAGATTCCTTTCTTCCCCCTCCTTCAAGAGCGGGGAACTCTAGCTAACAGCCTTCAGCGCATCGTCAGGGGAGAATGGTTCGCTCGCGCTGAGAAACGCCAGTCCCATGAGAATAGCCTGTTGATACACCAGGATTTGCTCCAGGAGTTGATTGGTGCTCAGGGCAACCGGCTGTCCATCATCGCCAGTCACCGCCACCTGGGTCAGGCGCGGCGTGCCGGATGGCCGGAACTTGCCGCGTTCTCGGTCGCCAGAAGACCCCGGGAAGTCCGGCCCCGCCCCTGTTGACTCTACAAGGCTCTCAGGAAAGACCTTAGCCTTTGTTGCCATGATTCCCCCTTACACATCGCTAGGGTAGTTCGCTGGACGGAATTACGATGCAAACCAGGGTAATAAAGCCAGTGCCCGCATTGGACCCCTGGTTAATCTGCAACTGAGAATCCGGACCAGCAATGTGTATCTCGCCCGCCTGTTTAGCCGACCAAAGGAAGCGATGGGGGTCAGTGACCGATGCGGTAGCCGAAGCCGTCGTCTTGGTGATAGCGAACTGCTCCCCGTCGCGCCAGAAGTAGTTGAGCTTGCCCGTCTGCCCCACGGTGACAATGGTGTTACCGCCGGCGTAGACAGTAAGCCCCGAAGTGTTACTCAGATCGCTTCGGGTACAGACTGGAACTATCGTTGTGCCGCCAGAGGTATACGAACCCCCCGTCCCAATGACGGCTTGGCACTCGAACTGGGCGTTTGCGCCAAATGCCTCCATGTATAGCATGATGGAGACTGGGATAAGGGCCTTGTCACTGGGCACGCTCACGAACAGGGCTGGCTTGGTGATGTCAATAGCAGCCGTCGCCGTCCAGGTCGTTGGCGTGGTCACTGACACGCTGCTCAGGTTGAACATCTGCCCCTTCAGCGCTTTGATAGCGAAGAAGTCGGCAATGGCCAGTTCCCCGCTGAGAAGTGTTCGCAGACTGGTATCAATGCCATCTCCACTCCGTACCACAGACTTTGCCTTGATAAGTGCTGGCATTTTGTGTTCCCCTTTCTCTTACCAGGGTTCTTTTGAGCCTGCCCCGAAAAGGCTTTAGCTACTCGGTTCCTCATCATCGGCGGCGAGGGATTCCATTTCCAGTTGGATACTCAGGTTGCCGACCCCGCCTGGGTCCACTATATGACAAGTGATAACCGAACCTTCCTCGATAGTGGGCTCGTTATTAGGGAAAGCCCCGGCCAACTCCTCCAGGGTCTGCTCGCCGCTCAACCGGGCGAACTCTGCCAGGATCGAGACACCATCATCACGGATGTCCACTTGACAGTCAGTCTTACCTGGCGCGTTCGGTGAATACAGGCGGATTTCCTCCGGACTGTAGTCCCGTTCCGCATAGAAGGCTTGCATCTCGGGCTGGCCGTTGAAGAACCAGTTCAGAATTCTGGTCCCCATCCTAATCATCCTGCCAAGCGTCAAAGCTATGGGCACGCACCGTATTGGATCCGTCGTTGGCTCGGGTGATGGCCTGAATGGTGGGACATAGTAGGGTCGCCGCCGTCACTGCATCGTCGAGGAATGCTACTACCACACCATCCAGGAAGAAGGTGGCTTCATCCCCATTCAATTCAACGCGCAAGACCTTGGTCTCACCATCGGCCCAGTCGGTTCCGCTATCCTCCGCCGTCTCAGCAACATCAGCCTTGACGCCACCGCACATGATACTGGAGGTTGCGTGGTCTGCATCAACAACGAAGCCTACGGCATTGGTGGCTACTGCGGTAATTACATCCGCTGGATAGTGAATGGCGATGGAGTTGTTGTTTTCAAGCTTCGCATCCGAGAAGCCTACAAACAGGCCTGTCCCAGAGACATCCGTGATGGTGATACGGAACTCGACGACAGCCAACTTGTCGCCACTGTAGATAATGGCTCCCGACATCATACAGGAGTCATCGTCCACTGAACCCGTGGTGATGAGCCCCGACCCGCCCTGGACTTCGCTGATTGCGATGGAGTCGCCTGTGCCCGGAACTGAGGTAGCCCACTTGTTGGTCGTGTCCAGGGCGATACCTGTGAACCGGTCCCAGTCGTGGCGCTTGCGCTCTTGCAGGGGACCGCGCACGTTCCGGGCGTGCAGGGCGTCACCTATGAACTGTATTTCCTTGTCAATCCTAAGTTGTCTTGGCATGTTGCTACCTCCTATCTGGGCCGAGCCTTGCCAAGGCGTACCCAGAGGGTAAGTTTAGGCTCCCTTTAGCCATACCATGTGATTGTTCCGCAGGATGCTCGACCCATAGAGTTCGGAAGCCACCACCTTATCGCACAGGTAATCAATGTCCCGCTGGCTTTCCACCTTCGGTTCCATCTGCGCCACATGCGCGATAGCGTCCTTGTGCATCATCACGCAATCATGACCCGCTGCATTGGAACCTTCCACGTTGGTGGACACGAAGATGGGATAGTTCATCCAGGCACCCAGAATACCCGTGCGGATGTCCTGGTAGTCCTTGTGAATGAACTGGTCAAGCTTCAGAAAACCCGCCTTCTGCGCTGGCGAAATGATCAAGGCCAGGTCTTCCGGGGGTACATCGGCATCATTCAGGTATTGGTCCCCGCGCACCAGATTGTCGTAGGTAAGCTCTGTAGCTAGTGTCCCTACGGAGTTGCTAGCGTCGTCGGGGAATCCAGCCAAGTAGTCATCCTCCTGAAGGGCCAGGGCATAGCCGAGTTTGGGGCTGTATTTGGCCCGCAGTTCAGCGGATGCCTGAATCTTCATGATGTCCTCGATAGCGAATGCGGCATAGTAATACTGGTTAGCCGTCACTGTGCCCTCTGTCTCAGTGACCGTCTCGTAGGTTATGGCGGTGTTTGCAGTCTTGGATCGGGCCGCAAGGTTGCTGATCTCCTGCTTGCGGATGATCTGCCCGCGTTTTAGTTCACTTTCCAAGGAACGATCCACGTGAGCAGCAAAGACAAGTTTGCTTTCACGGGCAATGGTCGCTTCCTTGGCCCATACCTCATTCAGGAACACGTCCGCTGTAGTGACATCAATGAACTCAGTCGTGCCTGTAGCGCCCCCGGCTATAGCAGGGAGATGATGCCACCGGCACAGCGCAGTCCAGTACGCACTCCGAACAGATCGCAATAGCGCACTGACTAGTGAGAAAACTCCGATAAGCCATATCTTCATGTCGCTCTCCTAGATACTGATGTTTTGATATTGGTCTTGTAGCCGAGCTATATCGCTTGGGTCAAGCACCGGCGACTCACCAACACGGATGCGCTTGGCCAACTCTGAGTCTAGAACAGTCAGGAACCGCTCCAATACGGACAAGTCTGACTTATCCAACTTCCGGTATAGAACTACACGGTCACTTTGCGGCGTAGACCGTGAACCAACCGGAAGTGGTACAAGGTTGTCCTTTAGCACTTTGGCTATGTTCACACGGTGATGTTCCTGATCGGGCGTTCTCTGTTCCAGTGCATGTTGGGGATGGTCAGGCACATCATCATCAAACTTGCCTTTTTGCAACACCCCAAGCTGCTGTGGGTCCACTTTGGCTACTAAGCCTTTAGGGTGTCTGCGTTGCCTTGTGCCGAACTGCCGAGCTACTTGTGGCATTGTGTACTGCCTCCTTGTTTGTGACCATGCTTTCGTAACTCAGGGGTTTGTCCATTGGCAAGGGGCCTTCCAGGCCGCATCCAGAGCACCGGACTCTATTGCCAAACCATCGCTCGCGCAACCATATGTCCCCTTTGCGCCACCAATACTCACCGCCAAAACCCAACTTGTCGGTGATTTCCAGGGCCAGCACTAAGCCACAACCAATGCAATGTTGACGCCTGATTACCCGTGGCCTAGTACCAGGGCTGGTAGAACCGATGATTTGTTTTTCAGCTTGTAGAAGGCCCATTACTTCGTTACCACAAGCTTTCTGCCTTGCTGTTGCATTTCTTGGACTTTACGGAAGTCCAGCTTGGCAAACTCGCCTCGCGTCATTGTGATCACATTGCCTTTGGCACTTGCCTGCCCACCGGCAGCGGTGCTATAGACACCTGCCGCCACTAGCTTTTGCTGCGCTTCGGCCTCAGCCTCTTTGCGAGCATCAGCGGCAGCCTTCTTCGCTCTCTCAGCGGAGACCTTTTCTTGTAGGCCTTGCCGTACTTCCTCCGCCTTGTCATGGGCGTCTTCCAACCCCTGAAGGTTTTGGCTGCCCCAAGCGTCTATCACCATCTCCCGGACTTCAGCCCATTCGGGGCTGGTTTCAATAAGATGGCGGATCGTCTGCGGTTCGCGCTTCAGGTTGATCCCGTGAGCTACGGCAACCTCTCCCGCAATCCTCCTGTAGATGTCGTACGCTTGCCCCTCCGTAGTCTTGCGGGCAGCCTCAGTGCTGGCTTGCTGACGGCTTTTGATAGCCTCCACCCTCTGGGATGCGTCGGGGTCTCCCGAAAGTTCAGTCACCAGGGCAGTTATGCTATCGTCAAAGGCGATTACCCTTTGTTCGAGCATATCTATCCTGGCCTGGATATTCAGGTCTTGCTTCCGCAACCCGCGTGTGGACCGGATGTCGTTTTCGAGTTTGGCTTTCTCAGCCTGCAATTGGGTAATCTGGCCCTGTAGTTGCTCTACGGATGGTGCCTGGGGCGCCGTAGCGTCAGCAGGCGGGCTTTCCGTTACCGGAGCTTCCGCTTGCTTCGTGTCCTCGTCTGCCATGTCCGCCTATTCCTTTCCTCCTTATACTCAAAACAAAAGGCCATCTTCAACGGCCTTGCTCGAAGGCGCTAAAGACGGCCCGCTTTGGGCGCTACCTATTCAGTTGCTATTGCTATAACACAGCCGCCGCTTGCTTGTCAAGACGCTGAGGTGGTCGAAAGAGGATCGTGACCTCGATACGGCACTTCGGACAGTAGGCTTCCACATTGCCCGCCGTCTTAACCAGCAGGCTGTGACATTGGGGACAACGAATCTCAATCACGGCACACCCACCGCCTGACGCTTCTGTTCCAGGATTTCAGGGTATCGCTTTAGCAGCTTCAGTCTTGTGAGTTCCCGCGCCATGTCTATCGTCTGGCGGAGGACACGCTCTTTTGCTTCGTCTGAGAGTTTGGAGTAACGAGGATCAGCGATTAGCCGATCCAAGAAGATCTTGGCATACTTGCCTGATGCAGCCTGGTATATCCGTCGTTGCTCTAGGGTTAACTCAAATCCACTGATGGTCTTACCGACTTCTCCGAAGGTGATACCCAGCCGGTTGATGTCGGGAATCTGGGCAATCGCGCGCTGTGATTCCTCTGAGGCACGGTCGAAGGCAGTCCAGGCCCGCGTCTCCGGTTCATTCCCCCTGGTGCCAAGCAACCGACTCAAGGGCGATGCCCCCACTTGCTCGATAGGCGTTAGGTCACGTTTGTTAGCTGCACCGTAGGGGACGGGTTTGTAACCCGCCGCTGACAAACCAAGAGTGACGAGATAGTTGATACCCTTCCCAGTGCCCGCCGTGTAGTCCTGGATGGCAAAGTCTATCTTACGTGGGCTGACCCCAGTGAGTCGCCCCAGAGCGATAGCTGCCTTGCTATTCTCGGGTCCCCATTGTTGCTCTGGTAGCAATCCTTCCTCACGGCGCGGGATGATGGGCCGGTTCCTGAAAGCATCGTAATTGGCCTCAAGAGACAGCGCCGTAGACAGGCCCGCAGGCAGAATACCCATTGCACTAGGTTCAACCGGCGAAGCAGCATAAGCTGCATCCACACCAGCGGCCAATATTAGGCTGGCCAAGGTCTTGTCCTTATCCCGTGTTCGCTTGTTCAGAACGGCCTCTGTAGGGAACGTCATCAGGGCACCTACTGAGCCTTTAGGTATGCGAACGTAGATAGGAAACTTGCTTCCATCCTTCTTTGTGCCATCGGCCATCATCACCGGCCAGTAATTCCGATACTCGCGAGCATCAATCATGTCGCCGGTCTCGAAGCCTGAGTTGTGGACTCGGGTCAGGATAGATGGGGCAGCCAATGTACCAGCTACGCCTGCAAACCATATAGGATGCCGTTTCATGGCCTGGATAGTCATGGCCGTGGCCTGGAGGGCTGCATTGCTGAACAGAATCACATCGTTGACCACGGCCATATACTCGCCCATCTTAGCGAAGTCGACGGTAGCCTCACGGACGCGTACAGCGCGGCGCAACGCGCGCAAGCCCTGGGCCTCCAACTTGTGCCAGACTCCCAAGCGGGTAGCCCATTCCGCCCTGATCCCTGTCTCCCGTATCAATCGGAACGGAAAGAGCAACGCATCCGAAGCCTTGTTGACCTGAAGCGCCCCGAGATGCTTCGCTGTACTCGCCCGTTCTAGGAAACCGCCGCCCAGTGCACCAGCCTTGACCGCCTGTTGGAAGGCGGCATCCTGTGCGAATGCCGACCAGATACCCTTGAACCACGGCACACTCAAGGGGATTAGCTTTTCGGTGGTCAAAGCAGCTAGCGTGTCACGAGCCATATTTAGTGGGAAGTACAGGGGGTCATACTCCACGGCCAAAGCCTTCAGGGGTTTATTGATAGCACGGGCGATTACCCGTAGCAGGGATGCCCCTTCCTTATCTAGACCCTTAGCCACACGGCCATAGATAGCCGGGACCACAGCAGTGTACAGTTCCCCATCCTCGAAGAAGGAAATCGTCTCCAACACCTTGCTGTGCTCAGCAGCGGGAGCCATCTTGAAACTGCCCGGGTATATCTTGTTGCGGAGCGTGATTTCCTTGTTGGGCAACCATGCGACGATTGATTCGCCTGTCTGTTTCTCTAGTTCTACGAGAGCTTCTACAACAGCGCGGGCGGCCCTATTGCGGGCAATCAAGCGTTGTGTCTTGATAACCTGGGCTTCATAATGGGCAAGCGGTTCATGGAGTTTGCGGGGACTACCCACAAGAGAGAGTGTCTCTAAGAGGTTGCTTGACACGCTGGCCCCGGGGGTATCCAACCCCTGTTGGAGCACCCCCGTGAAGTCCTCACGCGCCAGAGAAACGTAATGGGGATGGGTCGCCTTTATCTGGGCATACAGCGTCTCGGAAATGAGTCCTTCATCGCGCAGCGGCCCCAGTATAAGGGCATCATCAGTGGCCCATATCCTCTTAGCTACTGCCTCCAACTGGGTGAATTTGGCCATGCCTACTTTGGCCTTTAAGCCTTGAATGGCATCCCAGGGATTGCGGACATGACCGGGAAGAATTGCCCCTGGGCTACGAGCACGTAGGTCTGTCTCGGCCATGGCCGTCATGTACTCTTGGAGATGCACCATATCGGTCGGCCCCAAGCCCTTCACCAGTGGCCGCAAGTTGTTCTTCACCAAGAGTTCCCCATAGAGGCCGCTGCCTGGCAACACCTGCATCAGATCGTGCACAGGAATACCAGTATCCTTCTGTAACTGCACCATTGGATCGTTGGGGTCAAGCCACTTCCGGACTAGCCAGCCTTTTATAGCACGACCACGTTTGGTCAGCGACACCTTATCCGCTGTCAACGATTCCACGAGCCGGGCGTAATCGCTGTAGTAATCCGGGGGTTCTTCCACGATATCTACGATATTTTGTGGCCCACCAGGACGGCGACCGGATGGAAACTCGGTGGGCGGTGGCGGCTCGGGCGGCCTCGGTGGCACTACCGGGGGCGCCTCAGGCGGTGGGGGAGTATATCCAGCGGCAACTTCAGGTTCTAGACCTTCATCAATCGCCTTTTGCAGCGCGCCTTTTGCTGCCTGGGCTTCCGCAGCTAAACGCTCACGCCGCATTCGGGCAATACGATCCACCACACGTTCTTCCACAGGCGGCGGGGCAGCAAGTGATGGAAGCACTTGACTGGGAGCCGGCTCAACCTCACCCATTGCTGCCCTGGCAACCGAAGGAGGTAACGGTTCCGCCGCCTGTGGTATGCGTTGTCGTGGCACTGGGAGAACGCCTGGCTCAGAACCTTGTGCCAATGCCTTGATACGGGCCTTGACCTGGGCACCGAGGCCTCTCAGTTCATCCTCTGTAGCCCCAGGCATGGCCCGGGTCAACCAGGCGATGTAGTCGGCGTCTCGGCGAGAGCGTACCGTTTGCGCTACGATGAACAGCGCCTTGTCAATGTCGCTCTCAAACTGGGGAAGAAAGACCTTCTCCCCGATGTTGAAGCGGGGCTTGGCACCTGAGAGGTCCTTGGGTAAGGTTACGGGGCTTGGCCCCTCTAGAGCCGCCTGTGGTATATCTATACCTTTAGGGCTTGGTGGCACGGCGGCAACTTCAGGTTCTAGACCTTCATCAATCGCCTTTTGCAGCATGACCTCTAGCCTTGTTCTACGCGCGCCTTTTGCTGCCTGGGCTTCCGCAGCTAAACGCTCACGCCGCATTCGGGC
>ERZ1292632.1016-Hain-H43-01um-R2-1016-length-29489-cov-7_pt1 | contig 12823 bp, 16 predicted proteins | sample MGYA00564407_ERZ1292632 | MGnify/ENA primary metagenome ERZ1292632 (study PRJEB36523, sample SAMEA6512637) | groundwater metagenome | collected 2019-01-08 | study: AquaDiva: Metagenomics assemblies of 32 groundwater samples
TAGACTCATCCATTCTTGATTTGTATTATCACCAAACTGAGAAAGTCTTATATATAAAAACTTTGTGCAATTACCCTTGCAAGTATCAGTTTTTGCCACTATCTTACAACTCTCACTTGTACAATTAGCGCTTCTTATTTCCATAACTACACTTTTTACATTAATAACATCTCTTGTGATTTTTAAATCAATTTGTTTTTCATTTCCTTTTCTAAAGATTCCAAGTGTAACCAAAGTTCCTTTAGGTCCTCTTATTTTTTCAACTGCTTGAGAAACATTCCAACCTGAAGTTGATTTAGCATCAACTGAAACTATAGTATCGCCTGCTCTTATTCCTGCCCTCTCAGCTGGGGATCCATCTAATGGAGAAATAACAATTATACTTGCGTCCTTTGTTCCAAGCTCTGCACCAATGCCTGAAAATTGACCTGCTAAACCTTCTTTAAAGTCATTATTTTGTACTGGAGGAAGATAAACTGTAAATGGATCACCAAGGCTTGAAACCATACCAGAAATTGCACCATTTAACATTTTTTGTTGATCAAGTTTTGATTTGTCATAATATCCAGCAAGAAGTTTTTCCCATACAGCCCAAAATGGAGTAAAATTAACATTTGCAATACCACTTGGTGGCTCTTTACTTACAATGCTTATGTTTGGTTTATATGCTTTCCAGTCAACATTTACCTTATTAACACCAAAGTAATAGCCAAAAATAAAGGCTATAAAAAGCCCAAGAAGAATTTGTAAAACTTTTATTTTATTCATAAGAAAAGTATTGCTTTCCCTTTTACATCAACTAATATTTTATTACCATTTTCTTTTTCTAACTTAGTAAACTCTTTAGAATCTATTAAGATTACTGCTCCGTCTATATTTGTGTTTTCAACTTCTATAAAATCTAAATCATCCAAATCTGTTGCTATTATTCCTATTGCACCAAGACTTAATGCTTTATATAAAAATACTCTGTCAATTAAATTTACGGCAATAATTTTTCCACTAACCTCTTCACTTAAAGAACTTGCATTTTTAATAAGTAAAAGATTACCTATTGCGTCTTTACCAAAAGCGTCTTTTGCAACTACTGCATTTTTTGCAGTTTTTATGACAATCTGTTCATTATTACAAATATCTATAATTCCTTCAACTGGTGAAATTACCTTTTCGCCTTCAACCTTCTTTTCTGATTTAAGATAAATAGTACAAGTTTCTTCATCTATTTTAGAAATCGTTCCATTAACACTACTTAAGATTTTTTCTCCTCCAAAAAGCTTCTTTTTGATTGCCACTATATCTCCTTCCACAACCTTATCTCCTAAATTTTTCTTAAGGGATGACTTAAATTCTTTTTGGGAGATTCCAAAATCAGAAAGGCGGATGGCGTTATCTTGGGAAACACTTTTTATTTGAGCAATAATTTGCCCACTAATTACTTTTTGTCCTTTAGAAACTAAGATTTCTAAATCTTTTGGAAGATTTATTGGCAGTAAAGTCATTTAGATTAAACTCGTGCTACGAAAGGAAGTAATGCTAAATGCCTAGCATGCTTTACCTCCACTGTTACTCTTTTTTGATGTTTTGTACAAAGACCACTTCTAAGTCTACCAATTATCTTTCCTCTTTCAGTTGTAAACCTATTTAAAGATTGTGTATCTAAAAAGTGTGGCTCTTTTTTTTCTGTACAGAAATAACACTCTTTTGGAGCATTAGTTTTTTGCATTCTTTTTGTAAATCTTTTTTTAGCTTTTGCCATATTTTTATTTAGAAAGGAATATCATCAGCTGCAATTTCATCAGTTGATGCTTCCTCTGCTGTTACCTCTTCCTTTACCTCTTCTGTTTTATCTTTTGCAGTCTTTTTTGGTTTTTCTTCTACTGCTTCTTTTATTACTTGTTCCCCTTCTACTCTTCTACTATCCAAAAGTATCATATCTGAGATAATAACTTCTGTTGTTTGTTTTTGCGTTCCATCTTGAGCCGTCCAGCTTCTGGTTGAAAGCCTACCTTCTACAAAAACTTTCTTTCCTTTTGTTAAAAACTGGGAACAGATTTCAGCAAGCTTATTCCAGGCAACTATTCTATGAAATTCAGTATCATCCTTTTTTTCGCCACTATCAGTTGTCCAAGATCTATTTGTTGCAATACTAAATGAAACAACTGCAGCACCACTAGGTGTATACCTAAGTTCAGGATCTCTTGTTAAGTTTCCGATAAGTTGTACCCTATTTAAACTTCTTGCCATAATCTTATTATACTCTTAATATTAAGTATCTTAAAATATCTTCGTTTGCAAATAATCTTTTCTCAAGTCCTGTAATGTCTTCTGCTTCAAAAAGAAAACTAAAGTAAATACCTTTTGCCTGCTTTTGAATTGGATATGCGAGTGTTTTTTCACCTAAATCATCTTGTTTTGTAATTTTAGCTGATTTTAAATACTCTTTTACAGTTTCAAGAACTTTTTTTGTATTTGCTTCTGAAGTTGTCTTAACAACTAAAACTAATTGGTAATTTCTCATGGCTTTAATTTTACTATAGAGAGCGTTTATAAGCAAGATAGAAATGTATTTAGGCAGCGTTTGCTAAATTAGGATATAAGCTAGGTCTTTTACCAACAAAGTTTGGGTTTAAAGTAACAGCCAGCAATTGCCCTCCAGGCCTTGCTCCATCATGCTCACCCGTATACCTTCTTGAATATGCCCTACCGCCTTTTGCATCTTCATAAGTATTTACTCCAGCATAGGTTTGTATATGCTCTGGTAAAATACCTGCTTGCAAGGCCTGCATAACAAAAGCACTTGTTAAATCTACATGTCTTCTTTCCAAAGAATCATCAGTTACTTTCTTAGTTATATATGGACCCCAGTTTCTTTCAATAATTCCGCTGCCTCTTCGCTCAGGCTCATTGGTAATAAAATAATTTTTAGCTAATACACCTGGGGAAATAGCAAGTACTGCTTTACTTAAATCTACTCCATACTCGTCTCTTAATACCCAAAGTCCTTGTCTAACTAATCCTGCATTCAAAGAATCTGCTCCACCATGCATTATTCCAGCAATAGGATAATTCTTACCATCTTCGCAAGACAATCCCCCCGTTGGGCAATCAGCTGGTATAATATCTACTGTAAAACCAGGTTGTCTTGTAAAAATAATATTACCTACTGCTTTTGTTTTATCTTTTAAAGTATCAAGATTAACTTCCTCCACCTGTGGCTCAAGACCTTCAAATTTCCCTACAACCTGAAGAACATTAGGATAATCAGGAAAACCTTGTTGCTGTAAAAACTCACGCCTATTTCTTTCATTTGTTACTTCACTTTCTCCCCTATTACTATCAAAAAACTTCGCAGACATATTACCCGCATTTAAACCATATGAAAATCTGGCTAAAACAGGTCTGCCTGGTAAATGTTCTAAAATTGGGAAATAGCCTACTCTTTCTTCAAAACCAGGAAGAAATTCCACTTCAAATAAATGATTAACATTATCTACAGCTTTTTCTACTTGATCCTGTGATGTAGCGATTTTTGCTTCTAAATTTGTTTCTGGCATTGTATATTTGATTTTATAGATTAAAAATTTAAAAAACAAGTATAAGCAATAAGCAATTATGTACCTATTTTAAACTCAACAATATCTCCTTCTTGCATAATATATACTTTTCCTTCAAGCCTTGCTTTTGCTCTACTTAAAACAAAAATAGCTTATGAAGCTATACCCCCAAAGCTGCTCAGTATAAAAAACTTCTTTTGGTGTAAATCCACCTACTTCTAAAAAATCATTGTTTATCATATAAGTTGAAACAGAATCTTATTCTAAGATAGAATACTTAATTATATGAGTGGCGAAGATGTTAACGCAAGAATTGAACAATACTGGAGGGATCAACTTCAGCATCCTGATTGGTATATAAGACTTGAAGATTATTTAAGAAAAGACATTTTTCCAATGGTTCATGATAACCCAGCATTATCTTTACAAAGAAATTATTTCTATGACGTCGTTACTCAAATGCTTATAGATAGACAGATACCTCTTGCAACAAGTGGGCCTGACTTAGATTCAGAAAGACAACCAATTGATACTGTAGTTATTCATCATACAGAAGAGGATCCAGATATTTCACTTGGAAAACTTTCAGCAATTGGCTTTATTAGACAATACGCACAAAGATATTTAGATGATGATGTTTATGGACATAAAGGATTAAGGGGACAACCTATTTGGTCAGGTCATTTTAGAAACGGCGAAATGGTATTTTTTGCATACCACTGGCTAGTGAGACCTGATGGAACAACAGACAGGCTTCTTGACGATCAATATGTTGGGCGACATGCCTTGGATTTAAACCCAAGAAGTATTGGGATATCTTTATCAGGAAATTATGAACACTTTACTCCACCAGAAGAACAAGTTATAGCTACTGGAAAAATAATTAAAGAAAGTTATCCTTTTATTAATCCTACTAAAATTTTTGGTCATTTAGAAGTTATACAACAAAGAACTTGCCCTGGAGATCAATTTATTGGAGGATGGAAAGGGACGATTTTAGAAGCTGTTAAAAACAGCTAAACTAGTTATTTTCTAGCTGGTAATCCAGCCATAGGAAATACTAATGCACCAAATGTTAATCCTGCACCAAAAGCAACCATAACAACATAATCATTTCTGTTTACGATTCCATTATTAACTGCTTCAAAAAGAGCAATTCCAGTTGAAGCCGCAGATGTATTTCCCGTATGATCTATTGTTGTTACAACTTGTTCTTGAGGAAATTCCAATTGATTTGCAACTTTTTGCATAATCCTTCCATTTGCTTGATGAGGAATTAAAATTGAATTTTGGGGTGTAACACCAGCTCTTTCCATTGCAAGATTAGCCATTTCTACCATACGCCTTACAGCTTGCTCTCCAATAACTTTTGGGTCCATTTCAATTACATGCATATTTTCTGCAACAGTTTCTGGGGTAGTAAAATGCCTACTTCCTCCTCCACGAACAAGAAGAGATTCTGCATATTGTCCATCTGTCCCAAAAGCAAAACCCATTTTAGTTGGGGCTCCATCATCGGGGGTTACCATATCAACAATTAAAGCCGAGCCACCATCTGCAAACATGGTAGCAATATCTGTACCAGCTTTTGGCAGACTTCCACTTAAAACCTCTACTCCAAGGACAGCTTGTGGACCCGGACTTCCATAATCAGGATTTGAAACATCCGCAAAAGTAGTTCTAAGAGCTTGTAATAAACCAACGCATGCGTTATTACCCATTTCAACACATCTTGTAGTCTCTGGTAAACCTAATTTTGCTTGTAAAATTGCCGGTGTTGGTACGCCCATATAATCTTGAGTTGATGTTGCAAACATAAGTGTTGTTATAGCCGATAAATTAATTTCAGCCATATCTACCGCTCTCTTAAGAGCAATTACACCAAGATCTGATGAGGCTTGTTCTCCAACTCTAACCCAATGCCTTTCCTTAACTTTTATCATTTGGGCAATAATACCTACTTCCCTTTTCTTTTTTGGGTCAGTAAATAAATCTTGTACATCTGAAGTTGTAACTACTCTTTCTGGTAATGCTGCACCAACGCCTGTAATAGCTGGAATTGCTTGTCTTCTCTCTACTGGCATAATCTGCCAATTTTACATTGCGCTTAATTAGAAGTCAATTATGTGCCTATCTTAAATTCAACAACGTCTCCATCTTGCATAATATATACTTTTCCCTCAAGCCTTGCTTTACCATTTAGCTTTGAACCTTTCCAACCATTATTTTCTACAAAGTCATTAAAACTTATTACTTCTGCTTTAATAAAACGTTTCATAAAGTCTGTATGTATTTCTCCTGCAGCTATAACTGAAGTTGATCCTTTTCTAATAGTCCATGCTCTTACTTCTTTTACTCCAGTTGTTAAAAATGAGATTAATCCTAGTTCTTTGTATGCTTTTTGAATAAGTCTTTCTAGTCCTGACTGCTCTACTCCTAATTCTTTTAAATATTCCTTTTGTTCATCTTCTGAAAGCGAAGCTAAATCTGATTCAATTTTTGCACAAATTACTACAATTTTATCAATACTAATATTTAGTAACTGACTATATTTTTGAGAGATATTTTCTATAGATGTTGGGTTATAATCTTGTTCGCTTACATTTAAAACAACAACTTCTTTTTTATTAGTTAATAAACTTAGTTCTTTTATTGCTAAGTGTTCTTCCTCACTTAATTCTACTTCAAAAGCATTTTTGCCTTGATCCAGTACTGCCTTTATTTTCTCAACAGCAGTTTTTTTATTTGCATCTGTTCTTAGTGCTTTTTCATTTAGATTTTGTAGAGTTTGTAAATCTGCAATCTGAAGTTCTGTTCTAATTGTTTCGTAGTCTGATTTAGGATCTATTGATCCTTCTTTAATTACATTATCATCTTCAAATGCTCTTACTACATGAGCTACCACTGATACCTCTCTAATGTGAGATAAAAACTTATTACCAAGACCAGCTCCTTCACTTGCACCTTTAACAAGACCTGCAATATCAACAAACTCAACTACAGCTGGTTTTATTGGAGGAAGATTATCCATTTTTTCTTCATCTTTTGTAATTTGAGCAAGCTTCAAAAGTCTTTCATCAGGAACCGCAACAACTCCAATATTTGGCTCTATTGTTGCAAATGGATAATTTGCAGCAAGTGCTTGCTGTTTTTTCAAAAGTGCATTAAAAAGAGTTGATTTACCAACATTTGGCAATCCAACAATTCCGATTGATAAGTTCATATGGTATAAAATAAACTATTGACGTTTATATAAACATCTGATAACATATATCTATAAATTGGGCGTCAACCGTTAGGATGATGGCCCTTTTTTGTTTCCTGCTTTTAACCCGTTATTATGTTCAAATACTTTGAATCTTTTTGAATTTAATCCTCCCGCAAAACTTTTTGTTTCAAGTTTACGCAAAATAGCACTTAAAACCTTAATTTTATTTTTATCCCCCGATACCAATTTCAAATTTATTTTGTAAGAATAAGAAACCGCCCCTATAAACAAATCTGCAATTTGTATTATATTTACTCCTTTTGAATCTACCCTATGTATTCCTCCAATTGCTAATCTATCTAGATTTTTATTGATGTTATGCTTAACATCGACTTCAAATTTAATATTTTTAGGAGTTGTAACAAAATCCGCTAAAATAGTCAGTATCTCATTTTCATCAATAGCTTGCTTTAAAAGAATTTCTGTAAATTCTTGATAAGCCTTATATGGATTATTATCAAATTCTTTTTCAAAATTTACATTATTTTTATCGATAACAATGCATGAAAAATATATGCCAGGAGTATCAAAAACGGCTTTTATTATATCCAGAATCACTGCTGACTTTGCCATCGACAAAGTATTCCATTTAATTTCATCGTAAAAATGATTTCTTTCTCGCACTTCCCTAATTTTTGAGTCAAGAAAAAATGGCTGCATACATTTGATCATACCCAAACAGAAGAACCTATTTGCTTTATCATTAATACTACCTGTTTCATCAAAGAAAACAAAAGGTGTTCTTATCTTTTTATAATCTTTCAATGTAAGATCCATGAAAAGATTATATCAGATCAAATATAAATGAGGAATTAGAAGCTTAATTAACTATTTTAAGTATTTATTAAAAAACTCTACAGTTTTTTCCATTGCATTAGTAAAAGCACTACCTGAAATATTATGTCCCCCATTTGGGTATTCATTTAACTCATGAGTGATCGATGTTTTATTTAATATTTCATTTAGGTTTCTACTGTATCCAATATTTACCACATTATCATCAACTGCATGATTTATAGAGATAGCACCCTTGATATCGCTTAAATAATTTGTTGCTGGAACAAGCTTCCAAAACGAGGAATCTTCACTAAATTGCCCATAGGTATCAAAAAGAAGTTGTCTTTTTTTCTGTCTGTCTGATACTTGAGACGGTGGCTGATAACTATTATCCGAAATTCTATATTCTTGGAAATCCTTATATGTGTACACTGCACCTGCCCAAATAACAACTGCTTTAATATCTGGTTTTACAGCTAATGATCTTAATACTACATTTCCTGCCATACTGTGTCCCCAAAGACCAATTTGTTTTGAATTTACAAAATCAGCTACTTCTAGGGCAGAATAGGCATTTAAAACATCAATAATATAATCTGATGAGTAGTATGATCCCCCAGCTTCACCTTCTGATTTACCATGTCCTCTTAAGTCTATTTTAAAAACTACAAATCCATTCTTAGCAAGATAGTCTACATATGAAGAATAATTAGAAAGAGTTTGATAACTTTTGGGTGGTATATAACCATGAATAAAAATAATTGCAGGAAAACCGTTGGCTGGCTCTTTCCCTTTTGGAATAGTTACTAAACCATTAACCTGCAATCCGTCAGAATCATAACTTGTTAGATAAGAAGAATAATTTGAGTTTTCTGAAATTTTTTCTAGAGGCGCAAGTTTACTTTCGAATACCTTTTCTCTTAAATATGGTATTGTCATTTCTTCGAATAAGAAAGATCTTTTATTTAAAGCTTCTTTACTACCATAAGTTAAATCCTGTGTAATCTCTTGATAAGAATTTTTACTTACTTGTTTTGTATAAATGACTAAACCAAGAAGTAAAACTAAAATAAGTGCAACTGCAAAAATAATTATTTGTCTTTTTTTAATTGTTTCAATTTCTTTATCTCTCATTTATTTTAAATAATACTTTATACCAAAAATTTAAAAGGCTTTTAAATTATACAATAATAAAGATTGTAATTATTGTATAATTTAATAATGAAATTAATAACTCTAAATATTTGGGGAGGGATAGTTCATGACGCAGTTTTAGATTTTATTAAAAATAAGAAAAACGAAACTGATATTTTTTGTCTTCAAGAAATCTTTAAATCAGATAAGGAGAAAATTATTTCAAAAGGTGCATATTCAAATATTAAAAGAGAGGTAGAAGAAATACTTTCAGATTTTAACGGATACTACTACCCTACCGCAGACAAAGGAGACTTAAACGGCTTTGTTGATTATTCACTTTTTTTTGGACAAGAAACTTTTGTAAAAAAGGGTATTAAAGTATTAGAAGAGGGAGAAACTTATATTTATAAAAAGAACAATGAATTAACTCTTTATCCAAATGGTAAGCCAAATTTTCCAAGAAATTTTATTTATACAGTTTTAGAAAAAGATAACAAAAAGTTTTTAGTCTTAAACGTACATGGATTTTGGGCACCAGCTGCAAAATTTGATAACGAACACAGATTTAAACAATCTCAAATAATTTTAGATTTTATAGAAAAATATGATATGCCAAAAATTGTTGCAGGAGATTTTAATTTGAGAATAACAACAAAAAGCCTTGCGATGCTTGATGAAAAATTAAGAAATCTAGTAAAAGAATATAAAGCGCCAACTACACGAAGTATCTTATATGATGCTAAATGGAGAGTGGAAAATAATGATAAATTTGCTGACTATATTTTTACTTCAGATAAAGTAAGCGTAAAAGATTTTAAGGTCTTACAAGATGAAGTTTCTGATCATCTTCCTCTTTATTTAGAATTTGAGATTTAAATAGTGCCTTCTAGGTATTTTTTTCTTCTAGATTCTTCGAACTTTTCAATTGCATATCTAAGCGCTGTTCTTCCCATTATTTTGTAATATTTTTTTAATAATATTTCTTCTGTTTTTAAATCTCTCTTTCCTATTTCTCTTAACATCCAGCCTACTGCTTTTTGAATTAAATCATCTTTATATTCAATTAAACTTTGAACAATTATTATTGCATCGTCGAATTTTTTATTGTTAATAAAGTTAAAAGTAGCAAGTATTGCAATTCTTCTCTCCCACATATTTTTGGATTTTGAAAGCTTTAGCAAAATATCTTTTGGTTTATCAATTAAATATGCCCCAACAATTTTTGGGGATGACAAATCTACTAAATCCCAATTATTAATATATTTTGTATTTTTTAAATAAAATTCATAAATTCTTCGCTGTAACATTTCTTGTGTTTGAAACTGATGAACTAAAATTAAAAGGGCAATAAGTCTTTCTTCATGAATTTGTGATTTTAAAAGAGTTGTTATATCCAAAAAATCTAAATCTTTATATTTAATGGCAATTTCTCTTGATTTTGGAACTGTTAAACCAATAAAAACATCGCCAAAGCCATATTCGCCTTCTCCTGTTTTAAAATATCTTTGCAGATTAACAGCTCTTTTTTTATTCGCAGATTTCTTTATATCTAAACGTAACTTATTTATCATTGAAGAATTAAATTATACTCTCGTTTAGCCTTGAAATCAATTATTATTAATACCTAAAAGTATCAAATGTAAGAAGAAAAATGGTAACCCCTAATTACTACTAACAACTTTTACTAAGTCAATATATTTACAAAATACACATTCTGGATTTGAGGCAGGGACTCCACTAGACAAAACTTTAATTGCGTTTTCAATTCTTTTTCTTGTATTATCAGGATTTCCCTCTAGTTTTTGCATATGGACAACCATTGGAAAACCATCATGCAATTCTTCACTCATATCAGGAAAAAAGTAGATTAAATACCCTTCATTCGTTACTTTTCTACCATTTTCAGAAATTAAAAATACATAATCATCAATTTGTGATCTATATGCGCTTAGTGTTTCTTTATCTCTTGGATCAGAACTTGAAGTTTTAAAATCAATTGGAGTATGTCTTCCCTCACTATCAACCAAACATTCATCTAGTTTTCCAAAAAAACCAAACTTATCATTAATTCTTACAAAATATTTTTCTACAAATGGTCTTTGTAAATGCCCTTCTAATTTTCCTTCAACCATTGGAGGAAATTTACCAAGGTTTCTGTATTTATCAAAATAATTTTTAATAACTACGTCAAATCTATTAGCCAGTCTTGAGACGATTCCTTCTGGCTGCCTAATTCCTTTATTTACCCCAAGCCAAAAACACCTTGGGCATCTTTCCAATACTTCAAGTGAGGTGTGTGATAACCATGTTCTTCCATCCTTTGACATACAAAGTATTCTAGCAAATTTTAATCATTGTTGTATTTGCAAATACTTTGTGCTACTATTTTCCCACTTGCCCCATTTTAAATATGTCACCAGAAGCTAGACAAGCAAGGCCAACAAAAGGTTGGGCAAAGCATATAAGAGAAGCAAAATCTATTGGTATCTGGTTTGACCAAAATCCTTCACTTCGACCTACTCCATTAACCCCACAAGAGAGACAGAAAAGAATGACGATAGCCTCATGGTCTGCAGTTTGTGGTCTTATTAATTTAGCAATTAAGAATGACCCTGATCCCAATGAACACCTAAGCAAGCTTTTTACAACTGAGGAAACACGGGATGTTATAAGAGGTTGGTTTGAAGTATCACGCTTTGATGCTATAAATGGAGGTTCCCTACAAAGAGATGCATTTAGACAAAGATTTCAAGTAAATGGAAATGGTCACAAGATAAAAGGTCCTACTCTCTTAGAAAAAGTTGCGCCCCTTACAGCTGTGGTTGATCAAGCAATATTTAGAACCGGAGTTCAACCTAAAACAACAGCTTAAATTATAATTATTATATGTCTCCTGAATTTAGTAGAGTACGTCAAAGCAAGGGTTTTGCAAAACATGAAAGAAGAAGAAAAGCAGATGATAGAAAAACTGCAGCTACCCTAATGCAATCTCAAACACCAGTGGAAACACCACCTAATCCAAGATTACAAGCTTGGGAAAGTATGACTGGAACTATTGAAAGAACTTTTGAAGATCAACCAGGCTTAATTAAGCTTTTTAGAAGAGAGAGACCATTTTTCAGAAGATTTTTTGATGGTAGATATGATATCTCAATGGGAATAGGGCCTACAAATTTCCAAGCCTTAGTGCAAGAATATCTTGAGGATCAAAATTCTCCAAAATACAATCCTAATTTATTTGATCAAGGAGGACCAATTCTTCGAACAATAACTGCAGAAACCAACAGATTATCACCTGCTAAAAGATTAGGTGGAATAAGAAAATAACTTTTAACTATTTTTTCCTATTCTTTGTTAAATTTATTAGTTAATGTTAAGATAAATTAATGGATATCCCCACTCTTACCCAAGAAAAACTTAAAGATTTAGAATTAAAAGCAAACAGAGCAAGAGAACTTGTAATCGACATGCTTTTAGAAGCAGGCTCAGGACACAGTGCAGGATCTTTAGGAATGGCAGATATCTTTGTTAGCCTATTTTTCCATATCTTAAATCATAATCCAAAAAAACCTAATCTTGTGGGTAGAGATAGACTTATTCTTTCAAATGGACATATCTGCCCTATTTACTACGCTGTATTGGCAATGAGTGGATATTTTGAAATAAGTGAATTAAAAACTTTAAGAAAAATAAATTCAAGGCTTCAAGGACATCCTCATAGAACCTCTTTACCTGGGCTTGAATCAACTTCTGGGCCTTTGGGTGAAGGAATATCCCAAGCAATTGGCATAGCATTAAGTGGCAAGCTTGATAGGAAAAAATATCATACATACGTAATTGCATCTGATGGCGAACAACAAGAAGGAAATACCTGGGAAGCTGTTATGTTTGCCGCAAAACATAAGTTAGATAACTTAACTTTAATAATAGACAGAAATAATATTCAAATAGATGGCTTTACAGAAAACATTATGCCTCTTGAGCCCTTAAAAGAAAAATATCTTTCATTTAATTGGAACGTAATAGAAATTGATGGAAATAGTATTAAAGAGTTTGTGGAAAGCGTAAGAACAGCAATAGCTTTTAC
>ERZ1292632.3186-Hain-H43-01um-R2-3186-length-12822-cov-4_pt1 | contig 12822 bp, 23 predicted proteins | sample MGYA00564407_ERZ1292632 | MGnify/ENA primary metagenome ERZ1292632 (study PRJEB36523, sample SAMEA6512637) | groundwater metagenome | collected 2019-01-08 | study: AquaDiva: Metagenomics assemblies of 32 groundwater samples
GGAGGTACTCTAACATAATGTTTTTTAAGAACGGAATTTACATACCGCCTCTTGACGATACCCCAGTAAATAGCGAGTTAGAAAGAGCACCTACGAGCAACTGGGCTTTTGACAAAGCTGCTCTTGATGCAGCCCACGCTGCTGCTCTTGATGCCCACACTTATAATTGGGGGCAAAAGTTAACAACGGGGCAATATCATTATCCCTGGCCTTATTTTACTACAGCTACGGTAGCTATAGCTGCTGACGGAATGAGGGCTTTCCCCTTTTGGGTGCCTAGAAATATGACTATTGATAGGATTGCTGTGGAAGTTACCATAGCAGCAGCAGCAGGCAAAGTTTGTAGATTGGGCATTTACAATGATGGGATTAATTGTTACCCTGGGGCATTAAGTTTAGATGCAGGGACAGTGGCAATAGATGCAGTTGCAGTCGTAGCCTTAAATGTAAATAAAGCACTTACTAAGGGTCTACATTGGTTTGTTATGCTGGCTAATGATACTGCTACCTACAAACAGTTTGCTCCAACTATGAGTCCAATGGGTGTTACCGCTGGTAACCTTACCACATGGAATGGCTGTCTCAGTGTAGCTCAGGCTTATGGTGCATTACCAAACCCATTTACCGCTGGTGGGGCATTTGTTGCTGCGGGAGCAATAACGGCTTATAGGATATTAAGTCTGGATTAAGGAGGATAAGATATGCTGAAACTAGCAGGCTTGTTACTTGAAGAAGTAGAAAAGGAGAATAGCGGATACTGTTTGTTTCAAGGCTACTGTGTCCACAAAGACAAAAGCCACTGTAATGTAAAACCTTATGCCTGTGAATATTTCCATCCAAAGGAGTGTGCGATATGCCAGAGACAAGATACCATAGAATAGAGACCTACAAGAGCGATGCTGAAGGTGGGGGCTTAATCAGCGTTGAAGAGACACCTTATGTAGTCTCCGATGAGCAGCTTGCTGATGAGGCAGAAGAAAAGGCACTGGCTAAAGCCGACACCTTAATTAACGCCATCACTAATCTAGCTGAAGCTAAAGTGTTTCTAAAAAGGCTTTGTAAAAGGCTGATTTTGAAGGGTTCACTATAGAGGTGATATGGGTAGGACTATATTCGGAATTGATACACGGCTTGTTGCTTTGACCTTCTTTCTGCTGGGGGTGTTTGGTCTAGTCCACCAAAAGTTAATAGGTGGAGGCTGGTTTAACTGGCCGCAAGTTCTTGAGTTAAGACTTCACCACGAACACCTGATTTTACTTTGTTTTATAGTGGTATTTTTAATCGCAGTTCGGGCTAGATTGGTTCTATAGGAGATAGATATGAGCACAACTTTATTAGCAACGAAGGCGGAGCTCTCCCGTCAACTAGGGGACTACTGGTCAAGTGTAACTACGAGTGCTGGAGACGCAAGCGGGACTTTCTTAATAGACACCGCTTTAAGAGTTAAGCCCGAAAGCTGGCTCACCGATTTAGAGGTGTTAAATGACTAAACGAAAACAGGTAGCAACTATAGCAATTGTTAGTGCCATTGCCGGCGGCCTTTATCTGCTTACCAGAAAGGCAAAGGCTGAGTTACCACCTGAAGAGCTACCACCACCAGGTCTAGCTAACCTATATGGAACTGAAACTGGTTTTGCAGGAGGAGGAGTCAAGGTTTCCATTGATGGCTTGGTTACCTATACAAATAGTGCCGGTTACTATGCCTTTGAGGGATTAGCCCCGGGGAACTATATGGTACGATTTAGTAAGGACTTGTTTGAAACGCTTGTGCTAGATATATCTTTGGTTGAGGGAAATAACGAGCTAAATTTCCGACTGGTTCTTACTTCTGTCGTGCCCCCAGGCGATGAGCTACCACCTGACCTGCCTTCGGGCGGCACGCCGCCTCCCGATGTCGGTATTACCCCGCCACGCAACGAGCTGGATATTCTCAGCGTTTCTTTGCCTTCATCAGTAAGGGCTGGCAATAATTACTGGCCGGAAGCCACCGTAAAACTGGTTGATAATACGGCTACCTACAGAGTCCACCTGTTCCTTGACCTGTCTGGAATTGCGAATTTGCCGGGAGGCTATCGTGTTAATGTAATGGATTTCGGTTTCGAGCCTTACCCGCCCGGGCCGCCGATGAGCACAACCATTAAACTGGATAGCCGAACGGTATCTATAATCTCAGAGGGCAAGGCTACAACATTGTCCAAAGCATAACACAGGTAGATTTCAATCAAATGCCCGAATATCAGGCATTAATAGCAGCTGACCAGGAATGGAGTAGGACGGGTCAAGCCCAAGTAGCAGCAGAGCAAGCCTGGCGAGATTTAGTGGAGCAGGGAGTAAACTGGCCAGACCCATCCTGGATTGCTGCCTATGACGCCATAATTGCCGCCAAGGAAGCTGAAGCCATCGCTATGGCTGCCCGTGAAGTCGCTATGGCTATCTTTGACGCCGCCATAGCACAGTTAGGTGGTATCACCTACAGTCTCCAGGCCGTGTATGCTGAAACAATCATCCGTGGCTTTGCCGTGCCTCAAATCTATTTACCGGTCGGAAATTACCCGGTCATAGGTCAGATAACTCGCAACGGTACTATATATGATTTCGGTCAAGTTGGAACGCTCAAAATAGTGTAGATGAAAGAAAGATGAACACGAAAGCAATACTGGCAGTCATTATTACAGTCATCTCCATGTGCTCAGCAGCCTTCCTCATTGTTTGGGGGGCAGTTACAGACAGTGCTGGTATATTGAGCTCTGGAACAGCGCTTATCGGTGGAGCTCTGGGCACCCTAATTACCTATTATTTTGCCAAGCAGACTATTGAAGAGCTGCGAAATTCTTTATACCAACGAAAGCCGAAAGGAGATAAAGATGCCTGATATTCCGTCTGTTCCGTGGCGCTTTGGGGAGAGGTATTTGGCAACTGACTTTGTCCAGATGAACAATATTGCCGTCAGAGAACAGGCTAATGAGTTAGCATCGACCGACCCTTTAAGGAATCAAGACACTTTTATCGAGCAAGTAGCCCGCTGGATAAGAGATAACTTCTTTTATCCCCTTGATAATGCAGGGAACCCAGCAGCACAGGGTCAGCTTCTAAGGCACCGGAAAGGTTTGGTAACCGGTTACCACGCAAAGAAATGTGTCTACTATGCCTGGTCGCTGCCCAATGAGATTCTTGGCTTTAGTTATTGTGGGATCTGCATCGATACTGCTAACCTAGCAGGGTCGGTGTTACGAGCTGGCGGCATAGACGCCTGGGTAATCCTGGGTGATGTGAACAGCGCCAAGAATGGAACCCTCATCGGTCGTCATGCGTGGGTTGAAACTCCCTATAGTGGAAAGGTTTATGTTCTCGAAACCACTATACATGACCCGGACACCGTCAACACGATAGAGGCGTCCGAGGTCTACGATAAAACTTCCGACTGGGCAAAGAAAAGTGGAATTTACTTTATCGTCCAGGCCAAGTACAATGAAAATGAGTTTAAGGGAGAGGGACCGCTTGGCGCCGGCTTCGTAGAGTTGATGGGGTTACCGGCCCACCGAGTGCTGCTTATGGGTAGAGAGCAGACGCTACATATAAGAACAGCAAAACTACAAAAAGAGTGGTGTAGCGAGGAGAGGCTCAAGACAAGGCTTCTGAAGGAAGCATATGGGAGGATGTAGATGTGTGAGCCAAGACCCAAGGCAGACATTGTCCAGCTGATGGGGAAAGAAGGAAAGAAGGAAGCCCGAAGAACTCATCAGGCAATTACCAAGGCGTTTGCTACCAAGAAGATAAAGCCGCCGGGCGCTGTTGCGGATATCCGCCGGTAAAGCTGCTTGCAGCAGGGGTGGGGTCTTTCCTTGCACCGCCAGCAGGGTTTCTACCCCAGTCTTCTGCCGTCCGATATTCCCTGATCCCGGGGTTAATTCGGCTCAGCGCCCGGCTTTTAACCGAAAGGAGAATCTGATTAAGCTACAATCCGGAGATATAGGAGCAACGAGAGGTAGGGGGCCTTTAGGTTTCCTACATAGAAAACTATTCGCTCCGGCAACAGATAGATTCCACTACCTGCTTATCTGGAAGCCATACAGAGGTGGCGATTGGATAATTCTTGAGTCGATATCAAAGGGGTTATCGGTTGGACTACTCAGCTGGTACAAAGGGGATATAAAATATTATCGGATAGATTGCCCCGTTGAAATAAGAAAACGGGCACCACTAGAGCTAGTGAAATGGGGCAGAAGTAAGTATGATTACTTTTTAGTAGGGAAAATAATAGCCGGATACTTTCTTGTCTTACTCAGGGTTTTAATAACTGAGGGTAGATTGCGAAGGATTAAGGCGGAAGAGTTGCCCTATGCAAAAAACTCGTCCTTGATTTGTTCTGAAGCAGTACAAATTGGTTACCTGGCCGCCGGCTTCCCGATAATAAACCCCGAGATAGTTCCATTGCCCTCGGCCTTTAGAGAGGCAGAGTTAAATGGTATAATCTTTGAAATATGAAAAATAACTTTGGCTACATCTTATTTGGCATACTGGGTCTGGGTTTGCTATTCATGCTTACGCGGGTGCTATGAGAGCTTTCACTAATTGCTTCTTTAGGGAGATAGAAATTGGAAGAGTAGCTAGTTTTAGGGGTTAAAATTAAAGCCTAGCATTAGCAGGAAACTGCTTTCTAGGAGGGAGTCCACGCTCAGCGGTATACATAAGAGGCGGATGGGACTCCCTTTTGTTTCCAATAAAAGACTTGACAACTTTCATAAACTATGCTAGTCTATCTACAAGTTTATAAGTAGAAGAGGTAAATGATGAAAAACCGAAGATTTCTTAAAGTTATTTCAATAGTGCTTGCATTGGGCCTTCTTGGTGGGGCGGCTTATGCTCTCTATGGGAAGAGTGTCCCGAGCCATATTGAGATTGAGCAGGCACCAGCAACGCCAGGAATTGCACTGGAGTTCTACCAAAATGAGGCCGCGACGCAGCTCCTTACCTTCGTGGAGTGGGGGAAACTGTACCAGGGTGACACCAGAACAATGATTATCCTCTATGTGAAGAATGTCGGCAATACCAATGCCACCATAACCGGTGCTAGCTCCCTTCCCGCTAGCACCGGCACCCTTGAGATAAAGTTCAAGAAGGGCGCAACCTATATTTCAAATGCTTCCCTTGACGTGGGAGAGGTAATTGAAGCCAAAGGCTATCTTAGCGTTGCTACTAATGCTTCAGTGGGACATGTGAATTTTAGTATTACTATCAGTGCTCGTTAAAGGAGATAGGATTGAAAAGGTCAAGTGCTGGGAGTGGCATAGAGAGCGACAGTCACCTGCGGAGATGCCTTAAAAGTAGGGTGCTCCCAGCAATCCTTTGGGTGCTTCTTAACCTAGCTGATGTATTTGTCTCTTGGCTAGGGGTTCAGGCAGGAGCCCTAGAAATTGGGTTTCTTTACCGGTTATCGGCTGGTTTTTGGTCGGTATCTTTTATGAGGATGGCTTTGGCAATAGCTGTTCTTGCCCTTCTAATCAAGTTTCAAAAGGCGAAGTTGCTAGTCTGGTTGAACCTGGGAATGCTCTTGATAATTGCCTGGAATGTTTTTGTGTATATTCACCAACAATAGGGATGCTAAACAGTAGACCAATACTATGGAAGGAGGCTAATCAATGATTTGCCCAATACTTGAAATAGGATGGATGCAGACGAAGGTAGGAGAAAAAGGAGTCTCATCGGACTGCCTCAAAGAGGAGTGCGCCTGGTGGGTGGAGAATGCACAACGCTGCTCAATAAGATGCAACGCAGAGTCACTGGGACAGGTAGCTTTAATGGCCAAATCACTAAGAAAGAAGGTGGATATATCCTGACGAAAGGGGAGAGGTGATTGGTCGCCATTCCTCGCCAGCAGGGCAGGAAGTTTACATTGTTCGGCTTGAGGACGATAAGGAATATACCACCTAGCGAGATAGAGGAGTTGTAAAGCGCCTGATGGCCGTTACGGTAAATACTGGAAAGGAGATATGTTAGAATGTCGAAAATCTGTGTCTTTGTAGCCATAGCCGCCGCCAGCGACTTGCGCTAACCTGGCTAGGCTGCACCCAGAATTAAAGAATGACCCTGATGTAATAGCCTTTGTGAATAAACTTGCTGACTACCAGAGGGAGAAAGAGGAGAAGTAATGATGACTGAACAGGAAAAGCTTAAATTCCCGATGAGTTTTACCAAATGCCCGGCCTGCGGTAGCGAGATAAGATTAGTTGAGACTGCGATGAAAGAAAATCTTCAACCTGCACAGAAGACTACGATGCACATGTTTGGTGTTGCCCTCACAGACCAGGTTGGTGCAGTTATTTTGCCTACTGTGCCTGTTTTAATGATCTTTACCGATGTCTGTGTTGACTGTGGCTGTCTCTACGTTACTCATGTAGAGAAAATGGTGGGCAGGGCCCAGAGACCGGGGCCTCCAGGGCAAGAAATACCATGGGGACGGGGATAGAAAAAGAAAAGGAGTGGAGAAAACGATGATTGGAACTTTTATTGACTGGGCAAATGAATTACCGTTCTTCCTGATGCTTCTAGTAGCCATACCTATAGGAGTTATTGGAGGAATAGCTGCTGCTGCATTATGTTCCTGGTATCTTACCTGGGCGGAGAAGCAATGGCTCTTAAAACCTATCTGACATCAACAGAGATCCAGCGTATGATTGATGCTGCTCCTTGTCTGAGGGACAAGGTTATCATCATGTTTCTGGCGGACTGCGGCTGTCGTGTCACGGAATTGATAAGCGTTAAAGTATCGGACATTGATTTTGAAAAAGAGGTGGTCCTCATTCCTCATCTCAAAGTAGGGATAAGGAAAAGATGCCCGGGCTGCGGCCGCACCGCTGGCAGCCGGCAACGTTTCTGCTCCCGCTGCGGTATCGATATTTCCGCTGTGATGGTAGAAGGCACCGAAGAGCGCAAGCGCATAATCAGCATAGGCACTGAAACCCTGAAGGTTTGCCAAGAATACATTGCCAGGCGCAAAAACAAGACAGAGCGGCTTATACCGATAACTCGCCAGGCAGTGGGCTACAGAATCAGAGAGCTGGCCGAGAGAGCCGGTCTGGGCGGCGAGATAATGATAAACCCTGAGACGGGGAAAAAGCATTATGTTCATTCGCACAGTTTCCGCGATGCCCTTTGTGTGGACTGGCTCTCCACACCGCCTGAAGGCTACACCGAAGATGAGAGCCGAAAAGCTTTACAGCGACATCTGGGGCACAAGCGGTTTGAAACCACCGCCCGATATCAGAAGATTACTGTAGATAAAGTCCAGAAAATAAGTAATGTCATCCGGAGCAAGAGGTTTAAAAAGAAGGAGGTCCCAAAGCCACTCCTATCACCAACGACGGGGTTACCATAATGAGAGAAGATATTGTTTATCTGGTAGTTACCGTCGGTGTCCGGCAAAACTCCTATACACTTAAAAAACAAGCCTATGGATGGCGTGAGCCGAAACTGACTCAAAATCAATATGCTTACAAAATCCACATCAAAACCGATGAAGCGAAATGGAAAGAAAGAATAGCCGAGGTTGAGCTAGATCAGGTTAAGCCTCCCAATTTTGCTGACTATATCAGTTCAGAAAGCTTGGTTGAACAAGATACCCAAACAAAAGTTATGGAGAGGCTAGCGCAATGACTCTTCCTGCTGATTTGGAAAAACCATCCGGCAAGATAAGCGTCTGGGAGATTGTTGAGCGGACGCTGGTTGAGCGTGGCCAAGAGACCATAGCCGGCCTTCACCGAGCTTATAAGGAAGCCCTGAAAGAAATCTATGCCAAGGAGCTGGAGCCATTTATGACTTGGAATAAAGCCAAGCGTGGAATGTTGCCGTATGCCCGTCCTTACCGAGTTAAAAACAAGCAGCGCCGGTATTTTAAGCGTCCACCCAAAGGTATGACCTACTTATCCTTTGCTCGCTACATATACAGATGGTTAAGCGAAGGATTGGTAGAAAGGGCTGAAGAAGCAGAAGAAACACAGCTAACGCCGGAGCAGATAGAAGGCGGTTTTAAAATGCCGGTGTACTATAGGTTAAAGGAGTGAAATGGGTAAGACAAATAACATGATGTTTGTATCAAAAATACCTTGTCCTTATTGCAATAGTCATCAAGTAATGGCAAATTATAAACATGGGAAAAACTTGCATAAATGTCCAAACTGTCATAAAATATTCAACTATAAAGGCCCTAGCAATGGGAGCAACCGAGCTGAACCTAAGGTTTGGTCTTGAAGAGGGGCGCAGCCACACCCTGGAGGAAACAGGCAAAGAATTCCATGTAAACAGGGAGCGAATCCGCCAGATTGAAGCCAAGGCGCTCAGAAAACTGCGCCACCCTACCCGCAGCCGAAAGCTGCAGGACTTTTATAGATCCCTATGAGACAGCCTCACCCAAGTGAAACTAATGGATATTAAAGAGCTTGGTCTACCAAAGAAGTTCAGTTCCTGGCGAGATGGCCAAGCTGAAACCGTGGAAACTATTCGAGCGAATTTATATGACCACAAAGTTGTTCTTTATGATGGTCCTTGTGGAGTCGGCAAAAGCATAGTAGCCCTCGCGGTCGCCAGCTGCCTAGGGCTGGAAACACAAGTCATAAAACGAATAACCGAAGGGCAGTTTATTAAACCTCGCTGCGTCTATGTGACAAGGACAAAACAATTGCAAAAACAGATACTCTCAGAATTCCCAAAGGCACGGGGCATAAAAGGTCGGGTTAACTATCCATGTGCCAAGTACCCGAATAAGTTCCCTGAAATATCGGCGGATGACTGCCACAAGGAAACGTGTTCCAAGCAAGCAAGCTGTCGGTACTACCTGGCAAAAAGAGAAGCGGTGGCGGCACCGATATCGGTTCTCAATTACAGCTACTTTCTAACCGAGGCTAATGGGGTAGGAACATTCAGCGGGGCGGATATCCTCATTTTAGATGAGGTGGACTCCTTAGAAGGAGAGCTCATGAATCATATCCAGTTTGCGGTCTCTACAAAGCAGCTGGAACGTTTCGGTTTAGAACTGCCGGCAGAAGACAGCTGGAATGGATGGAGAAGCTGGGCCGTGCAAGCTTTTAAGAAAGTCGGAGAAAGCTTGCTCAGTATTGAAAGACAACTTCCACTTGACGAAAAAGAATGGGGAGTTACCGAATTAAAAGCCTGTAAAAAGCTCTCCGCATTACAGCGGTTTGCCCAGAAGCTGACATCTTTTGTTTATGAAGCCAAGCCTGAAACCTGGGTTTATACGATGAAAGAGGAAGCTGATGGCACCAGGTCATGGATGTTCAAACCTATATTTGTGAATACTTATTCCCGTCTTTTCTTAAAACACGGAGAGAAGGTTCTGGGCATGTCCGGCACCATCCTTGACCCTGAGACGCTGGCTTACAACCTGGGTATTGAAGATTGGAGTTACTTCAAAACAGAATCACCCTTCCCGGCAAAGAACCGCCCGATCCATTATGTTCCGGCGGCTAACCTGACCAAGAAAAGTATGCAGGAAGAGCTGCCCAAATTAGTTGCCGCGGTAGAGCGAATTTTACAGCTCTATCCTAACGACAAGATTTTAGTTCATACTACCAGCTACCCTGTCCGAGATTATCTTCAGTTCCGTCTTGATTTATCCCGGGTGATAACCCATGATGCGAACAACCGAGCAGAAAAGCTTGAGGAGTTCAAGCGGTCACCTGAGCCGTTGGTGATGCTATCGCCCAGCTTTGATAGAGGAGTAGATTTACGGGACGATCAGTGTCGTGTCGTGATCATAGCCAAAATTCCTTGGGCGGACCTCGGCGACCACCAAATCAAGGCCCGGATGAAAGCTCTCGGTGGTGATAAATGGTACTTACTCCACACAGTCCAGACGATAGTCCAAATGAGTGGTAGAGGAGTAAGAGCTCCCAACGATTATGCTACTACCTTTATCTGTGATAAGCAGTTCTCCAAAGTCTATCAACGAGCTAACCACCTGTTCCCTGAATGGTGGAAAGCTGCTCTAACTAGCGATATCCAATACACGAGCCCACAGGATTGAAATCTAGCCCCTTTCCTAACCCGAATGGTAATCTCCCTTAATTCTCTTGCCCGATGTTAGAGCTTATCGGTCAGGCATGCCTTCGGCAGGCTATCCGGCTGTTCCATTTTTGGATTTCATATTATTCACTAATTTGGCGGTCGTCCAAATCCCGAATGTTCTATCTGTTTTGGAAGGGTGTGTAATAGCACTAAAAAGACATATGTTTTTAATCTTTTCCAGAGAAGTCTATTGACAATGGCGGTCAAATCTGGTATATTGAAAATACCACTAGCCAGCCAGACCGACGGCACCCGGAAGGAAAATCGGAAAGGCTAATCCAAGACTAGGGAAGGCGGTGAAATGAAATGTCCAAAAAAGGGAAGCATTCCAACAAGGCACTCCACAATCCCGTAGCTGTCGCTGAGCCGATAGCGGAAGCCACAGAGCCTACAGCGGACAGCTTGTCTCCCGTAGCTGAAGTAGCGGATACCTTATCTGCTCTACTGGAACAGCTGCCGGAAGACCTCCGTGCTATTGTCGCCAACTATCGGGGGATAAAAGACCCCGAGCTGAAAAAGAAGGCGGAAGCCAACTTCGCCAAGCTGATGGCGACGGAACAGCAGGCAAACGATGCGAAGACATGGGGAAGCTTCAACAAGGAAGCCGAACAAGAGCTTCGCAAGCTGCTCGCTGACCTCCAGACCAAGCACGGTGTATCCCTTCTAGGTCGCAAGGTCGTCGTTTCGTTCTCGGAAGTGGCGAACCCAATCTACACGCACACGATAATGGGGAAGGCTAGTTCCAGCGGCGGGAATGGCGGACGGAAGGGCGGCGGATTTACCTCTCACGGGAAGGTAAATCACGAAGGCGGGGAATACAACAGCCTCCACGCTCTGTGTGTATCCAAGAACTGGAAATACGAAGGCAGGCGAACAGCGTGGGAAGCGGTAGAGAAGCCGCAGGATATGGAAGGGAAAGCCCTCGGCTTCACGAACAAGATTGAGAAGACAGACGGAAAGCTAATCGTGACGAAGGAAAGCTAAATTAGATGGGCGAAGCCCAGGGAAGTCATAGGACGGGGGAGAAGAAATTCTCCCCCGCCTTATTTTATGCGGAAGGAAGGTATCCCATGTTGGAAACAGGAATAGCAATACGATACAGGTGTATTCCTGTTAGAACTGACGAAGACCCGTTTCCTGTTTGTCATCCTAGCCAAGAGGAACTGGACACCCTTGGGAATGGTTTTACCTGCGTGTCCTGCTTGCGGAGGCGACCAAAGCGGCAGTTCGGTGGTTACCGAGCCGGCGAGAAGCTATGTCGCTTCTGCTATTTCTTTGCCGACGATGACGATATAAGAGGCTGGCTCGTCTTTGACAGGAACCACGGACACATATAACACATACTCCGAGTAAAGGAGGAGCTTATGGGCGGAGCCTTTGTGTCTGCCGAGGGTAAGACACAGGAAGAAGCAAAGGCGAAGATGGAACCGGAGCAAGCAAGGGCGAAGAAGCTCGGATTTATTGAGCGAGCTCAACGGATGCTTTATGACGAGCAAAAGAAGGTCTGGATTTTTGCCATCTGGTTCCACTCGTAATTAGCTGGTGTCCTGATGACGAACGCCAGTAGAAAGGAGGAGATATGCCTATTTCAAAGGAACAGGCGATAGAGGCATTGTATCGGGCGAAAGAACAGCTCGAGACGGCAGCCGACAAGCAAGCAATCCTTGATGTCCTGGCCGAGGCCGGAAAAGCGGTCGGTTACAAGCCTGCTTTTCGTGTTCTCGTTATGGGCGTAAAGCCCGAAGAAGCTATCAAGTGGTCGTAGGAGGTTAGGATGAAGTTCATGGAAACTCAATCTTCCCTGAAAGGCGTCTGGCGAAAAAGAATTGATGGCTGTCCTCACAGGCACGGGTTCCCGGAGGGACCCGACCGCTGCGACCAGCAGGATATGACTGTCTGCGTTTATGAGCTAGGAAATAGCCATAGATGCGATACCTTCATAGAAATCATTGAGGGATGGAAAGAGGAAATGAAGTTTGAGGTGGGATAGCAGCGGATAACGGAAGGGCTGGCACAAAATTACGAGTAGTTTTGTGCAGAGGAAATGATAGCAGAATAGATGAGACAGCCGAATACTAGCGTGGGGAGTGCTGGAAGCAGCCTCGTAAGAGTCGGTAGGTTCAAATCCTACCCTCTCCGTTAGAGTAAAGGTCGAGCCTTTATCCAATAAAGGAAGGATAACAAGGATAACTTGGTTATCCAAATCTGGAAGAAAGGAGGAATACTATGGCTTCACGAAGTGTATGGAAAGGCACGCTTAATTTTGGAATGGTCGTTATGCCTGTCAAGATATTTAATGGCACGACCAGCTCCCGGGCGAAAGAGACGGCTATGGTTAATCTGCATGCTTCCTGCGGCACTCGCCTTCAGCAACCGAAGTGGTGCCCGAAAGACGAGGTTTTCGTAACCTCGGAAGAAATTACCAAAGGCTACGAAATCGGCAAGGAACAGTATATTCGCCTGACCGAGCAAGACTTGAGCACCCTTCCGCTGCCGAGCACCAGCGCTATCCAGGTGGAGCAGTTTGTCCGTGGCAATTTCCAAGACCCACGATGGTTCAAGGACAGCTACTTTCTCACCCCGGACAAGGTCGGCAACAAGGCGTTTATCCTGTTCCTGAAGGCTATGGCAGCCGAAGGTGTCTCGGGTATCTCTAAAGTAGCCTTTCGGGCCAACTCCCGGGAGACCCTCTGCCTTGTCCGACCGTTTGGCGACCTGTTGATGCTTCAGTCCTTATATTGG
>ERZ1292632.3187-Hain-H43-01um-R2-3187-length-12814-cov-5_pt1 | contig 12814 bp, 10 predicted proteins | sample MGYA00564407_ERZ1292632 | MGnify/ENA primary metagenome ERZ1292632 (study PRJEB36523, sample SAMEA6512637) | groundwater metagenome | collected 2019-01-08 | study: AquaDiva: Metagenomics assemblies of 32 groundwater samples
TACCTTTTCCCCTTTGTTGATATTCCTCAAAATGCGAGCCGATCCGCTCTCGACCCCAACGCCAACCTCAACACACCCCGCATCGCTCATGCTTGTCGCTACATCTTCGGTAACCTGGTCTCCCCTTATCAGGCATCGCCATTTCATATTAAGCGCCTTTAGCGCAACGCAGATGCTATACAGGCGCTTTTTATTTACGGCCAAGGTGTCGTCAAAAAACATGATGGCATCCCACCCGGTATCCTTGAGGCATTTGGCTTCCTGGTAAACGTTATCTGCGGTTCTCTCAAAGTAAGACCTTCCCCAAACTGCTTTTACGCAGAACGCGCATTGGTATGGGCACCCGCGGGTGGTTATCATGGTGGTAGTGGGAATTCCGTCAATTCTATAATCGTAACGATGGGCTTCGCTTCGGTCGGGAAAAGGCAGGTTATCTAAGTCGTCTATCCGTTCGGTATCCCAAAAGACGTTGCATTGTCCAGGTTCTGTCCTTTCAAGTATGTGTAGGATCACGCGTTCCCCCTCACCCTTGACGGTCACGTTATATCCGCTGACAGGCCCGTCTTCATCACAGGTTGTCAAATGCACCCCGCCCCCAATGATAAGGGCATCGGGATTTATTGCCCGTAGAGTATTGGGCAAGGAGAGCAATTCGACCCGTTGTGGGGTTGTGCCGGTAACCCCGTAGGCATCGGCAAAGGGAATCGTGTCTCCTAGCCCAAGGTCGCAATAACTGACATCGTGGCGCCCGCTTGCCTTGATAACGGCCCCCAAATACCATAGGCCCAATGGCCCCATGACGTTTTCTTTGAGCAGGAAGGGGCTTCTAGGGGCAATAAGGCAGACCTTCATGTGAGTCTCTTAAACCAGATACTTGCCTCGGCCTCAACAGTGCCAAGTGAAGCCTCGACTGCCTTCTTGACACTGGGCCTCAGCCAATCATGTCCGCAGATAACACCGCCAAGCCGCACCCTTGGGAGCCATGCCTCGATGTCCTGCACCACCGCTTCCTCCTCGTGGTCGGCATCTATAAAGACTAAACTAAGCGACTTATAGGCAAACCGCACAGACGCCTCCACGGAATCCGCTACAATAATCTGGGGCACCCAACCAACGAGTTTCTGCATATTGGCGACAAAGATAGACATGGGGTTCCCCTCAATGGCAAAGAAAGCCTCTTCGCCGATTGTCCCCCGAAAGTGGTCTACGACGAATATATCAGCAGGATTAGGATGCCCCAAGGCCAGAGCAACCGTCGCTCGTCCTAGCCAGCACCCAACCTCAACGATACGCCTCTCACTAGGGATTGCCTCAGCCTGTCTAAAGAGCCACCATAGCTCTGCGTCCCCCATCCAGCCGGGGACTTCCCGGGCTCTTTCAAGAAAGGGCCGAGGGGGGTCGGTGGGATAGGTATTCATCCAGTCCAGAGTTCCAGGGGCGCAATCCCGAATTTGGCCGTAAATACCGCAGTCTCTTGCGTTACCCTGGGGTCTGCTCCATCCGGCAGTCTTGAGTGAGGTTGATGGAAGCCCTGCATCAAGGGACACCAGTAGAAATCAAACCCGTCCAAGAATAGGCGATATGCCCATTCCCAGTCGGTATAAACAAAGGGCATCGCCTCATCCCGCTCTATCCAGTGTCCCCGCTTAATCGCTACCAGTGGATGCGCTGCTGCCATCCACTTCGGCTCAGGAATACATCCATGAGAGAGGGTTCGAGTTTCGCCCCAAGAAGGCGCTGCCCGTGGGCTTGCTCCTAACCAGGACAATGCCTGAGAAGTTTCTGCCATAGATGGCGCATGACGCAGGGGCCTCCATACCCCTACAATTACCGTTTTGCCAGGATAGCTCATATGGGCCTGGGCAGCCCGCAAGCAGAAATCAGGAGAAAGAATGAAGTCTCCATGAAGGAGCACGATAATGCTGCCTTGGCTGGCCTTTACCCCCAGGTTGTATAGCTTGGCAGCGCTGCCCGTGTGAGCAGATTCCACAAGGGTTCCCCCCCAGGTGTGCAGCATGTCTAGGCTGGCATCCGTGCTCCCATCATCCACTACCACCACTTCGACTGCTACGCCCATCTGTTGGGAAAGAGAAAGCAAGCACTTCCCCATCCTGGGGTGCTGGTTGTAGCTTAGGACTATCAGGCTTACGATGCCTGCCACCCTTGCCGCTACTTCCCCTTTTTCTGTTTAGGCGGAGTGCGCGGCTTGGCACGCAGCATCATTCCCGCCATCGCTGAGTTTGACATCATGTGTCCCCCACCCATGTCGTGCATCCCGGCGCCGTGATTCTCGGTCTTAGGGGTTGCCTTTTTAGCTTTCATTTCGTCACCTCCACATACAAACTATGGTCCTCGTAGGTATCCTCAACGTCCATCTGCATGGCTATGGAGGCACTTTCGCCTGCTTGTACCTCGGCGATAGTCTCGAAGCCCGCAGCTCTTGCCAACTCCTCAAACCCTACAAAGTCAGTGGTCCACCAGTGGCCGGTATACTCTCTGTGCCCCGAAAGCGACCCCGCCAGGAACACGCCTAGCCTGAGCCCCTGGCTTTTGGTCTGCCGGTAAAATGCCGGCTGGCAATAATCGAATCGCTCCATGTCGTGCCGTTGGTAGGCTCTGACGATTTTATCTACATTCATAACCGCAAATCGAGCCACGGCCCCTGCCTTCATAACCCTGTAGCACTCCTTGAGTAAAGGAATCGCCCCCGTCTCCACTGAGAAGTGGTCAAGCATGTGAGAACCATATATCAGGTCAACCGTGCCGTCCCCAAATGGAATTCCCTGCGACAAATCGTGATGAATAAACTCTATGCCTTTCGGGGCCAGAGCCCAGGCTTTGTCAATATGCACCCACCCAGGCATCCATAATCCGCCTGACCCGATGTGTAGTTTTAGCATCCGGCCAGTCCTTGCCACGTCTCGAAAGACTTATCCCAGGTGAATTGCTGTGCCCGTGCCTTGCCAGCATCCGCCTGCTTCTCCTGATATTCCTTGTTCAGCAAAGCAGCATAGCCAACCCCAAGGAACTTCTGCCTGAAGGTATCGTTGCAAGTAAACCCTGGGACGCAAGCCCCTACGTCTCCCATCACCTCCGGGATTGCTCCATGCTGGCTGGTCACGCAAGCCAATCCTGCGGCCATCGCCTCTATCGCGGTGATACAGCAGGTCTCCAAAAAGTCGCTAGGATAGAACCAACTTCCCGCCGACATAAACTCACCAGCTAGTTCCTTTTGGCTTAACCTACCGCGAATATGAACCCCAGGTAGGTCGCATTCCTCAATGGCCTTTTTGAAGATCAAATAGGGTCCGCCCAACACCTCCAACCCTCTTGTTCCATAATAAACGTGCAACTCTGCATCGAGAACAACTTCTCGGAATCGAGGCCAGAGCTTCAGCAGGGTGTCCAATCCTCTGTCCCAAGAACTGGAATAGACTACCTTGTGCGGATTGCGAGTTATACCAGGTTGCTGAAAACGGGCCAAGTCGATCCCATTACGCGCGGTTACCAGTTGTTCCTGCGGAATGTAGTCATAGACAAGTTTCAAGTATTCACCGGCATAATCCGAGACGGTGAGTATTTTATCAAACTTCTTGGCTCTTTCGAGTGTCATGCGGTCTCCTGCGTGGAGGTCGTGCATCCAGAGTAGGAATCTCTTGCTATTATGCTCAATGTCGGCCAAGTTGGGGTTGCGCCAGGAAACAAGGGTGTCCCGTTTTTCCCTTGGGTCATACCACTGGTGACGCCAGTATCCAACCTTATCCCAAATGCCCTCCCATTTGCCAGGGAGTCCATAAACGTCCACGTGCCATCCGCTTTTCGCAAATCGCCTCGCAATATGGATAACTGCTGTCTCACTCCCGCCGATTCCGCCCTCCTCTAATGAAGGAGCTGCCCAGGGTTCTATCGTCTCTCCGCAGAAGAAGGCGATCCGCTTTTGGCGCTTGTTCTGCCGCGCCTTCCAAAGTGGTAGGTTTATGGCAGTTCGCACTTCCGGAAAGCTCCTGAGTGCCTTGGGAATGTTCGCTCCAAGGGCTATTGTCTCCAGGCTGGAAAGTCCTTCCGTGAGAGACAGAAAGGCGTCTGCCCTTCGCTTTTCCCTTATCAGACCGGCAAATAGCACCTGTTTCTCGTTCAAGAATGGGTTGGTAGGGGCTACCGAAAGCCCCCTCGTTGCAGAAGCCAGTGCTTCATCTAGCCTCGATGCCTCCCAAAGAGCAATACAATACCAGAGTTCGGGGTGCAGGGAGTAATCAAGAGGATTGTAGAATACCATCTTAACTGGTGGGGCAATCCGATGCTTGCCCTCCTCAGTCCAATAGATGCACTTGGCATACTCACCTGTCCGACAATAAACCTCCGCCAATCCATAGCAGGGTTCCGCTAGGTCGGGGTATAACTCCAGGGCAATCAGATAAGTTCCGACTGCCTCGTTAGGGCGTTCGAGTTTAACCAAACATTTTCCCAGGTAAACCAGCGCCTGCCACTTCTCGAGCTCATTGGTGGACTGTTGTATATACCGGTCAAGCCATTCAGCAGCCTCGAACCAATGGCTTACAGCGAAGTGTTGGTATCCCAAGTAGAGAATGGTGCGGAGATCCCCGGGTTGTTCTTGTAACTGCATGTGGAGTAGTTTGAAGTTACGCTCTGCCCCTATCGTGCCGGAACGGTGCTGGTGGCAAATGACAATCGCCTCGGTTCGCGCCCACTTGACTACCATGGGGGGGCCGCAGGTTTCGTGTACTCTATCGTGCCATTTCCACGCTATGTCAGCAGAGAGTATGCGCTCTCGCTCTAAGATAGTCGTAACATTGCCATCCTGGTCGTAGGCATAATGATAGGGCAACCACACGCCACTAACCCCATTGGCTTCGGCATCGGCGATAACGGCAAGCAACTGGTCTGCCCCCTTGAGAATATCGTCAGCATCTATCCACATCACCCACCGAGCCCCTAGAGGCAAGGCCATCTCGAAAGAGAAGTTACGTGCCTTGGAAAAGTCGTCTACCCATTCAAAAGGATAGACGTGCTCAGTATATTGCCTGGCGATGTCTTCGGTCTTGTCGGCACTCTCCCCTGCCAGGATGATTACGATATTCTCGACATAGTTCTTGAAAGAATCGAGACATGCCGGAAGAGTCTTCTCGGCATCGCGGGCAATAATGGCGACGGTCAGCGATGTCTTCACCTAAGCCCCGGATACGCGCTTGAGGCGCGGATTCTTCCTCTTGGCCGCGGCGCTGGCATTGCGAGAGCCCGCTGCCAGGATAGCGCCTGCCCTCTCTCGGCTAATGCCTTGCTGCTTGGCGATCTTGGCTTGCACCTTTGCAAACCCTGGGTGGGCTTTACTCGCCATGTTACTCTCCTTCTGGCACTGCCCCTACTCCGACCGAGCCGAAGTAAGCGTGCTTATTCCACTCTCCCTGTCGTGTGGCGGCTCGATGCTGGTCGTAAACATCCTTGACGATGCTCGGAACAGTTATCTCTCGATCTGCCGATAATTGGTAAGTGACCCCATTAACGCAAACGGGAATGGTTTCGTTGGGGGTAAACGTCACCTTGCCGTAGGTTTCCTCGATTGCCCGCCTGGTCCAGTGTACCTTGCTCTCCGTAGGAAGCCCCCGGTTGAGAATGGTTCCTGGGAGCAATGCGCCCCCTGGCACGCCCTTTGGAGACGTGTTGGGTGCAGAGGCAGGCTCGATACCTGTTTGAGATACCTTCGCCTCTCTCGTCATCTTGGCCCGGTCTTTCCCTGCCTTCATCCGTCGCTTCTGGTCTTCTGTGATAGCCATATGTCCTCCTTTTCATTTTTGGCGTGGGGGAGCCCGCGTTCGACTCCCCCACTTTTGCCTATTTTACTCAGGCAGCCTGATACCCTGTGCAGGTGTGCTCGATACGAACGATAAACGCTTCGTTCAGCCTAGCCGCTGCGAAGGCTGCCTTGTACCCAATGGTGCTGATCTGGTCCAATGGGTCGGAGGTTCCGCCAGAGCCTCGTTGCTTAACGTATACCCTGGCCTGGTCTGCCTCCAATGTGGTGACGCCGAAAGCCTCTTTGCCTACCAGGAGCGTATACTCCACGTCAGCGCCAGAAAGCCCCAGGCTGGCCCCGCGAGGGTTCAGGCTGGTTTCGACAAAGCGAACTCCCATCCAATCCCCCAGGAGGCCGGTAAAGAGCGGGTTGTTGTCCCCTGGCACCTTCGCATATTGGAAGGCGTTTACGATGTTGGTGTCGGCCATCAGGTCGAACCAGGTTCGCTCGGAGATGAATCCGATAAACCTGTCCCCTGCCGCGGGCTTGGCATTGTTGGCCTTGAGGGTTCTGAGGCCCTCCCTGATTTCGGCAGCAGACATTATCATGCCTGACCCCACTCCGCCCCGGCTGGTAGCCGTAGACGCGTACTGGATGGTGGTTCCAGCCACGATTACGTCTCTGGTCACCATTTCCAGGGATTCACCAAGGGCCTCCCCGTAGTTGGCGGTGTACTCCGCGATTACGGGGTCTATGCCCTGGAGCTCTAACATGTCAGACACCTTGGAGTATGCTCCGTACTGGGCCAATGTCGCCGTAACCTTCACGAAGGTGGCGTTGGTCTCGGAAGGCGGTGTGCCCTCTGTAAGGGCGGTTACGGAACCGGAAATGGCACTCATGCGTCGCCAGTTCACGTCTCCGCCCCCGCTCTTGGGAATTTGGGTTGGCTTACCAAAGGCACGGTATACCTGGGCCGCCCTGGCCCTCATCAAAAGTTGCTTGTCGTAGACCTTCTTGTTACTCTAGCACATATATGATATACTCATACTAGCAACTGAATCAGGAGGTCATTCTTGTTAATGTGCAAGAAACCAGGTTGCCTGAATAAGCCCAAAGTGCGTGGACACTGTATAAAGCACTGGAAAGAGTTGACCCCCATCCGAATCTGGCGTTACCCACCTGAGGCAACTTGCTCAGCGGAAGGGTGTTCCCAGAAACCCATGGCTAAGGGTTTGTGTGGACTTCACTACGACCGAGTGCCAAAGCGGGTTGCCTACCGCCATCAAGCTTTCAAGGATAGAAAGGCACGGCTGGAAGCTGACCCTCATCAACCATTGTGTATTGTTGATGGATGTTCACGCAAAGGCATCCGCAACGTTACCAATATTGGATGGGTTTGCTGGAGCCACCGTGTTTATTTGCTGCCCAGCCGCTTTAGTCTTTATAGTCCCCAGGGGTTGCGCTCCTTGCTAGGAGACTCCTGCAGTCTCTGCGGCTATAATCGCCTTCGCCCACACCTACACCGACTAGCTCCTGCTAAAGGGTACATCTTGGGCAACCTCGTCCCCCTGTGCGCTAACTGCCACAGGGAAGTTCACGCGGGAGTTATGACCATTCCTGATTCAGTTATTAAAGTTCAGTGCTAGGGGCTGGTCATTTCTGCCAGCCTCTCACGATTCGTTTCCCGTGAGAGCGGACTATCTCTTCATCCCTTTCGGGAGCCCCGTGCATAGTCTCTACACCTTCCCTTGCGGGCTCGGCTCGGTGTTGGCATCTCAGCTTTTCACCGAATCCTCGGGGTTTTTCTCACCACATTGCTGTGGAGGGACCCTATCTTGCTAAGGTCCGCGCCTCCGGGCTCATCCCTCCTACGCCAAGCCGTTCAGTAGCCATTGTTGTCTCCTATTCTGGGCTTATTGTGCCTAGAATAGACGTTCTCCGCGCAAGGCCCTTGCTTCCATAGCGGCAAACTCTTTATCGTCAGCATCCTTGATCCGCTGTATTAGAGATTTGCCACCAGAGGCCTCACCTTTGTCAAAGGTCTCTGCCCCAGTTCTCACTCGCTCCTGAGCGCGAGCCAGTTTATCAGAGGCAGCGGTTCCGCCCTTATTGCGTTTTACGAGATAGGTTATGGCCATCTCGTGCATCTCAAGGGGGTCCTTAGCCTTCTGCACAGCCGTTAGTAGCTCCTTTGGGTCAATTAGAACACCGTCTTTGGCGAGGTTCTCACTCCACTTCTTGGCAAATACCTCCATCGCCTCGATCCGGTCAGCATAAGAGGCTCTTTGTGCTACCGCTTGATGCTCGTCTCGGATTCTGGCGATCTCGGCATCCTTCTGCCCTATGGCAATAAGAAGGTCTCGCTCCCGCTTCCGGGTTGTTTTGGTGCCCTCGTCCTCATCAGCGTTCTTCAACTCGAAAAGCTCGTCCTGCAAAGTTTGCCTATCGGCAGCGAATTGCTGAACATACTGAGACATATCGCCCAGTTGCTTCTCAAGAGTAGCCTGACGGCTTTGCATCTTGGACTGCCACCGGCTGAAGTCATCCGGCGAGACGTATCCCTCCGGCACCTTAATCGGCTCTGCGACCGCTTCGGGTTCTTGCGCTTTTTCGTCTGTTTCTAGTGCCTTGTCTTCTTCCACTTTGGTTCCTCTCGCTTATTGGCTACTTCGTTCTATCCTACCTGCGTTGGCGCCTAGTAGTCTGCCGAAGCTCCAAGATAATCCTATATCAAGGTTAGTCAACATTATAACATAAACAAAATCAAGAGTGGTCATTTCGAGGCTGCCCATAAACGCACCAAGTATCCTTTCAGCCATTCCTCGAAGGTAGAGGCTTCATCGCTGTGCTCTCGATATAGTCTCCTGAGAATAATTTCATCTTCTGGCGCAAGAGGCTCGCCCCTGGTATGCATCGCTTCCAAGGCATCCGCGGCAGGGCCCGCTTCCTGGACAAACTGCTCCCAACCTGTTTGGCCGGGCTGCATCTTGTTATATGTTGCCCAATCCTGCGGCTGCATGGCGTACGGAGTCTCTTGTGAGACAGGAGGGCCGCCACCCATAGCAGCGCTGTACTTCAGCCAATCCTCTGCTGACACCCCGCTCTTCGCCATCCAATTAGGTTCTGGCTTGTCAGTAGTAGGCCCTGGCGCGGCGGCTGGTCTTCCCCCAAACCCTGGCGCAAACTCTGGAATTGGCGAATAGGGTATTTTGCCCGCCTGCCTCGAATTGAAATAATGCCATTGCCACTCGCCCCGATTCGGGGGCCTCCCGCTCATGCTCGCGAACTTCTGGCTCCATAGCATGTCCTGATAATCCACGTCCGTTGGGGCACGCCCATGAACTTGGGCAAACGCTTCCTGCCAGTCCGCACCCCCCCTAGTAGTCGCTGGATATCCCTGGGGTAATATTGTCGTCTTATCGCCTTTCGGACCCGTGGTAGCCCCAGTGGTAACTTGCGTCGTTCTCGTGCCGTCACCCAGTAGGGGAACCGTGCTCGAGGCCTTTGCCACACTACCAGATCGGCCCACCGTGACCCCCGCGTTAGCTTTAGCACCACTGCCATAATACTTCTCCAATAAGGGGTGAGCGTCCCAATAGGCTTTTGCAGCCTTCTTGTCGCCGGAATCTCGGATTTCCGCCCACTGTTTTATCTCTTCTCCAACTGGTTCCCACTCTTCTTCGGGATAACTCTTTGTAACCCATTTGTTGATCTTCAGCCATTCCGAAAGTGCAGCGGCCGCATCCTGATAGGCTTTGGGGCTAAGATGCTCTTGCTCGCGATTGTCGGCGTCCACCACCATGCCCACAACTTTTATATCCCTGGCGGCTGCTCGGAATGCCCCTGGTGGTATCTTGTAATATGTCTCCCAAAATGACTGACTGCCCTTTCTTTCCAACGGGGCAACCCCCAACCTACTGTTTATCTCGTTGATTGCGCCTGTATTGGCACTCCACCAAGCGGCCTGTTCCGCCTTGCTTCCACTGGCGGGCAGTGTGGAGAACAGGTTGTCTTTCTGCTCGTATAGAGCATTCTTCTCATCTTTTGCAATCTTTTCTGTAGCAACCTCTTGTTCGGCCTGAGCGATTACATCCTGTACGCTCTCCGGCTTCGGGCCAGTTGGCATTGGGGGTGCTTTAGGAACCACTGGTTTAGCCGTGCCGGATGGCGCAGCCGCCGACACAATCGCCTTGGAGGGGATTGCCGTTGGCCCTGCTGGACTTACCACTGTACCTGGCGTTACTGCTGTAACGCTCGGCTTCTCTTTGAGCAGGATTTGTCTTGGAGCCAACGGTATCTTCTCCCCAGTTATCTTCTCGACCTTCGCTACGTCTGCCGCGCTTAGAGACATGCCAGCAGCTTCTTCTAATCGGGTTGCCTCGGCCTTGCTGGTCTTAGCGCGAATGCTCTTAACATCCTTAACAGGGGGGATGACCGCGGCCCCATAGTCTCGCACTATCTGGTCGTAATTCCAAGGCTCGTAGGTACGAAACTCCTTGCTGGCGGACTGCCCCAGAAGCCCAAGCGTCTCTTCTTTGATAAACTTCTCCGGGTATTCTGCCTTGAGTTGCGAGATAAGGTCTGCCACCTTCGTCTTTCCCCAACGGCTTTCCCAAGCCGCCGCCGCCGCCGCCGCCTGTTTGCCCAACACTCCCGCGGCTTTGGCGTCCCCCTTCTCTTTGGCAGTGGCCCACTTGTCCCAGAGTGGCGCTACAACGCTATAGTAGTCATCCTGTGATGGCCGATATACCTTTTCCTCATAGAGATTAGCAATAGCCTCGTAGGGAGTAGAACTACGCCGTAGCCACTCCTCCAGCACGTTCCTGGTGATGGCCCCCCCCGTAATCATGCCAATTTTATCAAGATAGATGTTGGTCAATCGTTCCCGCTCGTCATAATCGGTCGTAACCTCCCCCTGGGGGTCCAAGTAGGTATAGTTGCTAGCTTCTTGCAACTTGAAATACTTATCGGCCAGGTCTTCAACTTGCGCTCCATACCCCGACCGTCTTTCGACACCCGCATCTGGCGCAAGCCTCTCCATATTATCAGCCAAAAACTTGAGAGGAGCGGAGTACTGTGCTCGCTGCTTATTCCGCATATCAGGGAGATAAAGACCAGATGCGCCAAGAGATTCTTCGGCTAAGGCACGAGTCTGCATCTGCGTTCCCAACTGGTCTGCATAGTAATAGTAGAGAGACTTAGCCTCGTCCTTCTTTATCCAGGCCGCAGACCCCTCTCGTCCAGGCACGTCGGCCAGGGCCGCCTGCCGCGCTTTATACTCAGGGAATGCTGCGTAAAATACATCCAGTTTCCCCATATCGGCAAACTCGGCCCTCATCCGCTGCAAGCCCCTGACCGTTTCTTCCCCATGAGGATAAACTCCAACTGATAATCCGGTTAAGAATCCAGTGACGCTTCTAACGCCTTTTTCCAGGCCAGCCCGCCGCTCCGCTTCATCGAAGGCGCCTCCCGTTCGAGTGCTCAAAGCCTTCGCAGCCTCCGGGTAAGAAATTTCTTCATCGGCTGCCATGTTCGCTACCATACGGCTTACGCGGTAGGTGTCGAACTGGTCAGCCTCCATCCCCATAGCTTTCCAAATCGGCTGTTCTATATTGATTCCCATGCCCGCTGGCCCCCCTTGGGGCAACCCTGTTCGCTCGGCCACTTCCGGGTACAGGGCAGAGGCCCCCTCGATTAAGCCGGTCATAGGAAACATTGACCAGATGTAATCCCGTGGGTCTTTAATTAACCCTTGGGTTTTGGTAGCGGCGGCGATTCTATCAGCCGCCAGGAGGGGATAGGTTATCCAGGGAGAGGGGGTTCCATAGAAGCGGGAGCCTATATTGAAGGCATTGTCCATCGGGGTCCCGCCCTTTTCCTCATCCGCACGGTCCCAGTCCTCAGACCATTGGGCTACCGGTATCAATACCCGCATGGGGTCTATAAAGATCAGCCCCGTGGCTGCACCTGCGGCCCCTTGAGCCAACCACTTGGGCATCCACGGGAGCGAGATAACGATCTTGTCCTGCAACCGCTTGGGCAAATCGTTATACTTTTGGCGAAGGTTGTCCCGGAGCTTCACGTAAGCCCCAACCTTAGCAGGGGCATCCATCGTGCGGTATACCCAGTTCACCAGAGAATGGGTAGTCCAAAAGCTCCAGGGATAGACGTATGAGAGCCAGTTATCCACGTTCCATCGCTCGGAGTATTTCAACAGGTCCCAGCTGGCCATCGTGTCGGCGATGCTCATAGCCCCAGCCCTGGTATCACGAGCCAGCGGGGATAACTGCCCTTTGTAATACTTGGAGTAAACTCTTAGCAGCTCATCATAATCCCTGGTTGGTATCAGGGTAGGGGGCCTGGCAGCATCGTCTAGGCCGGCTCTGAGCGCTGTCTTTAGTCCTCTCACCAGGCGCTCGGCCATCTGCCCTGTGGCATCCATCATGCTAGGGAGGTCAAAAGAGTCTGGCCTGATGAAACCCCCTTCATTATCAACTATCATCTTGTACCAGGGAATGTCCGCTCTGGCCGCATCATGCCCCTTTCGGAAGGCTCCAACCGCCAGATCGTCCAACTCCTTGCCAGTGACGCCACTCTCTTTGGCCTTGAGGTAGGCATTGATGACGTCCTGTGTTTGGCTTGTAGGCAGTCCTTTTGCTGCAAGGTTCTCTTCCTCCAACTGGGCGATGATGGCATTGGTGCGCTCGGTAGATTGCGGGCGCGCGGCACCTGAGAGTCTTATTCCCTCAAGACCCGCCTTCTCCTCAGCCACCCGTTGTTCGAGGTCGGCAATCGCTTGGCGTACCGGCTTTCCTTCAGTCGCGGCTTTTTGCGCCGAAAGAAGCGTCTGCTCCGCCTGCTTGACCGCTTGCTCCGCCTGGGCAATCTCTGCCCTGGTTATAACGGCCTTGACCCCATATTTCTTCTCGAAAAGCCTCAGGTCAACACCAGCCTTCTTTGTCTCATTTATTACGGCATCCCACCACTTCCGCTGTATCTCGACCGGCCATTTGGCCGTGTCGGTCCGAAGGCGATACTCCGGCCCCAGGTATTTGGCCTTGG
>ERZ1292632.3190-Hain-H43-01um-R2-3190-length-12810-cov-6_pt1 | contig 12810 bp, 21 predicted proteins | sample MGYA00564407_ERZ1292632 | MGnify/ENA primary metagenome ERZ1292632 (study PRJEB36523, sample SAMEA6512637) | groundwater metagenome | collected 2019-01-08 | study: AquaDiva: Metagenomics assemblies of 32 groundwater samples
GGATCGTTATTCGTACGGTTCTCGATAAGTCTTTTTTCACGAAAAATAAATATTTCTTGACATTTCTGTTTTGTGTGGTATTCTTTTCTTGTCAGTAACTCCAGGGATAAATCCCGGTCCATGAATAAATTCAGGAGTTTCCAACAGCCTTATAATTATGATTCTTTATCACGGAACATCTACTGAATTCCTTCCACAAATTCTTGAAAAAGGATTACTTCCACGTTCCGCTACAGGATTAAAAAGTCATTGGAATGGAGATGTAGAATCTAAGTCTGATTTCGTTTATTTAACGACTGCCTATCCTGTTTATTTCGCTATGAATACAGCAGATGGGTCTAATCCTGTTGTTTTGAAAGTTAAAGTAAATAAAAAGGATTTATACCCCGATGAAGATTTTGTGAATAACGTTTTACAGACATTACATAAATCGAATGAATGTTTTAATCCTTCTATAAATCTGCACAATTATAGATATTTGACACTAGATTCTCTTAACTACAATGGTATTGTGGCTATTAAAAAAGTAGATAAGAAGAACATTATTTCTCACGTAGAATTACAAGACAATTACAAATTATTATTTATTGGTGGTGATTCTATGCCAATACCTATGAACTATAAAATACTTGGAGAGTTTTATCGTAATTGCATGAAGATTTTGTTTGAACAAGGTCTCGATGCTGCAGTTGAATTCGCAAGAAATAGGTCTTGACATTCCATGTTTTTGATGTATAGTAGAGAGTATGAAAATAGAAGTGAATAAAACGAGTAGCGTAGTTTCAATTCTTGAAATTGATGTCCCTAAAGAACTATTTGATGAATTCGTCTTTCTTACTAATGGAGAAAAATACTCCTATGATCTTGGTGGTGATAGCACTTTTGATTTTACTCTATTTTGGGACGGGTCAACCACTTTAAGTTGTTCTAATTACAACATTACTACAAATAATGAGAATTTGAAACTAATTTTTGAAGCCGTTCATAAAAACGATTTCTTCCCTGGCACGGGAATGTTAGAATACGGAAAATTCCAAGAAAGAATAGATCGTTTTCTTGGAAGCCTATATCTAGTCTTGAAAGCAAATGAAATCTCTTATGGTTCTTTAACGGAAGGGTTGAGAGAAAAATATAATGCGACACTATACTAGAGACTTAGACGAAGGCATTATTTTCGGACCATTTGAATCCGAACAAGAAGCTAAACAAGTTGCCGAAGATATTCATGGTATTATCTTTGATGAATCTATTTTTCGCGAAAAATTAAATAAACTAGAAATTGAAGATCAAGTTGCGTTGTGCGGCTCGAACTGGGATGCGTCTTCCATCATGGCGAACTTCGCCGAAAAGTATCACGACGGAGACTATACGCTTATTTGCGTAGAATGTGGAGAAATATCTAATTCTGGATGGCATTATTGCCCATATTGCGGTTCTAAACATGATTAAAACAAAGAAACTAGATTATGCTCATGCTCTTTCTAGAGTTTTACGAACTATTTGGTTTGACCATGATATCCCAATGGAAAGTTATAAAAAGATAGAAAGAGTTGTTAAAAGAAATATCGGGAAAGAAGGGTTCGACATTGTTGTTAAATCCTATACAAGCAAATAAGAGAATTTCTTTTGAAACTATCTTCTCTTATTGGATTAACTGTTCCTAAAGAAAAGGCTCGTATTCTTATACAAGCCTGTAATCATTCTAACGAAATTTTCCCCCATACTCTTCTCTATGGTATCGGTGGTATCGGCAAAACAATATTTGCAAGAGCAATAGGAACAGAACTTAATTACCATTTCGCCGAAACTCATGGAGCAGTTTTCAAGAAACCAGAACAATTATTCGAGTACATTTTAACTCAATCAAAAATTGCTCAAGGCTTATCTAAACATTTGCTGTTCTTTCTAGATGAAATTCATCGTCTAAAACTTCCACTACAAGAAGCCTTATATTCAATAATGAAAGAATGGTGGATTCCTAATTCTTGTTCTAATATTCATGTATCTCCGTTTACTCTATTTGCCGCTACTACCAGAATGGACATGTTGGATACGAACTCTTTCGTATCTCGTTTCGATAATGTATGGGAAATTACTAGATATTCAAACAAAGAAATAGAGATTATTATTGCAGATGAACTAAGTAAATATAAACTCATGTTCGATCAACAAGTGGTTAAAACAATTGCTAAACGCTGTTTAGGTATTCCGCGTATTGCTGTAAACTTGTCCAAGAAAATAAGAATTGCTACTTTAGGACATAAATCAAATATAGTTTCGATGAATCATGTTCTACATACATTTGATTTGGAAGGAATAGATGAATTAGGTCTACAGCCTATTCACCATAGATATTTGCAGATTTTGTTTAGTTCTAAAACTAATAATCATTTTATTCCATTGGGAGTTGGAGCTATCGCAGCTAAAATGAGACAGGCAGAAGAAGTTATTAAAGGTTCAGTTGAACCAATTTTACTAGAGTTGGACTTTATTGCTCCTACTCCAAGGGGGAGAGTGATTACTTTGGCTGGTTCTCAATATTTTGAAAAATCTTTGAAAAAAGGTCTTGACATTTCACACAACGGTGGTAAACTCCGTGCATAGTGGTTGACAATGTGTTGTCGTCAACAAGATAAGAAAAACTGGGTTAGGAGAAGTGAAGATGTCAGATGAAGCAAAGGCTGTTGTGACGAAGACTCGAAAGAAGCGACAGGCGACTCCGAATTTGGAGTGTCCGTATTTTGTGGATTTGCGAACTCCACATACTACGGAGTCTAGTGGGCATTTGGCTGAACTTTGTGGAGAGTTCAACCAAGCGTATGATGCGTGGCACGCTACGGTTCGCCAGCATTTTACGGATGGTGGTGCTCGTAAGGATGTCCCAGCTTTTGATGCTGCGAATTTCGCTGATCCGAATAAGGGAGCAATGACGCAAAAGCAGTATGCGGCATTGGTTGATGAGTGGAATGCTGGTGACGGTAAGGTTCAATTTCCGCCGCGTTATAACCCCGCATTGGTTGAACTTGCGCATCTTATGAATGCTCGTTCTTTGCGTCGCGGAGCGGTTAAGAAGCATTCTCGTGCTCCGAAGTCTTGGGATGAAACCGAATTGGGTTCGTGGCTGGAGATGGACGAAGACGGGAATAATACCATTCCGTCTGGCTATTTCTTTGATGATGCTCTTCCGCGTCGGTGTCACGCGAAGCGAGCAGAGGATTTGATTACTGATCCTGAGACGAACATTCTTACCATCGGCAATAACCGTTATGCTGTTGGTGACGGAACGGGTGTTCGATCGGCTCCGTTTTTGGTTTGGGCAACGGATCGAGGGAATTATCGTGCAGGCGATGATGCTCGTAAGCGTCTTTCGCTTTCCGGTAATAAGGATATTGTTGATTTGGTTTTCCGAATTGAAGACCGAGCAAATAATGGTGGTGGCGTAACGGTTAAGGCGAATTGGAAGGAGAATATTCGTGAAGTTGTCTTCCTTCCGGGTCAAGCTATGACGGCTGGATTTTTGTTTGATGGCGAGAAGCGGTTGACGGCAAGCGAAATTCGCAAGCTGGATGCGAATGCAAAGGGAATTAAGTTCAAGACTGTTCGCCAAGTTTTGGATGGACCGATTGTTGGCAAGTTGGTTTCTCGTGAAACGCTTTGGACTGAAATTCAGTCGGTTGAGGGTTCTAGCGGAATTAAGAAGTTGCGGGAGCGGGGAGGACGGAGTGAAGATGAGCAACGGAATACTCCGCAGAACAAGTCTATTACGAATTTGTTGGTGACTTGTCGGGTTGATCCGATTGAGGCATATCCGTTTGGTTTCCGGGCTGCTCAATGCGATATGGTTCCGTATGTGGTTCATTCGGTTGATGACGATTTTGCGATGGGTATTGTGATTGGCGATCGACAAAATCAGGAACACAATATCGGAGTTCGTCAAGCTAAGGCAAATGCCAAGCCTGAAGAGGCTGAAGAGGCTGAGGAAGATGTTGTTAAGGGGGGTTCTACTCCGGCAACCGAACCCGCAAAGCCGAAGAAGACTCGTAAGACTAAGAAGGCTGTTGCGGCTCCGAAGACGACTGAAAAGAAGACTTCTAAGCCGAAGCGAACCAAGAAGGCTGTTGCTGCTGAAATTGTTGAGGAAGCGGCAGTTATGAATGAGACAGAGGTTTCGGAACCTGAAGTTGAGGAAACTGCCGTAGAGTCTAACAGTGAGACTGAATCGGTTGTTGAAGAGACTGATGCAGTTGCAAACTAAGGTAGGTGTAGAAATCAAATCTGAGTTTGAACCCTCTGCAAGATTCTCAACGAGTTTTGCAGAGGGTTTCTTTTTTGCGAAAAAGAGAATTTGTTGTTGACATTGGTTGAAATTTTGATATGTTACATGGGTCTCCTGTACGGTGATTTGGGGTGGCTCCCAAATTGTTGTGTTATGGGAAAAGACAAGCGAGAGGCAACCTTGCTGAACCTATCAAACCAATAGCATTTTTGCAAAAAAGAGGAGTACAGGAATGAAAGGGATAGGATGAAAGTTCAAATTACATTCAAAATGCCTGATTGGGAAGATCAATTAAACGCATTTATTAATGGAAATAGCACAGAAAAAGAAATAAACGAAATTGCAGAAATGAAGAAAATTATCTCTAGAAAATGGCTACGATATAATGAATGTATTTCTGTTGAATTTGACACAGATAAAGGTACAGCAATCGTAAAAGAGAATTAAAAATGAATCGTAAAGTTGAAATGGCTATTTGTAGTGAAATAGACAATTATAGAACATGGACCACAATTGTTGTAGAAATCCCTGCAAATACTCCAGAAGATTTAATTGAACAAAAGGTAAGATTGAAAATAGACGGAGATATACATTCTCAATATCCCACAATTCCTTATGCTCAACAAATTGTAGGGTCTTTTGTTTATTTTGTATATCCATTCGAGGAATAAAATAATGAGGAAAATTGAACTTGCGATAGGGCTTTACGATAACGAGTATTCTTGGAATCTTCGTATTGGCGAAAATCGTTCATCGAGACTTCCTGATATTGTTGTTCCTAATGCCTTTACTAAAGAACAATCAGCAGAATGGCTTTCAACTTCATCTAAAGAGTCTTTGATTTTAGATTTTGCGAAGAAAGAATTAAAAACTCTTCTTGGCAAAATTTTAGATTCGATTGACGAAATGGAGATGATAAAATGAGTGGGGGTTCTTGGGATTACGCTTTTCATCATTTTGATGAAATTGGGTTGCGATTGAGCAAAGAAAAACAAGTTAATCGCAGAGCATTAGGAAAACATATTCTAAAACTCTCTAAAGCTTTACATGATATTGAATGGGTTGATTCATGTGACTGTTCCCCTGGGAATGAAGATAATGCGATTATGGAAGCATTAGGCTCAAATGCTAACAAATTGATTGCTGCAGAATGTATTGCTGGACTGAATGAAGCTATTGAAGAGGCGAATCGAGTTATTGAGAAATTGGAACAAAAATGAATTGTCCAATTCGAGAATATACGGCTGATGGAGATTGCGTAGGACGTTGTTGGTTTTTCTTGCCTGATGGGAAGACATGCGAACGACATGGAGATGTTTCAAAAGCTGTAGAATTTAGCGAAATTAAAAAGAAAAGAAAGAAAACTTCTTAATGAACATAAACATCAAGCGAAATTACTTATTTTTGCGGAAAAAATATTAAGAAAGTGCAAATGTCAACCGAATCTTTTGCATGAAGATAAACGGGTTTCTTTAGAAAGAAAACAAAATAGAAATGTACGACGTAGCGGACTTAATTGAAAAAATTTTCTTGACATTCCAGAATAATGGGGTATGTTATGAGTGTGAAAGAAAATGAAAAATTCCAAGTTGGTCAAAAGGTTTGGGTATATGATTGCCCTAAATTGTTTCCTGGGAAAATTGTACGATTTATCAGTTCTTCTGATGGAGCGTTAGTTAAAATAAAAGGCAAAAATATTTTTTATCCTCTTGTTTTGTTGTTCAGTTTTGACGAAGATATTAGTTCTTTGTTCGTTTTAATGTCTACAGACAGTGTTCTTTTGGTAAAGAATACGGAAAAAGTTAAGAAATACATAGAAAAAACAGAAATAAAAAAGATTAAACAGGATTTACAAACTAAAAGAAATTCTCTTTCTCTTTATATTTATTTTAGTGGAGATTATAGACAAAATTGTGATATTATAGAAGAATTCGTTTTAGGCGGATTCCCTACAGTAAAATGGGAAGGTAACGGTTCTGGGTTTGGAAGCCATGATATTAGTTTTGCGAGTATTAAAACAGAAGAAGAAGTAATAGAAATTGTTCGAAAAATTCGTAAAAATAAGAAAATAATGAAATTTGTTACGAAATTTCGACTCATCGATACTAAAAGTGGCAAGGAAATAAAGGAACTTTAAAAATGAAGCTTGATATTGTTGTTACTTGTTCTGGTGGAGTTATTACTGGTGTTTTTGGGCCAGAAAATGCAACTGTTCTTGTTATTGATTATGATAATCTCAAAGAAGGTGATTTAATGTCGGAAGTTTGTGGAGTTGATGGAACTCCAGATTGTAAAGTATGTTTAGAATTAATACAAGAAGCCAAAGAGATTGCCGAACAAAACAAAGAAGAAACTGAAGCATTTATTTCTGATAATGAACAAGAAATTAGAAAAGGTTTTTAATTTTTCGCAAAAAAGATGAAATGGCAACTACAAAAGACACATTTAGGTCAGATGTAACAAGGCTGTTAGATTTATGTAGACTTAAAAAGCCTCTTTATCGTCTTTATTGGGATTACCTAGAACATGATTCCTATACTGCAAAACAAAAAGCTAAGGAAACTCGTGAATTCGATCCGAGAATAGAATCTGAACTTGTTGAGAGATTAGAATATTTTCGTGCTGCTTATGAATCATTGGAAAAGGTTTTATTACGGGCAACAAGAAATTCTGATAAATTTTGAAAAACATATTTGACATTCCAAAAAGATGTTGTATAATACAAAAGGTTAGACAGGAGATAAAATCCATGAAAGCAATTTTTCAGAACATTAAAACCAAGCGAAGTGGGCTTCGATGTGCTATTCGGGTTATGAACCATTCTGGTGACGATGTTCTAACAACTTATGATACGTTGGTTGATAATTCGGTTGAAATTGCTACAAAAGATTTACAAGATTTTTGGCAAAAATGTATTGACGAATTTGCCGATCGTGGTATAACCAAATTGAAGCCTGTTGTTTGTGGTCGAAAAGTTGGTGCAACAGATTTTGATTGGTTGGGGGAGTCGGTTATGGGTCCAGAATTTGATTTGGGAAGATTTGAAGAGATTTTGATTCAACCAGTACCTTTGGTTGGCGGGTAAAAACGAAAATGGAAGCGTTAGCGATAGTGGCGGTTACTTCTTTCAATGACGAATCCGCTACAAAATTTTTCTTCGCTTCTGTAATAATGAATGCGTTGACGTTGATAACAGCTACTTCTTTGGGTGAAAACACGCTGTTATCGCTTTTTTCTCGCATTCAGTTTTTCTAAAAATGAACATGTTGGCGTAGATAACAGATACTTCATCAGACCAGTCGGAATACTGAGAGAAATCTTAAGTACCGACTAGAAACTCTGTTATCGCTTTTTCCTCATGTTCAATAATAAAAACGATTGTTGACGTTGATATTGGTTACTTCATTTAAAAGTCCCACCAATGTCGCTATTTGCTCGATCGTTTTTCTTTTTCCCTAAAGGAGAGATTATGGCAACTCTGAATCGCAAAGAAAAAACACCTGCAATTCATACACATGAAGGTGGAAAAGCTAAACATGTTAATCACGAAGCTATGCTTCGACGTTCAGTAATGTCATGCCTTCTTTGGGAGAATGAATTTTACGAAGACGGCGTAACAATTGCGGATAGAATTGCCGAATTAATTCCAAAAATCTCTACACAAAAAGTGTGTGATCTAGCTATTGAAGCTAGACAAAATATGAAACTGAGACACGTTCCGCTTTGGGTGTTGCGATGCGTAGGACAGAATTCACCGAAAGTTATTGCTGATGTTTTGCCAAAAGTAATTCAACGTCCCGATGAACTCGGAGAATTTTTAGCTCTTTGGAATAAAGATAAGAGACATCGAATTCCGCGTTCTATTCGACGTGGATTAACGAATGCTTTGAGAAATTTCAATGAATATTCTTTGGCTAAGTTTGACAAAAATAGTGCTGCATGGTCATTGCGTGATGTTCTTAGAATTATTCACGCGATGCCGAAAAATGAAGTTGAATCGTCTTTGTGGAAGAAAATTGCTAAGGGTGAATTGGCTACACCTGATACGTGGGAAACTGCTCTAAGTGCTGGGGCAGACAAGAAAGAAACTTTTACTAGATTAATTGAAGAAAAGAAACTTGGAGCATTGGCATTACTGCGTAATCTCCGTAATATGACCGAAGCGAAAGTTTCAGATAATCTTATTCGACAAGCGTTGAATGAGTGCTCAACGGATAAGGTTTTGCCGTTTCGGTTTATTGCAGCGGCAAGATATGCTCCGCGATTTGAATCTGAACTTGAAGAAGCAATGAAACGAAGTATTATTGGACTTCCAAAACTTGCTGGGTCTACAGTTGTTTTGGTTGATGTTTCTGGTAGTATGGATGCTCCGTTATCTAATCGTAGTGAAATGCAACGGATTGATGCTGCGAGTGGATTAGCGGTTTTGGTTCGTGAACTTTGTGAAAATGTAGCAGTTTATACATTTTCAAGCAATTTGGTTGAAGTCCCTACACGACGTGGGTTTGCGTTGGTTGAGGCTATTAAGAGTTCTCAAGCTCATGGTGCAACAGAACTTGGCAAGGCGATTACTCAGTTAAACAAGAAAACGGTTGATTATGATCGTTTGATTGTAATTACTGATGAACAATCGTGTCAAAATGTTTCTGACCCTGTGCAAAAACTTGCTTATGGAATAAATGTGGCAAGTTATCGAAACGGTGTGACGTATGGGAAGTGGACGCATATTGATGGTTGGAGCGATTCTGTTGTGACGTATATTCAAAACTTAGAAGAAGAATCATCCTAAGCTATATCTTATCGAGGGTAGCTTGTGGTGGGCGGGGTATTTCGAGAGCGCTTGTTCTCGACCTCGCCCGCTCTTTTTTATACTTGACATTCAGAAAATTTATGATATACTGTAGGTATGAATTTGATTGTTCTATATCAACAAATGGCGGACTTAACTTTATCAGAATGCAAAAGATGTAAGTGTCCTTTGTCTTGTTGCTCTCCAGAATATTGTGGAATGGCTATTGATTATGCTAAAGAAAAATATGGTGTAGAGCTTAAAATTACAAATCATCCTACTTTACCGTTAATGGGAGAAGATGGGTGTATAGCTAGTCCTCATTTTAGGCCATTATGTACATTACATACATGCGAAATTAATGCTTTTGGATTCAAACGTGGTGATGAACGATGGACTGAAAAATATTTTGAATTGAGAGAACAAATAGAAGAGTTAGAATTTGAAAAGGATTATAATTATGGGCAAACAAGCAGATTATTTAACTTGCAAATTTTGCGTTGCATGTGGAGAAAAACTCAAAAATACTCAAAATGCTCCAATTAATAATTCTGGATCAACTTGTAGAATAAATAAGGTAGAAGTGTGTCCATCTTGTACAAGAGCAATTAAAAGCTGGGACACGCCAGAAATGTTCATAGAAATTTGTCGTCCAACTCTTGAAAGTATACCTCAAGTTATTTCTTCAGATGATAAAGCGAGAGAAGTTAGAAAAGCATTATTAACAGGGAATACAGGATGAGACAGATAAGTAATGAAGAAAGAGCTAAGAGAGAAGAGTTTAACCAGAAAGAACAGCAAATTCTAAGAGATATTCCCGTTCAGTTTCACGATTATTTTTCTCAGTTAGCGTATAAACGTGGTCATGCTTATGGATATAATGAAGTTCTAAATCATTTAGAAGATTATATTTGTGGATTTATGAAGGCATTAAAAGAGTATGATGATACTAAGAGAAAATGTTCTTCTTGACATTCTAAGTTTCCATGCTACTATATTAGCATGTATATCACCTATAATAAATCATTTGAACATGAATCTGTAGTTATTACTACAGCGAAGTGTCAACTTCCATTGTTTGGACGATGGACAGAAATAACAGTCACATCTTATTGTTTACTTGATAAATATAGGTCAACTCAAACAGCAATTAATTTTTGTTTGCGACCGATGAATAATTCGGATTTGAAATGTTCATCTTTAGATGCTACCCAAAACAGTATTCTTCCACTTTCTCGCAAAATAAATGGAATTTTACAAAGATTTGAGCAAAATGTTGATGTTCCTATGTTGGTAGGACAATTGCTTGATTATTCAGAATTGCGGAATGGGAACATCCCATCGGCGCGTTTTGTAGTAGATTCTTTGTTAAGGAGTTTTGAATCTATTGTTGAGACAATTCGGCAATATATTCGGAAAAATTTGGCAAGTGATATTGAGATTAGAAACCTATCTCTTGCTACATTGCATCATCGTTTTGGAGGAATCACAAGAAAGACAATTGAATCGTTTTTGGGACAAATTAATTGGCGATTAATGTTAGAGAAATCGGATTACGATGAAGATCAAGCGAACGTTATTGAGTATTCTACTGCTCATAATCCGCCTAGATTTTGTTCTATTTTAGATGAAGCATCGAATGATATTCCTTTAATTCATACGATTGTAGCAAGAGCTTTTGACCATAGAACAATAGCGAATTTGAAAGCTATTGCATTGTTGAAGAAAGTTTGTGGGAAAGAATTGGGATTAGAATTTGAACAAACAGGGAAGATTACAGTAAAAGAGCGAGAATACACATTTGTAATTGAACCAGGGAAATTTGTTTTTGTTACTGATCCGAATGGAAAATCTGCACATGCTTGTATCCATACGTTGGGGTTCCAAATTAATCCGATAGATGAAATTTGTGTATCTTATTTGTATATTCGGCATAAACTAAAAGATTGGATGAAAGAGGCTGTTTTGCATCGTGTTGAATCTGGGTTTCAGAAATTTTCTTCTTGACATTTTAGATTTTTCGAGTAAGATTGTAGCAATATGTTTAATACAAATTGTGCAATATGTCGCATGAGAAAAAAGATTTGCGATAAATGTGCAAGCAAAAAGAACAATATAGAAAAGTTACAGGACTTTATTGCGGGTTTCCTCCTCTGATTTTATATTCAACTTGCGAAATTTCAACATTTGTGGAAGTGATTCTCTTTTCGTGAAAAGATTGAGCGAATGGGTTGTTAAACATGCTCGTTATTGGAATAATTATGTATTTCGACAAAAAAGAATGTAGTTCGGGACTTAGTGAGGCTGATCGTTCATGGAATGCTTCGGACGAAACGTCTGATATACTTTTCCTTCTTCATTTTTCTCTTGAAAAATCGTTACCAGAAGAGGATGGGGATAAAATGCTAATAGTTTTAGATAGATTATTTAGAAAAGCTATTGAACATGGTTTCGAGCAAGGATTTAATAGTGGATTCACTAAAGGGCTTTATAGCAAGCAAGTAAATCCTGAGAATAACAAACAATGAATCTTGACGACAGAATGAAAGACTATGAGAGTTCTGTAGGGACTAAACTTATTCTACGGAATCCTGCTATCATCCGAATTGATGGTAGAGCTTTTCATACCTTTACAAGAGGATTTGTTAAACCATTCGATGTAGTTTTACAATCTGCTTTGAATGAAACGATGAAACAATTGTTTCATAAAGTTTCTACTGCAAATTTTGGGTATGCTCAATCAGACGAAATTTCACTTTTATTGATTGACTATAAGAATCTTGATACATCTCAGTATTTTGGCGGAACAGTTCAAAAAATAGTTTCTGTAGTAGCATCTGAGGCTACTACTATATTTAATCACGAAATATTTAAGCTTGGGGATAAAGTTCCAGAAAACAAATTGTTTAGAGCAACTTTTGATGCAAGAGTTTTTTCGATACCGGAACGAGATGTTGCTAATTACTTTATTTGGCGACAAAAAGATTGTTTGCGAAATTCTGTTCTAAGTAAAGCTTTAGCTTATTTTTCGCCAAATCAAATTAAAGGTAAAAAGAATACTGAAACAATTGAAATGTTGGAAAATTTAGCTAAAGAAAGAAATGATTTGTCTATTCAGTGGCAGCAAGAGAAACAGGGGAATAAGAACGGATTCATTGTATCTTCGGCTGTTGGTAAAAAAGACGCTATCATTGAAGACGCTCCTATTTTTTCAGAAAATCGTGAAATAATTGAAAAGTATTTAGTTCTAGTAGACGAAGAATAGTACAGAATTTCTCCTTGACATTCTAGTTTTCTGTGGTATACTACATCTGAACACAATGAAAATCGTACTCTTTACAATTTTGATAACGCTTAGTTTATGGTAGAAGGAACAAAAAATGATCGTTTTGGCAGTAATTAAGGATGAAAATAGGGTTGGAGAGCGTGGTCGTGGAGTTGGTAAACCAATTCATCACCAAGTTGCGATAGCAATTGATAATTTTAATTTAATGATTGCAGAACGATCAAATGAAAGTCAATATTTCGGTAAGGTTTTCTCCGATCGTTTTGAACGTATTCTAAATTTCCTAGCATCTGAATACGAAATTACTCAAACAACAAGTCTACCATTATTGCGAAGTGGTTTGCAAGTTCTGTTTCCTGATACTGCATTGGCTGATTTGTCGGTGAAACAGATTGATGAAGTTTTGAAAGTTGGTGCTCGTGGTACGGACTCTATGGGAAAGTTAGAAATGTATCTTGA
>ERZ1292632.3191-Hain-H43-01um-R2-3191-length-12809-cov-9_pt1 | contig 12809 bp, 19 predicted proteins | sample MGYA00564407_ERZ1292632 | MGnify/ENA primary metagenome ERZ1292632 (study PRJEB36523, sample SAMEA6512637) | groundwater metagenome | collected 2019-01-08 | study: AquaDiva: Metagenomics assemblies of 32 groundwater samples
GTCTGCACGCGCCCGTGCGCGTACGGTGCGGCCCATCCCGTCATTGCGATGTCGGGAGCAGAAGCCGACGCCGGACGGATCCACCCAGCGCGAGACGCGCCGGCATCCGCGAATGCCGCAAAAGGGCATGCCTTCGTGGTTCATGACTTCTCCAGTGGAAGGAGCGCGGCGACGGTCCCAGCGGGTAACTCTCTCTCCGTGATGCCCCACAGCATCTTCCGGCGATCCGTGAGCGACCGCCGGCGCGTGACGAGCCCGCGTCGTCGCAGATACGACAGCGCCTCTACGACGGCCCCACGGCTCGGCCAGTCCGGGGCGACCTCCTCACGGTGCGCGGCGACCTGGTCGTGCTCCGAGAGCCACGCGAGCACGGCAGCGCGCGCAGCCTCCGCACGTGGCGCGCGCGTCGTCCCGGCGATGCGCGGCTTCCGCCGACTCCAGGCTTCGTGTGCGCCGGGGTGACCGGCGTCGAGCTGGCACCGGCTGAGTCGCCCCAGCGCACGAGCGGAGCAGCCCGGTGACGAGATCGCTGCGAGCGGCTTGACGCGGCGGTCCGTGTCCCACGGCGCCTCGATCCCAGCGTCCGCGCGCTCGCGCCAGACCGTCGCCTCGAAACGGCGGATGCAGGCGATGGCGTCCTCGGGCGTCGTGTGCGCGTGGCCGCAGGAGCCGTCGCGGAGGCCGAGGGTCGTGTAACGGGTCACCGCGGCACCACGTCTACCTCCCAGTGACGATGGGTATGGGTTTGCATGCTTCCAGTCTCATGCAGCTCTTGCAGGTGGGCACACTCAGGTTGACCAGCAGATCCGTGTTAAAGCCCAACACCCCACACCAAGCATCGCACCAAGTGGTGCCCACACGCTTCACGATGTGGGCCTTTTTCCCTTTGGGTGACTTCCGGTGTTGACCCGCGGCCAGTGGTACCTTGGTACCGACGAAGGCTAGCAAGTCCTGCGTAAGACTCAGAGAGAGAGGTACGGTTGCCCGCCCTCTGGACTCCGCCTTCTCCAGGGCTGCATTGAGCAGCATCCAAAGTCGACTGGCTTCGTGCGACATCCCGTCACCCCTTCCTCGATCGTCTCTTCTGGAGCGTCTTCGACTGCCCGGGCTTGTACCCGCTCCGACACTTGCGGCACGCAGGCTGGATTCGGACCACGGCACCGGGCTTCCGTGACATCCTCCTGAAACCGAACGTCTCCAGGGCTTCACGGTGGTCCGCCGCCTTTACGCGGCGGCACGAAACGCAGGTGTGGGGGTAGGCGACACGGCCTGTCACCTCGCTCGCCTTGGGCGTGAACCGCTGGCGCTTCGCCTTCTTCTCCGGCTTCGCCTTCTTCTCCGGCTTCGCCTTCTTCTCCGGCTTCGCCTTCCTCTCCGGCGCTGCGACGGTCGCGGCAGGCACGACATCCTCGACTTCGACCGTGGGCTCGACTGCAAGCGTGGCCGTGGGCGCAGCCTCGGTCTCGGTCTCGACCTTGGGCGCGACCTTGCCGAGCGCGCGCAGACGGGAGTTCACGGCGTCGAGGAGCAGGCGCCGAGGTTCCCGGCGCTTCTCCTCCGCCTCCTTCATGCGCTGGAGGTCGACAGGGCCGAGCGTCCTCACGAGGTTTCGCGCGGCAAGCGCCGGCATGTTGAGGATGGCTTCGAGCGAGGACGAGGACATGGAGCCTCCAGGTGGAAGGGGCCTCGCGGGATTGCGGGGCGGCTACGAACGTAGCGCAGATGGGATCGCCTGTCAAGGTCGTCGCGGTGGCCACCTTCCCCCAGGTGACCTTCCCGCCGCGACACGGGAAGCCTGCTCCACGCGGAACATGAGTGTCCCCGTAGGGACGGAGGGGCGCCCGTGTGCGACAGGACTTCGGAAGGGCATGCGCCCCTCATCCCTCACCGGCAGGCCCGCCGGCCACCGGCACGATCTTCCGTCCACCGGCCGCCACCGTCCTGAGCGACTCGATGTCGAGAGCCTCTGGCGGCATGTAGCGTCCAGGCTTCGTCACGGAGAGGAAGCCCGACGTCGCCGCCATGTAGCGGCTCATCGCCACCAGCTCCTGGCTCACGGCGCCCGTCACCATCGTGTAGGCTGCCGCCTTCTTGACGCTGAGGCCGAGCATGTGGGCGGTCCGGCAGCAGTTGCGGATGTCGCGTCCGACCCAGCCGGCATCGTCCGGCTTCTCCCCGTTGACACCGTAGGCGGCACACTGGATGCGCCAGATGGCCTCCTTCTCACCCTCGTCCGGCACGTCGAAGAACCAGATGCCACCGGCTCCTGCTCGCGAGAGCAACTCGGGCGGCAGCGTGTCGAGGCGATTCGCGGTCGCGGAGAGCAGCACGCGGCGTCCACCGAGCGACTTCACGATGTCGATGACCTGCCGGACTGCGGCCTCGGACTGGCCGACGAGGCTACCCTTGCAGCGACCGAGATCGGCTGCGAGCGTCGGACGCTGGAACGTGTTGCCGGTGGCGATGGTACTGATCGTCTTGCCAGATCCGGGGATCCCACATAGGATCTGGAGCAACCATCCGTTGTCCTCGATCGCGAGCAACAGGGTTCGCAGCATGTCCTGTGAGACGCCCGTGTTGTCCGCGACGGCGCCCACCGCCCCGGCGTTGACCACCTTGTCCAGCTCGTCGAGCCGGACCACGAGGTCGGGTGCCTCGGGACCCGCGAAGAGGCGCTCCATGTAGGACTTGAGCGCCCCCATGCCCCCAACGCCCTCGAAGGTGAGCGGGTTCCGCTCGAAGACGAGGGCGCCTCCGGTGGTGCTCTCGATGCCCTCCCGGCGCACCTCGGCCAAGGCGGCTGCGTCGAGGCTCCGAGTGAGACACTTCCTAGCCACTGCGCTCTCGGCGGCGAACAGCGTCATGCCCCGGACGTTCGTCACGGCACGAGCGCGGATCTCCTCGCTAGCCTCGATCTCGTTGTCGCCCAGGATCGAATCCACCATCTTGCGCAGCTCTACCACGCCAGGGAGCGGCACCCTCAAGACCGGCACGTCGTTTGCGATGCGTGCCGGCAGCACATCCCCCGCTCCTGGCTTCGCGAGGAAGACGAGCGTCCTCGACGAGGACTTGAACGGACCGCGCAGGTTCGCCACGGCGCTCACGATGGCGTCGCTTCTCCAGAAGTCAGGACCCGGCACCTCGATGAAGAGGACTCCGCCCAACGCGAATCCCTGCGCTGCTTGGAGGAGCGGGAAGGGCTTGTTCACGGTGTCCGGCATCGCCTGCGTGCCGGAGAGGACGCGGTGCCCTGCGGCGAGGTTCCAGGCCACCTGCACCTGCGTCTCCATTCCGGTCTTCTTCCGCAGAAACTCGGCCGAGGCCGCTAGGGCGACGACCGTCGACTCCACGTCCGGTGTCACGACGAGCACCCAGGGCGTGCCCGACATGCGGATCTCGATGAAGTCATCGACCCACGTGGGCGGCTTGGTCTCCTCGGCTGGCTTGGTCTCCTCGGCTGGCTTGGTCTCCTCGGGCGCAACCGTCGTGGTTTCCTTACTCATTGTCTCCCTCCTTCCTGTATGGGATGATCTTTCTCCTCGTCGGCATGGCGAGGACTTGTTCCACCTTCGGAGGAGTCACCTCCGCTGGCACTACGGAGGCCGGGAGTTTCCCTCTCCAGAAGACGCCAGAGATATCCGCGTCCGCGAAGTCCGCGCCTCCAAAGCGAGCCCCAAGGAGCACGGCATTGCGGAGACAGGCGCCCCGGAAGTTGGCGCCGTTCAGGGTGGCACCCCTGAAGTCCGCACTCGTCAAGTTGGCAGAGGCGAACGAGGTTTGCTTCAGGCTGGCATAGCCGAACCTAGCCTCGTATAGCTCCGCGAAGCTGAAGTCGGCCCTGTCGACTCGACAATCTATGAAAGTGGCGCCAGCCAGCGTCGCGTAGCGCAGGTCTACGTCAGACAAGTCGCCTCTGAACTGCTGGCCTCGTCTTCCATAGACCTCGGGCTGTGCCCCTTTTGGATCGTGCCTGGGGGTCAGACCCCGTTCCACCAAGTACGCTTGGTGTCTGAGGTAGTCCAGACCTAGCGCGAGCATCATGGTCTTGGACGCCCCGGGCTGCGGTGGCCCATCCGGAACTCGTCTCCGACCCCATTGGTTGGTCGTGGCGAAGTTCTTGATCAGGTCTTGTCCCGTGTCCCAGGCCACGGCTGAGCTTGTCTCGTACGGCGACAGCAGCCCACGTATCTTACCTACGAGACTGCTGCTGGCTTCATTACCAGCCACCGCGTCCATGATTTCCTGCATGTTCAGATTGGCCGTCCTCGTCTCTTGGCTGGGGCAGACGAGACGGAGGAGGAGAACGGTCCCCGTAGGATCCACGACGCCTTCGAGGCTCATGCCCTCCGGGATGTTGTATACAACCCCGACCGCGCGAAGGCGCGCGAGGACGATGCCGAGGATGGACTTGACGACACCGAGGTCCATCATCGCCTCGGGCCATGGTGCACGTGGACGTGACCGCCGTGGACATGAGCCTCTTCCGGACCGAGGGCCTCGTGCGTCGCGTTCCCCCCCAGGGCGAGAACGAGCGCGTCGAGGTCAGCTTGGACGGCATCGTGGATGGTGACATCGATCTCGCCCGAGACTTCGACTTTGACCGAGCCGTCGGCTAGGAAGACGGCGGTGAGCGTCGCCATGGTCACCTCCTCTTGATGTTGTAGACAGACTGCGACGGTCCCGTCTCGACTTGCTCGTACAGGTCCGGGCTAGACTCCACCATCCCCTCGAACGTGGCGCGGGCGTACTCCTGCATGAGCTGACCGGCTTCAGTCTCGGAGCCGTAGGAGATGTCGCAGCGACCGGGAGTGACGGTGAGCCACGCACCGTCCTTGGATTCCACGGTCACGCTCATCCCGTCCGCTTGGGCGTGTGCGACCTTCCACCCGAGGCGCTCAGCAGCCTTGAGCAGGTTCCTGAGCCCCTTGGCTGCGTAGGCCGTTCTGATGTAGGTGCGGCTGTCACAGGGCATTCTACCTCCTCCTCGCGAGCAGGTGGCCCTGCCCGTGTAGCTTCAGGATGACGCGCCCGATGCGATCGTCCCACCGCTCGACGACCGGACGGATGACGACGCCCTCGCGGACATGCCGGCCTCCGCCGAACATGGTCTGGCCCTCTGCGAGCGCCTCGATGTCGGCGTCCCGGGCTGGTCCCTGGAACAGGACCGGTGCCGTGGGCACGTGGAGAGCCTCGCAGGTAGACCCAACCGTCGGCCAGTTGAGGTAGGTACGTGCTGGCTTGTGCAAGATGTCGAAGATGGCGAGATGCGCAACGCCCTGGTTTGGCCCGTAGGGATAGCCGCCGGTCGTGCCCACCTGCTCGCCGTAGATGACGTGCTCGGAGCATGCCTCAGCGAGAGCAGTCACCTCGGGGCAGCGGAGCACAGCCCGCCACCACACGTTGGCTTCGTCACGCTTCTTCAGGTTCGTCCGGCTGCCGACGAACAGCTCGCCCTCGTGCATCGTGAGCCGGAGGTTCTGGCCGTGCAGCTTCTCCAGGACGACGATCTCCTCGTCCGGGTCGAGCACGTGCCGGAAGCGACGCCAGCTCTCGATGTCCGTGTACACAGGCATGCAGCCGTTGTCGGACAGGCTATCGTTCGCGGTGCAGTCGTCGGGCAGGGCGTAGACTGCGACGCCGAGGGCGGTTGCCACGTCGTCGCCTTCGGTCGTGCCTGCCGGCGCAGGGACCAGGAGCCCCATGCTGAACGTGCCGCGCAGGCGGATCGCCTTGATGCGGGCGCGGCCGTCTGCCCTCGCGTGGGACGCGAGGAAGGCGAACTCCGCTCTTGCCGTGTCAACCATGCTGTCGATGGGTACGTAGACGGCAAGGTCTCCTTCGGCGAAGGAGCCCCGCTTCACGATACATGGGTAGCCACCGTGTACGTTCACGATGTCAAGCGCATCGGCGTTCTCGTGACGCCGGACGGACCCGACTCGGACGACTTCGACGGCGTGTTCACGGCTCATCGCGGTAGGCGATCATTCGCCCTCCCTATTCGCGATGTGCAAGAGCACGTCAGCGTGACACCGGAGCGGCTTGCACCAACACACCAGGTCTCGCCCACGCAGTTCGGCCTTCACCGCCGCGACCAACTCGGGCTGCCCGAGCAGCCACCGCTCGTATTTCGCAATCACCTCATCCCGAGTACCATCACTCCAGACGCGAAACGGGTTCCCCCATCTCGACGGCCTGCCCACGTAGACTCCTCCGTCGGGGATGTTCACGTCGTGGCTATTCCAGACGCGGGGTTCTTTCCTCGTCATCTCGACCTCCGCACCCGCTCGACCTCGCGGCCGAGCCACAAGGCGCTGCCGGTTTCCTGGATCAGCCCGCTCTCCGCGATGTCACGCAAGAGCGTTTCGGGGGTCTTGGCCTCGAAGCCCGCGACGACGTTGGAGCCGTCGGGCGTCGTAACGGTGGCCTGCAGGCGCCGGTCCACACGAACCGCGACGTGCCAAGCCGCCCTCTGGTCCCATCGAGGGCCCGGCTTCGGCTTGTACGCCTTGACTGCGTCTTGGGCGGCCTTGTAGGCGTGCTCGTAGATGTGCGCTGACATCGACAAGCACGTCAGCGTCCCGACCGCCATGCCGTGCGCCTCGGCGGTCTTGACGAGCCAGAGGCACGCGGCGGCGAGGTTGGTTGGATAGGCGTTTGCCAAGTCGTGACTACGGAAGCAGATGGTGAGATGGAGCGTCGAACGTTGCCGTACGTCCGTTTCGCCGCGCTCCGCGACGGCGCGGAACCAAACTCCGACAAGACATGGCCTCCCACCCTCCAATCCCGCGTCCTCCTCCGGCCTCCACGGGCTGAGGAACGCGGCACGGGTGTAGGGCTTCGCGGCGAGGAGCACGTTGACGCGCTCGATCTGGTCGGGTCCGATAGAGGGTAGACCGAGACAAGCAGGGTCTACGCTGCCACGCATGCGGCTGCCGTAGGAGTAGGTCGAACCCTCCGGCACCTCGGGTCCCGTCATCCTCTCGTAGTACGCCTCGACGTCGGCCCAGGACAAGCCGAGGACGGGGTGGGGCACGTCGTTGCGAAACGCTCGGTGGTCCCGAGCGCAGGCGCGGCAGATGCGGACGCCGCCATCGCTCCCGTCGCCGTGCTGCCACTCCGGCGCGTGGTCCTCCGGGTCGTACTCCGACGACCGGAACTCGTCGAGCGACCCGTCCGGATCTCTCACGACGCTCACGAGGTTCAGCAGCTCGCGCGTCTCCCCGTGCTGCGTCGAGACCTCCCGACCGCACTCCAGCACCCGACGAAGGACGCGCGGCCAGACATCGCTCAGCGTGTCGCCGGCGATCCTGTCGCCGGGATCGCCGTGTGGTGCTCGGATGGTCGACGGAGCCTCGGGCGGTGGAAGGATGATGGCGCCGCCCGGGCGGTCGCAGTCGATACCGACATCGTGCAGATGTGCGACAGCGTCCCTGATCTCTCGGTTGAGTACGACAACAACCTCACGGGTGGCCCACACCGCGACTGGCCCGATGGCCTTCTCCAGGATCCCCTCGTAATCTCCAAGTGAGAAGACCTCCCAGAATGCCCGCGAGACCCGTTCGCCAGTCGACAAGTCCGGCCCGTCCCACCCCAACACGCGGATCTGTGGGTTCGCGAGCAGGGATCGGACCAGCAGATCGATGCCCAGCATCGTGCGGAGCGGTCCCACGACGGCTGCGTCTGGCCAGCGAGAGCGCGTCTTCTTCGCGCTTGCCCAGCCGCCGATCACAGCAACACGACCCCAGCCGTCTGGAGGATGCGGATGAATGTCGATGTCGAGGTTTTCCCAGGGGAGCGAGAAGGGCGTGGTCATCGTGGCTCCTCACCTTCGGTGATCTCCGAAGCGATCCGTAGTGCCGCTGCCTGGATCAGGTCGACCCTGCCGCTCGGAGCCTCCACCGTCCAGTCTGCTTGGATGGCGTCGACCAGCCGCTCGGAGTCGTGGTCCGCGATCGACGTGTCGACCGCGTAGTCCGTGCGTACGAGCTTCACGATGCGGCCACCGGCGCGCGCCCGGATCGCGGCGACCTCGTTCGGGAAGCGAACGTCGGTCAGCGCGAAGCGGAGCACGATCCCCCCGTCCAGTCCCGCCGTGCATTCGTCGATGTGGTGCAGCAAGGCGTAGACCCAGATGTCCGGATGAATCGTGCGGCCAACCTCGGTGCCAAGGCGTTGCAGGATGAAGCGTGGCGTGAGCCCCTCTGGGTGCTCCGGTGTGGTCCATCGAGGATCCGGGGTCTCCTTCTGCTCCACGGTGCCGTGGACCTGGGCGTGCGACAGGCGGAACAGCCTCCGTGCCACGTCCTTCAGTGGATCCGCGAAGGCCACGCGGCGGTAACCAAGAGGTGCGAGAGCCGAGGCAAAGGTGTCCTTCCCTGCGCCTCTTCGGCCGCAGATGCCCAAGATGATCACCATGGCTACACGTCCTCTTTTTGGAAGACCCGCGGCATCTTCGGCCGCAGAGCACGGAGGGCCTCGACGGGTGTGGGCGCGTGGGCGCTGTGGTACGTCGTAAGGCCCGCGTGACTCACGATGCGTGCGTGAGCGGCTTCAGCCGTCCAGTCGAGCATGATCGCACGACCCGTCCCCGGGCAGCCGATCCATACTCCGTGGGTGTCGTGCGCCGTCAGGATCACCGTGAGCAGGTCCGACGCGAGCCCGGCCTCGGTGCACCATGCACGCACCGCTTGTGCTACCTCGTGAAATAGACGCATCGCCTTGCGGCGCTTGTCCATTGCTTCCTTCGGGGTCACGGGTCCTCTCCAGTCGGCGCGTTCTCCCGCAGGACCAGGAGCCAGTCCTGCCACGGGACTTGCGCTGCTGCGGCGTGGTGATGACCTCCGCCTCCGAACCGGCGCGCGAGCCCGCTCACGTCGTAGTCCCCCGTCGATCGGAACGAGAGGTAGACTCTTCCGTCGGGCCGGAAGCTGTAGGCGAGTCCGAAGTCATGGTCCACACCCACGGCCTCTGCGACCTCGGTGTAGACCCCGTTCACGCCGAAGTTGACCATGGCGCCACGGGCGCCGTAGAGCAGGACCTCCTGGGCTCCACGTGCGGCCTCCTCGATGAGCAGCCTACGGAGCCGGAGGACGAGGGCACCGATCTCGACGATGCCCCGCCTGACAGTCCCGGTGGACTCGTCCGGGAGGTCTGCGACGAGCATCTCGATGGTCTTGTAGGACGCGGGGAAGCATCGCGTCCACGCCTGGACCTCGGCCGCATGCGGCAACGCGTGCCGCCGGAGGTCTAGGTCCTCGATGTAGTCGATGGCGAGTGGACGCGGCCCTCCGATCATCTCGTCCCACACGATGCCGGCCCCCGAGCGGTTCATGTCGAACGTGCAGAAGTCAAGCCCACGGAGGTCTTCCTCCGCCGACTTGTGATGATCATACACGTGAAGGCTCGCAACTTCTCCGTGCATCCTGAGCAGCACGTCTCGCGGGTAGGAGAAGTCGACGATGAGTATACGCCAGCCAGCCGGCAGAGGAGGAGGATGGGGATCCCCGTAGCTGACGGGTATACAGGTCGTGCCTCGCCAGTCCGGGTGCTGCCGCGCAGCCCACGCCGCTCCGAGGCCGTCGTAACAGTTGCGATGGTGCAGGATCACACGGCAGCTCATCGGTCTTCCTCCTGATCCCTCGACTTCGCCTGCGCGGCCTGCTTCGAGCCCGTCACCTCCCGCCACCACGCGGGCAGGAACGGCGCGAACAGGACGAGCATCCAGAGCCCGGTCAGCTCGTCAAGACCCCCATGGTGGCAGCCCGTCATTTCGCACCTCCTGCCGCGTCGGTCTTGAACGGTACGATCTTGCGGGACGGCGCCGCCGTGATGGCCGCGTCGAGCCGCGTCTTCATCTCCCCCATCCCGGCCAGCACGATGTTGCGCATCCCCTCCGACTTCCGGAGCGACTCGGCCGTCTCGTTCCCGAGGAGCCGCTGCATCTCGGCCACGACCTCGTCCAGCTCGGCCGAGTCCGTCACATTCCGGAACGGCGACGAGACCATGAACTCCCGTAGGTTCGAGACGAGCGAGTCGCGGAAGATGCGGGGCTTGCCGTCCTCGCCGGGCGTGAGCCGATCCACCATGTGGGCGACCAAGTCCCGCACCTCCACGAGCAGCGCCGTCTCGGCCGCTTCGGTGGCGGAGGCGAACCGCGCCTCGGCGTCCCGCTTGGCCTCGGCGAACGCCTCGGTCGAGATGCGACCGAGCGCCGCTGGCACGTCGAACGACATCGGCGACCACTCGATGCTGAAGCCGCCTCGGACGTCGTCCTGGCTTGGGTACTCCCTGGGATCCCAGGGGATGCCGTTCTTCGACAGTCCCACTTGGGCCTCTGCGATCTTCGACGGGTAGACGTCGGCGAAGGTCGCCACCTTGCTGACGAGCCCGAGCCGGATGTCGGTGAGGGCGTCCGTGAGCGTTTCCCAGGCTTCGGCCTTCATCATGGCGAAGCCCTTGCCGACCCATGGGGCGGGCACCGCGTAGCTCGCTACGGCCTTGCGGGCCGCATCTCCTGCCTCCACGCAGGCGTCGTACTCCTTGCAGGCGAAGAGCCTCTTCGTCACCTTGACGATGTTCTTGTCGACGACGCGGCCCATCGCCTCGTCCACGTCGCCTCCCTTGACCTGCCGCTCAGCACCGATGCGCCTCACGGCGAGCTTTACGAGGATGATGTCGTTCACCTTCTCCCTCCTGGCCCACGAAGGGCCTTCGGCCTCGGGGGTCACCCGAGGCACTACGGTTGTAGCACATGCGGTCCGAGACTGCCATTTCAGTCGTCGGTGGCCGGTTCGAGCGGGCCGCACGCATCGTATCGAGCGAGCGCTCTCCCGCAGGCAGCATAGACGGCTCTCCACGATTCGGGACTCGCAGCGAAGCCGCCACCTGCGAGCCAACCTGCGATGGCCTCGACCTGCTCCATGACCCGCTCGCGGTCGTCCCTGTCGAGGGCGGCTGCAAGCAGAGAGAGTGCGACGTTCGGGTCCATGTCAGTCTCCTTGTCTACGACGCGCCTTCGCCTCGGCCGCCATCTTGGCCTCGGTCTCGCAGTAGCTCCGGTCGCCGATGAACCCCCCACAGGAGTCCACCGAATCCCACTCTACGCCCTCTTCGAATTCCCCCGTCGGCTTGCCTGTGTCGTCGAGGTAGGTCTTGACGTAGCGCCTCGGTTTCTCGATCAGGAAGCGATAGACGTTTCCACTGAGGCAGTCGTTCCACGTCGAAACCAAGCTCCGGGCCGCCTCTTCTGCCGCTCCATCGTCGGGCCATTCCCCCCGGCTCGCGAACACGAGCCCGGGTCGGGACGTGTCCCAGCCGCCAGGATCGAAGGGGGCCTCCCACGTGCCGTCGTCTTCGCCCCATCGGGCGCCTAGGCGCAGGTGCACCCCGGAGTGGATGTAGGCGTAGAGCACGAAGACGTGGTAGCGGGCAGAGATTTCTGGATCGCAGTCGTTATCGCAGAGGGCGTCCAGCGGATCTTTGACGACGCTCCCCTCGACCCTGAACTGTGGGTGACTGGCCGCCAGGAACAGGGACTTGTCACACCACATGTCCGGTGTCATGGGGTCCTCGTCCTGGTAGATGCCGATCCTGAGACCGGCATGGTTGAACTGGTTGACTACGGGCTTCGTGATCACTTGCCCTCCTTCGGTATGACCAGACGGTAGATGGCCCGGTCCAGGAAATCGGAGCGGAGGAAGTAGTCCCCTCCATCGTGACAGGGCGCCCATACGACGGTACAATCCTTGGCGCCCTGCACCGCCCGCAGAACATCCAGAGTAGGGTTGCTTGGTTTGCACACGTCGGACCAGTACGTGGTACCCCCGCTCGCCTCTCTCGTCGACCACGCCCACCCAGGGCGCTCCACCGCAAGCCGCTCGTCCTCGTAGACACTCATCCACTCGTACCCCCCGGCGTGCAACAGCCGCAGATGCTCGCTCCCACGCTCTTGGATCCAGGCCGCCCGCTCGGCTTCCTTCGCCTGCCATTCGGCCAGCACGCCAGGCAATACCGTCTTCTCGATCTCCTCACGCCTGGTGACGACCCGAGGGTCGCTCATCGTGCCGTCGGACACACGATCGCCAGGCCACAGCACGCGGGGTGGACTCCCACGCACCCACTGGTCCGGCGTGGCATCGAGTAGCCTCTTCACCCTCTTCTCGAAGAGGACTGCCTCCTCTGCACGGTATGCGGACACCGCAGAGGCGGCATCCACTGGTCGCTCGTCGAGCTTGAGCGGCTTGTCGAGGACCACGTCGCCCTCGGCGGTCACGGCGGCGCCGAGGTCGAGCGCCTCGGCCACGAGATCCTGCGGCAGCTCGTACTCCTGTATCACCTGCGCCGGAAGTCCGGCCCGAGCGGCTGCACGCTGTCCCACCTGCGAGAGAGTGATGACGACCTTGTTCATGGTTGCTACTCCTCATCTTCGTCGGAGCCGTACATCAGATCCATGTAAATCCTGTAGCTCTCCTCGTTGGCCCACGGGATGTCCACCGTGTTGTCGCCGACCTCGATACTGGCTGAGAAGTCGTCGATGGACTCGAAGTCGCCAGTGTGGATCGTGGCCCACGACTCGATGGCCTCACGCGTGATGGCGCCGAACTCTTCGAGTAACGCTTGTACATCTTCATCCGACAGGTCGTATTCCATCGCCGTCTCGGCGTTGGGCATCCAGATGTGGCCCACCACGTAGACGATGTTGCGTTGGGCGACGTAGCGCATGGTAGTGTCCTCCCTCTCCTTAGACGTCCATCACTTCCTCGCCCGGTACAGGTTCAGCCCGAGCTTCATTCCGTCACCCGCGTCGATGT
>ERZ1292632.3192-Hain-H43-01um-R2-3192-length-12809-cov-7_pt1 | contig 12809 bp, 16 predicted proteins | sample MGYA00564407_ERZ1292632 | MGnify/ENA primary metagenome ERZ1292632 (study PRJEB36523, sample SAMEA6512637) | groundwater metagenome | collected 2019-01-08 | study: AquaDiva: Metagenomics assemblies of 32 groundwater samples
CATATTCTCTGATAGCTTCTTTAGGCCCATCACCATATAATATATCCCATTTTTTACTATATGTTATTTTATAGGATCTAAACCAGCCCACCACTTCTTTACAGTAGAAAGCTATTACTCTACAGTCTCCTGCAACACTAGGAGTACTCTCAACAGATTTGAATATATACCCATAATCAAGATATTCAATTCCATTTATTTTGTATACGCTATGGTTCATACTACTCTCCCACCTACTAGTTCCCTTAATTCTTCTTCAACTCTATCAAATACAAAATCCCAATCATTAGGGTTTCTATACACCTTTACCGACGAGTACCATTCATTCCCACTCCCTAAAGCATCTAATCCCCACCTAAAGTCTGTTTCACGGGAAGGTTGCAACATCCAGCACTCAACTCCAGCAGCTCCACATGCATGTACTATAGAAGTATCAACTGAAATAACTAGGTCAAGTGCCCCTAACCAGCCAAATGTATCCTTCCATGAACCTATATCTAGTCCAGTAACATATTTATTCCCACTAAAATCAGGTTTCAAACTATACAGAGAAGCATATTTAGCTTGTCTGTGAAACCTATGAACTGCTACTGATCGATAAAAATCGTTTGCATGAGTTGGGGAACCTGACCAAACTATTCCTACTTTTAATCTTTCTCCACTAAGTGAACGTGCAGGAACAATCTCACGTAGCCAATCTCCAGAAACAGCCCCAAAAGCTCTAGAAAGGGAACAAATAGGTATAGCATAATCTAAACTAACATCAATATCTACTTGACTAGTAGATCTAATAGTGTTATATCCAGCTAACTGAAATATCTCAGCTACTCCACCCTCAGATTGTATATATAATGATGTGCACATTTGCTTAGCCAGAGCAAAATACCGACCCCACATGAACTGATCACCAATCCCTTGTTCAGCTAATATAATAAGATTTCTACAACGTGATCCATCCCAAAATTTTAAATTCTCGGTATCCACATGCAGTTTAACAGGAGGAGTTTTATGAAATCTAAACTCATACTCATCCCACCCTTCTGTGTCTACACCCCCTCTAAGTAGCGCAGATGCCAAATTCCAATGAGCATCCATATATTCATTATCTAAAGTAATAGCTTCTCTATACAAAACGATCGCAGAAGTATTATCTCCACTAGCATAATGGTGTAGCCCAATATTGTTTATAGCTAGAGGATAAGCTCCCATTTTGCCGTCTAAATAAGGGACTTTTTCATCGGCAGCCTTTCTAAAGCACTGTACTGCTAATAAATTGTCATGCATAGCCCTGTGGCAGTTACCTAAATTCAGATAAGTTTCTTTATTAGGAAATAGCTTCAATACACGTTTATACTCAGAAATAGCCTTTACATATTTTTTCTTTTCTAGGAGTATAGTAGCTGAATTATACATATTAACAATATTACTTTGCATTAATTAGTCTTTCTATTAGATTATCATATTTAGAACCGCCATCATTAATCTGTACATTAACTTGTGATTTTATTCCAGCTTGTTTTATTTGTTCTAGTTTAATTTGTTTGTCAAGTAAATCCATAGTCATTTTATGTGAGAGGGCTAGAATCTCTGTAATATCTTTGTTGGAGCCTTGTTCAGATTCATCCATATCTTGTAATTTCTTAGTAATAATAGAGTCCATCAAATCCCGCATCATGAATCTATTATTATAGCCATAATCTAGGAACACATTATCTATATAGGCTTTTACTTCACGGCGACCTAAATATTCTGAAACCATATCAGTTGGGATAGATAGCTCACTTGATACTTTAGTAATATCTTGGACTGCTAAGTAGCAATTAGCTACCTCTAGTGCTTCGGGTGATATTCTCAGAACCTCCGCAGGGTTGTGTGCTTGTAAATTATTCATTACTTTCTTAAGGTTGATTAATGAGATAATGATATTATAACACTATTGGGTCATAAGAACAAGTGAAAATTTTTTATGGTATGATAAATTTGATAGATTTAGTACAGTCAGTTAATAACGCTAAAGTGGCTTTAACGCTAAAGGGGCTTTTGATTAAAAACTTAAGATTTTTTCCGTGTGGTTGGGCACACCCGTATGCGCAAAAACCTGGGTCTACTAACCCCCTGGCACACTTCTTGCTATAGCATCCCGCATGCCTGGCACGATAATTGCTTAATATAATAACCCTGGACATTAGTATACTACTAGCACCTGGCACACAAAAAAGCTTGCACACTTTAAAAATATCTGTATAATGAACACATCGAAGCAGTAAACCAAACTAAAGAGGCAAACAAAATGACAACAATGAACAAAACATACTTTATGAAATTGGCCGCTGTATCTGTTAGCTATGCAATCAAAGAGGCTATCAAAGCAGGTATCAGCCGCACAATGGTGGAAGTTTGGGCGCGTGGTTTTGTTGCTTCTAAATAAAGGGGAAATAAAATGAAAATTAAAACACTAATTAAAGCATTATATTATGATAACCCTGCACGGTTTGGGTTTGATAAGGATTACCCATATACTGTTGAAAAAATATATAATGACGTTGTAAAACACACTAAGGTGGACAATTGCAAGCGAATACACCTGAACACTTCATCCCACGAATATATAAAACTATACATGGAAACTATAAAAGACCATGTATTAGACTATAACAACGCAACAAAACAAGAATTTAAGCCGGAAGGGGTTGCACTGTTTAGCAAAAAAGGTTAAAATGTATCACTGTTATTAACTACAGGTTAAAAGGTTAGAATCTAAATCCTTGAAAGGGGATATATTATGGAAAAGTATGTTGAATTTTCAGAGTTGAAAGGTAAGATACTTTCAAAAGTTGAGACTTTCTCCCATAATCACGAAAGCCATAATGATGCCATAAGGTTTTTGGTGTCCGACTTTGAATATTACGAGTTAAGGCACGAACAAGATTGTTGCGAAGATGTAGACATTGAAAGCATTGTTGGCGACCTTTCCACTTTAGTTGGTTACCAAATTCTACTAGCGGAAGAGGTTACACAACCGGACGAGAACGCGGATGAATCCGGTACTTGGACATTTTATAAACTGGGAACTATAAAGGGCTACGTTGATATTCGGTTCTATGGGGCTAGTAACGGGTACTATTCCGAGGAGGTATCCCTAGTTTTAGTAAACAAAGGGCAACAAAATTTGTAGCACTGTTACTAACCACAGGATAAAAGGTTAGAATATAATCTCTTTGAAAGGGGATAAGCATGACAAACGCAAAAGCAGTGAACTACACCGCAGAACAAACGGCAAAGGTTGTTACCGATTACAAAGCAGGCGTGACAGTTGAAGCAATCGCCGAAAGCGTGGGCAAAACTACCCGCTCTATTGTTGCAAAGCTGTCCCGCGAACTGGGCGACGGTTACAAGGGCAAGACAACGGCAAAGGCTGAAAAGGTTGTGAACGTGGGCAAGGCCGACCTTTCTGCTAAGGTTGCCAAGGTTGCAGGTTTGACAGCAGACGAAGCAAAAGACCTGCAAAAGCTGACAAAGCAAACCCTCGTTAATCTGTTAGTAGCTGTTTCCCGTGTAGCGGTGGAATAAGCAAACAAAAGGGGCTAAAAATGTTTGAGCATACTTTTATAAGCTGGACACTAATCGGGGTTTGGACAACGGCGGTAATTTTGGCAGTTCTTTTTGATGCACTAACAAGGGGTAAATAATGGCGAATTTTATCGCGGAAATTTGGGGTGCATTGATTTACCCCTATTTTTTAATTGTGGCAATTTTGAAAAGGCTTTAAAATCAACCACTTATAAGCCTTTGATTTTAAAGGCTTTTCCAGCGCCGAAATTTTGGCTCGCTCTTCCACAATTGCATTTTACTCCGATGGTTAGGCTTGTCAAGTCTTTTTTACTATATAAGCAAATGCTTATATAGGTTTGCGCCGATTTTATAACAGATGGTTGATGGTTGTCAAGTAATTTATTTACATTTATTTTGATTATTTTTATTGCATTACCTGACCGCTTCTATATAATGACGTACATGGAAACAACAAAACAAAGGGGGTACAAAATGAACTATTCAGAATTTAAAGCATTAGCGGCATTAAAAAGCGTAATCCATGCCTTCTACGCCGCGCAACGTAACGGTGTGAGCCGTACGCAAGCGGAATTATGGGCAATTCGCGCAAGTAACGCAAATGGTTTAATTGTTGCACTGTTTAGCAAAAAAGGTTAAAATGTATCACTGTTACTAACCACAGGATAAAAGGTTAGAATATAATCTCTTTGAAAGGGGATAAGCATGGCAAACGCAAAAGCAGTGAACTACACCACTGAACAAACGGCAACAGTCAAAGCACTGTACGCGAACGGAACAACGGTTGAGGCAATTGCCGCGACTGTTGGAAAATCGGTTCGCTCTATTGTGGCGAAGTTATCGCGGGAAGGCGTGTACACCAAAAAGGTTTACACAACCAAAACGGGGGGGACGGTTGTTGCTTCAAAGGAAAAAATTGTGGCGCAAATTGCCAACGTGATAGGGGTTGATGCTGATTCCCTCGCAGGTTTGGAAAAAGCAAACAAAACCACACTGGATGCAATTTTGCGCTTCATGGTGGCGGAATAAAACCAAACAACCAAACAACTAAATTTAGTTGTTTGGTTGTTTAAATGCCTGTATAATGCGGGCTATTAAACAACCAAACAAAGGGAATACAAAATGATTAAAAGACTTGCAATATACGATATGGATGGGACAGTCGTTTGCTCACTTCACAGATACCACACACTTGAAAAAGATGGGCGCGAAGTTATAGATTTAGACCACTGGCGCGAAAATCAAAACAAGGCAATGCAAGACGGTTTGCTGCCATTGGCAGAACAATATCAAAAGGATATACAAGACCCCTTTTGTTATGTGATTATTGCGACTGCGCGCGTATTGTGCGAACCCGATAAGCAGTTCATTGCCGAAAAACTAGGGAATCCCGATTATATCATCAGCCGAAAAGATGGGGAAACGACAGGGGGCGGAGTTTTGAAAGCCAAAGGGCTCAAAAAATTCTTTAATCTGAAAAATTTTAAAGAGGCATGGGCGAACCCTGCAACATGCTTTTATGACGATAACGCTTTATACGTGAAAGCCGTCTGCGATGCCTTCAAAATTCGCGGCGTATACATCCCCAGCAATCAGGGGCATTAAATCTGCACACTGTTTTAAATTTTTGATGTAATAGCGTTATGGGTTGATAATCCGAGCCTACCCAATTTGGGGAAATCGGTATTAAAAAGAGGTGTTAAAATGAACTATGTAATGCTTTTCAATATTTTGGGTGTAATCGCCGTCTATGCCGTGCTTTTCACTAAGGGGGTGCTATAACATGGCTAGACGAAAATATTGGGCGATTATTGACACTGAAACGACTATTGAATCTACAATTGCGGACGTAGCCATTGTAATTTGTGATAGGCACGGGAAAATTTATAAATCAATGGCCGTTCTTATCAAAGGAGAATTTGACGCAAAAGAACTTTTTTATGACCCCAAAGATAACGGATTTTGGGGAAAAGAAGCGGCAAAAAAGCGTAAGGCGAACTACGTTAAAATGCTAAATGAAGGTACTAGAATGTTAGCGTCCGTTTCGGCTGTGAACCGTTGGATTGATGCCGCAATAGCTCAATATCAACCAGAATTAACAGCGTTTAACCTGCCATTCGATCGTGATAAGTGCATACGCACAAATATAGATTTGTCAGGATTCCCCAGTTCTTTTGATTTGTGGGGAGCGGCTTGTGGTAATATTTGCGTGACTAAAGGATATAAGCAATTTTGCCTTGAGAATCACCAATTTACCAATCGTACGGAATACGGCAATATGACAATGCGAACAAACGCCGAAACGGTTTTCGGGTACTTGCACGGTCAACTAATTGATGAGCCCCATACAGCCTTGGAAGATTTGGCTTTTGAAGTACCAATTTTAACTAAGGTGCTATCATCTAAAAACTGGCGGGATAAGGCTCAGGCATTCAACTGGAGGGAATTCCAAGTAAAAAATCATTTTGTTGCAAAATAACTTGCCGTATGCCCCTAGTTTTGGTATACTAGGGGCATATTAAATAAAGGGGTTAAAAAATGTTGGGATGGTTTGGCACTATTGCAAGCGTAGCAGGTTCATTCATAGTCGCATTGCATTTTATGGTTGTTGGGTATTCCCTGTTTCTTTTTGGTTCTGTTGTTTGGCTGATCGTAGGAGTCAAAACGAAACAAAATAATTTAATTGCCTTGAATGCCGCGTTTTTATGTGCTAACATTCTAGGACTATTTAACTCACTGTAAAGAGGTTTTAAAATGTGTTTTCAAAAAGATTTAATTCAATCCCTAGCCTATCAAACAGCGTTTGATTTTGGCTCCCTGCTAGGTTTAGAGATGCCTATTATTATTAAGGTATCGAAGGCGCAAAAATTTGAGCGAGGGTGCTTTGCCATTTGGGAAAATATGTCAGACGAGAACGGGAATCAATACCACCAAATTACCCTAGCAATGGGGGTGCACTGGGAAAATGCACCCGAGCTAGGTAATACAATTATTCACGAACTAATCCACTGCTGGCAGGAAGAAAAAGGGCTAGATGTAGACCATAACGCGGAATTTTGGGCATTCGAGGAATTAGCCAATAAATACGGCTACACTATCCGTTACCCCGGCGACAATTACACAGAATTTTTACACTAAAAAGGAGTAATAAAATGCGATACGTATCCAAAATTTCCGAGCTAGGTAATTGTTCCTATTCTTATATATCCCAAAATACCGCAGACAATATCTGTAAAGATTTAGACACTCAAGGTTGCACCGATTGTGTGAATTGCGAGAATTGCGTGGATTGTGTGGATTGTAAGGAGGAATCCAAATAAAATCAACCACCTACAAGCCTTTGATTTTAAAGGCTTTTTCAGGCGCCGAATTTTTGCCCAAGTTCTACCAGTAACATAATTTTACGCGGTTGTGTGGAATATTGCAAGCACTTTTTGAATATTAGAATATGCTTATATTCTAATGTAGGTGAGCACTTACCAACCTAACCACCATGAGGTAGTAAGCGTTGCGCCTAGTGCAAAATCTTGAATTTTTTGTCAAGTGTATTTTCGACGTAAGTCCACCCACATGAATAAGTTTTTATGTGTCTACAAACTGAAGTGGAAAACCTTTAAAAATTCATTCTTGAAACTTTTTGAAAAACCGCGTATAATGATTTTAATGATGTGAGAGAAGCAGTTTGAAAAGGCTTCAAAAACAAGCTATTCTGCCACGCTTGTCAAAATAACGCAAGTGCTTCACATCGAAACTTCTCAAGCTACCTTAGTATATGTCGAGATAAAGAAAAAATTAGTTGACGCAATACCAAATCTTCTGTATAATATGTTTATAGAATGAAGAAAGGGAAGAAGAAGTTAGTAAATGAATAAAAATACAGTTGACGCGAAACCCAAATCACTGTATAATATGTTTATAAATTGAGTAGGGATGCTAGGTACGATACCTCTAGTTGCTCAATTAATAAAAAATACAGTTGACGAGAAACCCAAATCACTGTATAATATGTTTATAGAATGACGGAACGAAATGTTCCACATAGCTGAGAGAATAAACCTGAGTGCTCTTAGTTGTCTCACCCACAGGAAAGATGGCAATTTAATCAAACTTTTTGGAGACTGATATGACCGCAACAAAAAACGTAAACTACACCCCTGAAATGACTGCTACTATTGTGGCAGACTACAAAAACGGTGTTGCTGTAGAAGCAATCGCAACTGCAACAGGTAAGACTGTTCGCTCGATCGTGGCCAAGTTGTCCCGTGAAGGTGTTTACACCGCAAAGGCTGTAACTGCCAAGAAAGATGGCGTGACAAAGGCTGACCTGGTTGCTCGCGTAGCTGAGCTGACTGGTGCAGATGAGGACGTAGTTGGTTCTCTGGAAAAAGCAACTTCCGTAGCACTGAAAGCAGTTATCGCTGCTCTGGAAGCAGAGTAATACAGCAGTAAAGGGTGATTCCGGTCTAGTTAGCCTCTGAGCATAACTTAATAAAGTCTTAATTGTGGGTAAAGTCCGCCCCCACAGCCCCGAGGGTCTGGAACCTTAGTCCAGACTCCTCAAACTAGCGCACTAATGAGGGAGTAGGCTTCCCCTTTCAACTACTAACTCAACTGTGCGCTAGTTTGAGGAGAATAAATTATGCCAAATGTATTTAGTAGAGTACAATTTGTTACTTTAGTAAAAGAGATTAAAGGAGCTACTTTAAGTAATAATGGTAGGCATCTGATTGCTACGGTGGAGGCTAAGGAGATAGGTCGATTCTCTATAATTGGAGAGTACGGGTTTATTGATGAGTCCTACCTACCGGATGTAGCAACATCAAAAATTCTGACTTGATTTTGTTTCTCAAATTCTGTATAATATGTTTATAGAATGAAGAAAGGGTAAGGAAGGGTTAGCAGACACTACATAGCTAGGAGGATAGCAGTTAGCCAATAGTGACTGAGTGGATAATCCTTTTAAATGTATCAAATTTGTCGCTACGGCGACACCCTTGATGCAGCCCTGAGTAGTTTATTGTGTTAGGTAGGACGGGAGGTAACTTGCTAATAGTGCAAGTTACTAGCTCGGTTCTCTTGCCGGAGAGCGAAAGCTTGGGGCGGCAATCCTAAATGATATTCGATCTAACACAATAAATTATTGACTTGATTTTGTTTATCAATTGGCGTATAATATGTTTATAGAATGAATAAGGAAACATCAATAAGTGCAAAAACATAGACGAGTATGACTAGAAATTAGTTTACGCTCTAAGCAATTAAAGGCCACCGAAGACCTTACTTCATTCTTAACCCACTGATGAGTCTGTGAAATTCAGACGAAACGTGACCTCTCAGAGTAGCATTGCTGGTTAATCCCCTTAACCACTGCAGCTTAAGGTCAACGTATGGGTACTTGCCGTAAAAGGAATAACATAGAGCAATCTCTATGAGGTGTGAGTTGAGGACACTAAGTGCCCAAGGGATAATGGTATCATCTAACAATTAAGACCTGACTTCTTAGTCAGTAATGCGGTTGTGTAAATCCCGCTACCACCCTAAAATCGTAGTAACTTTGTTTGATGACTGTGTTTCATTATATGGAGGATGGTAGTAGAAGTTAGTACAAACTGAAAGGCTTCGGTGACCCTTTAAAGGTGACGTACAGCAAACTCAGAGAAGGTCTGCCCGTTGACGCGTATACGGAGTTAGTGCAGAAAAGGAGTAGCTCATAACTACTCCGGCAGAAAGGCTAAAGACGGCTCGAAAGAGTGCAGCCCCTAAGCAAACCCAGGTAGGCACGATAGCAGCCGAAAATTTGGAGTAACTCGTGCATCCATCAAGCGTAAAAATGTTAAAGGCTTGGCTAAAACTTATAAGCATTATGTAACTCTGTTCCTCTTAGGTGAGTGAACCTTGTGGCTAAGTTACTATGAAGTTGCAACTGATTAATAACCATGCGGTAGACGAGATATAAGAGAGTCGCTCTCTCCTATGAATAATTTACCATAAATACAGTGGGGTTACAGGGAAAGCTTCCAACGTATAAGGAAGCCTCTTCCTAGATAGCATAGTAAAGTAGAAAGAGTGGCCACTCTAACTCTTCTGTGTTATCTAGGAAGGGTATACAATAAATGTTCTACTAGAAAGGAACTCCTCTATAGTAATCCACTTGTTTTCCTTCAAAAGCCTAACCAGCTCCGTTTGCCTAATCGGGAAGATAGGTAGGGTAACTCGTTTCTTTTAACGAACGAGCGTTTATACAAGCGAATATGTAAATCCTAGTTTAGTATATTTCTAGTAAACTTCTGTGGTGGAAGTACCAAATGTAGTTGAGTTTAAAAAGTTGTGGAGCTAGACAACTCTGCACTGTCGATTCAACAGGTGTTTTGTGTTACTCCTTAGAACTAACCCCGAACCTTAGTGGAGCTAAGGTGGCTGACACTGCCATTAAACTCTCTGAAGAAGAATTATAAGGTAGTCAATCTTATAGTTATAGGAACCTTACCTCCTAACGAAACCCCCAAGAGTGCGCGAAAGCTCTTGGGGGTTTTTTGTTTTTAGCTGCGCCATTTTACAATTTTAACAAGAAAAAATCAAGTGAATTTTTCTTAAACTTTGACCTAAATTGTACCTAATAACGCCGAAGGCGTTAAACTGGTGCAGCTTAGGTACAATTTAGGTACAATTTAGGTACAATTTAGGTACCGATATTTTCCAAACTTTCACCCAATTACACCCATTTAGGGCCAGAATTTTTAAAATCCAAGAAAATTTTTTAAAAGTAAATAAATATTAGTAATAAAATTAGCAATTCGTAATATGTTCATTTTAAAGCAATTTAGCCACCCACGTGAATTTTATTAGATTATACTATGTCGAGGCTATGTTAGTATATGTTATCAAAATATCCTAACAAATTAGTCAAGTATTAGCTTCCTGCGCCCATTTTTACCCATAAAAGTTAAAAAATCCCCTAATTTGAAGAAATTAGGGGATTTTTTATTAGTCGCCTTTTACTAGCCCCTCAATACGGGTAGCTAGTAGTATAAGTGCTTGTTTGGTAACTTTTTCCATTGAATCTAAAATTGCAGTATCAATATTTAACATTTTAGCAATTTGATCAATGTAAACCTCTTTCTTAATAGGGACACCTCCCATCTTAGTAGTATACTGCTTACGCTGGTATACTCCCATAGCAGATAGTTTTGCGATGATTGAGCGTTCCGTCGCTCCGATTTCGCCAGCTAAGCGTCGGGCAGTTACTAGTGAGGGAGATTTTAAATACTCAGTCTTAATACGATCAATAATTTCTGGAGTGTACATATTAAATCTCCCAAGGTAAGTCAGATGTAGTATTATTCTTACTATAGGTAGGTGCAGCTTTGGTAATAAATACTTCATCAGCTACAATATCTGCAGGATACTCATCTAGATTGGTTACACTATATAGACCTAGTTTATGTCTAAAGCAAGGCATAAATATCCACAGCTGACAAAGCATAACCTTTACAGTTGTATGTAGCTTATTAAACTCAGGATTTAGCTCTGCTGCCCCATACACACTTGTTACAGATTGAGGATTACGTAGGTTGCCCTCTTTAGCCCCACTGCGAATAATACGAGCATTCTCACGTAGCAATAGTAATTCGTCATTACTTATGTCAATACCTAGTCCATGGACCCTAAGCTGGATGATTGCAGCAGTTCTAGGGTCAAGGGTAATAGCTAATGCCCTAGTAGAAGCATTAGCCCAATCCCACTCCTCATAACCAACATCTCGGTATTCTTTGAAAGCACTATAAAATAGTGGTACATTGACAGCATATCTAGTAGACTTTAGCTGTATAGTCTTAATTGGTAGTACCTTACCCCTAGGGTCTAAAGCACATAGTCTCAACATACCAGTGAATATGTCTAAAGTGACGTTCTCACCTGAGTCGAAGTATCCCTTACCTGCATGTATCTTATCTACAAATGCCTGTAGCGTCTTATCAATGTTAATAAGACCCCTAGCTGGAGTGGTATCAACTATAACGTCCTTCTCTTCCCAAGGTAGAAAAGCCCCTTTATCTTGGTAAGGATTAGGTGCTGCATCTTCCCCTACTTCTCTGATTAACTTAATATTGCTAGAGAAGAATGCCATGAGCTGCGGAAGTACCGTGGCTGTATTGGCTTTACAAATTAAAATTTGCTTGTCTTGCTCATCTGGGTCAAGGGTATTTAAGTTCTTTAATCCTGCCCAGTTTACTTTTGCTAGTGATTTTACTATCATATGTACCTCTATTAATGCCCTCTCTTTTGTACTATTACTAGCTAGAGAGGTTATCACTAGTGATTGACCCTAAGCTGCAGAAACTAAACTTCCGCTAAAATTACTACGCTAAAATTTGATTTGAAATAAAAGTTGGCTAGAAGGGATTTTATTCCCCTTAGCCTATCCAACTTTCGCGGCATTACCAAAATTCGCTATTATTTTCAATTAAATCCACTTAAAATTTTATTAAAAAAATATTATAATTATAGCTATTAGCTCTAATTTCAGAAGTTTCAACACTTCACAGTATGCCAAAATGCTGCTAGGGAAGGTCAGAATACGTCATCACGCAAGCTTAGATTTAGTATTCTGAACTTCCCTGATACATTTTGTACTGGAAGTGTTGTTTGTTAATTGTTTAACTTACTATAATTATAGCATACTTTTTAATTTTTGTAAAGTCGTTTTTTTCGTAGGAGTTTTAGGTAGTGGATTTCTTATTTAGAGAGAAAGTTGTTCAGCTTAGGGTCGTCATCATATTGAGCATGTACTTAAAGATTCTTTAGGGGTAGGAATCTTATAGATTGTTTTCATTGTGCATATGCCGGGTCAATTATACTTGTCCAGTTATTTAGCTCTTCTATTAATTTATTTCTAGCTTCTGACTCTGAGGATGCTTTAATAACAATTTGGTGCTGAAAAGCACGAAACTTAGCATACGAGTAAACCATACCGACTACTGGGTTTATATGGTACCAGGTGTCCCCAGCTACTCGTGCCTTAGTTAGATTAAACCTAGGTATACTTCTAGGTAAGGTAATAGGATCATCTTCAGATTTCATTTTAGCACCTCTTTTAGCATTTCTATGAACTGTGGGAGCTCGTCAATATCAATAGCCCAGCGCTCAGTGGAGATAACAATATAATTATCTCCACCAACAGGAGACTCTGACTTAACGGTAATATAGTTTCTTAAGTTACTAGAATTAGTATCACCTTCCTG
>ERZ1292632.3193-Hain-H43-01um-R2-3193-length-12808-cov-9_pt1 | contig 12808 bp, 16 predicted proteins | sample MGYA00564407_ERZ1292632 | MGnify/ENA primary metagenome ERZ1292632 (study PRJEB36523, sample SAMEA6512637) | groundwater metagenome | collected 2019-01-08 | study: AquaDiva: Metagenomics assemblies of 32 groundwater samples
CTTCTTGTCCGCCTCCTGTTTTGCCTGTTCCAGCCACAATTCAGCAGCGAGTTCCGGGTTGACGGGCGCCATCCGTTCGGCCATTTCGGAGAGCGTGCCGCCGCCGCGCAGGGAGTCCGCCAGTTGCTTGCGGTAGCCCTGGGTTTCCTTGTCCGCTTCGCGTTCCTTTTTGTTGGCCCCGTAAGAATGGAGCATTTGGGCGAGTCCCTGGGTCCAGGAGATGGGCGCATATTGGTCGTAGGAGGTAATCGGTTGCTGGGACTGCTGGCGCAGCATTTCCGCCAAGCGTCGTTTTTGCTCGGCACTGGCTGGATCATATGGTGCCTGATCTTCGGTAAAACTGACGGGCTGTAGGAGTGGCATCGGATCAGCCCCAAGCGCCAATACCGGCGGACCCCAACCCGAAAAGGCCGGACATCAGGTTATTATACGAGCCGACCTGGGAACCATAGAGGTTCATATCCGCCGCATTCTGCAATCCCGCAGCTTGCAGGTAATTCGGCCCCTGAGTGCCCGCATATTGTACCGGCTGGAATTGTGGCATCTGCGGCTGGGCGCCGGAGCGGATGGCGTTCAGTTCCGTCAATGGCTGCAGACGTTGAGCGGCTTCCAGTTGGAAGGTCTGCGGCATGGTGGAAATGGATGAAAGCCGCGCCTGCTGGTAGGCATCATTTTTTGCCTGATTGAAGGAGCGCATGGCGTTCTCGTAGGCCTCGCCGCCCGGGGCCAGTCCCTGGTTTATGAGTTGGTTATATTGGCGGTTATAGTTTTCCTCCCATTGCGGATCGAGCCGTGAGGTTTGCAGGTTATAGGACTGATCGGCAATATCCCCGATGCTTTGCATGTTCATGGGGTCTTGCAGTGCGGCATTGGTCTGGTTCAAGGAACCCTGCCCCAAACCCAGCAAGCCTTTTGACAGCCCCATCTGCTGGTCATACAGTCCTTGTCCTTCTGGGCTTAAATTCACGGTTTGGGCGTAGGTGGGGATATTAAAGGCCGCCTCTCCCCCAATGGCGGGTACGTTCGCCGTGCCCGTCTGGTCCCAGGTTTGAGAGCCTAGCGGGGTAAATACATCGGGGTGGGCCATCAGGTTGGAAGCGATGGCCGCTTGGGTCGCTCCTTGTGAGGTGGCTTGTGCCGCCTGGGTGTAATTAGGGGCTGCCGGTGGGTCTGGGGCGCACATACTTTACCTCAAAAAGTTTTGGTCATGTGATGGGCCGTGTGCTTATAGCCCTGACGCTTCAACCATGCGAATACCCGCAGATCCGTGGCGGTCGTCACATTCAGACGTTTTACGCCACGGGCGGCAAGCTCCGCATGGACTCTCTGGGAAAGTAGTCTCCCTGATCCTTTACGATGGGAAGGAGTGACATAAATCGTATCTTCCCGCGCAATCAGATCCTGGTTGTGCATGTCGTTCGTAAGCCAGATATTGCAATAACCAACCACTGCACCATGATAGCGTAGCACAAAAGTCAACAACCAACCTTCATTTCCGGCCTTGAAATACACCTCTTTGCGCGGATTGTAGGGTGAAAGCTCTACACCTTCTTCATTCATTCGCGCCGTCATTTCTTCATAATGCTGGCGGTAGAGCGGCTCCAGCTCTACATAGGTTCCCTCAATGTTTTCCATGGTCACCTGATAGCCCTCATTCACAGGATGCCGCCGGACTCATAAACCACGTCCGTTGCCAGCCATTCCAGCTCGTAGCCGTTAATACTGCCGGCAAGGTAAGGCGCCCCGGCCCGCCCGATGCCATTGGCCCCCTGCCAGAGACTGGACAACACCATCTCACCGGCCCATTCATCGGTATCCCAGACACCCGTATCCCACAGGGAGGCCACAATGGAGGCCATGGACAGATTGCTGACTGGGACTGTGGTATCAAAGTCCGTATTGATATTCCCCTGGATCGTCAGATTGCCGTTCACTTTGAGCGTCGGGCGCATCATCGTAAAGCGCTTCACTTGACCGGGACTGCCGAAATAATTAAAGGCTTGCAGTGCGTCAAAATTGATATGAAACCCGGCATCGGCATTACTGTTCCAGGCGCGGCCCACGACTTCATCCCCGCCGAAATAGAGTTGATTGTTACTAAACAGGCACCAGCAATTCGCCGCCCAGCCCGTGAAGTTGGCCCATGCGCCGGTGATGGTGTTCATTACATATTGCTGCTGGTTGGCGCCGGCGCTGACTGGGATATTCAAGATCAGCATGTTTTGCGGCGGGAAATTGGCGATTTCCCAGCCGAAGTTTGAGCTGTAACTTTGGGCGGCAGAGGCCATCTGGGAGCGGATTTTATCGGTGAGTGAGGCTTCCGGGCGGGTGCGTGAGGATTGCAGGGCTTGGGCCATGGATTGCAACCCGTCCTCGGTAATAATTAATAAATCTCCGCCGAATTTCATCATGCAGCGCCGCCCGATGGGGGCGCCGATAAACCATATCCCGACCAGTGCCCAAGTGGAAGCGGAGGCTGGATCGGTCCCGCGAAACACCGCCACATCCCCCTGATTGGTGACAAATACGGCCAGATCATCCACGCCATAACCGGCATCAATGGTCCAAGTGCCCATCGCCATCAGATACCCGCCGTGCGGACAATAGGCCCGCAGGTCCAGGGCAGAAGCCGCCCCGGTAATGGACTGGGTGGGGAGATACCAGGCCCGGAGCGTATTGACCTCAATAAACCAGACCCGGTTTTTGTGCAGGTTGATGTGAATGAGGTTGGCGGCGGTAACTCCGGTAATGGAGGCGCTTTGATCGGTCCAGTTGGTCCCGTCATAGGTATACACCCCGTCCGCCCCGTTACACAGTTCGACGTAATTTCCGCCCCCGGTGGCGATGTTGATATGCTGCCACTTGGAATTAGTCAGGCCGGAAACCAGGGCGGCGCCCACGACACCGCTCGCGGTCACGTTGTAAATCTTGCCGTCCGAAATACCAAACAGGGTTTCCGTGGCCGCACCGTTATAGTCAATTAAGGATTGGACCTGATCGGGCAGTCCCGTGCGGTGATTGGTAAAGCCGTTGCGCAAGACCACGCTGGTGGTGGACGGCCATAAGTTCTCCAGCGTGACCGCATCCTTGGCTTCCATGGCGGCGATGGAGTCCCTGGCATTCCAGCCGCCGGTCGGGGCGGGGAGGGAGGTAGGGACGGAAAGACCCATGATCAGCTCCCGAACCCGGAATCCGGGATGTTGGTTTCATCCAGCAATAGGGAGGAGACTGAGGGCGCCATGGACAGCGTTTGCGAGCCGCCGTCATGGCCTTTGGCCAGATCACACTGGCGCTGGTAGTCCCGCAGTAACAGGGTGGTGTCAAAGCCCTTGATCTGGAAATACTTGAGCCGGATGAGGGCATGCATGAGCGCATCCGGAAAAATGCAGGTATCGCTGTCCACGGTATAATACTGCTTGGTCGTGGCGACCCCTGCAGTCGCATAGATCCAGTATTTGGAAAGATAATCGAAGGAAAACCACTTGTCCGCTCCCTGGGGCGGCCAGATCTGGAAATACTCCCCGATGGCAATGAAGCGGATGCGCGGACCCGTGGAGATATAGCCGTTCCGCAGGTATTCAAATTCCTGCAAGGATTTCGGCCCCAGTATCTCCCAGCGATCGGTAAAGTCCCATTCGGTCCGGTCCACGGGCCGGTCAAAAGCAGCCGGATAGGCAAACCTGCACTTGGAGAAGGTCAAGGCCACGGTGGTGCCGGTGGTCGTCGCCTCGCGGTTGATTACTACGGTCGTGGCGGCGGCACTGGTCACAAACGTGTCTTGCGGGATGCCAGTGCCGGTGACCATAAAGGTCGCATCCAGGCTCGCAATGGAGGACATGTTGGTGATGCTGGTGGAGCCGGAGGTCACATCCCCGGTATAACTGAAAGAAGTAGCCTCAAAAATGTATTTGGTCCGTAATGCGTTCCATTCGTATTCCCGTGCAAGTGCATTGCCTTCCATGTTAACGAGCGCCAACAACTGCGTTACATCTTGGTTGGTATTGCCGACGGCGGTGGCGGGCAGGGCGTAGGTGGTCACGCCCATGCCCTGCATGGCTTGTTGCATCAATACGAGGAGGGTGGAATTCGCCATTACGCCTCAGCGGTTTTGCCCGCCTTGGACTTCCGGGCCAAGAGCTTATCTAAAGTTTCCTGCATCTTCTTCTGGGCTTCCTCCAGTTCCGCAATGCGTTGGTCCTTGGCGGCGGATTCCGCCCGTGCGGTTTCGCCCACCCGTTCCCGCAGGGCTTTCTGGGCCTCGATACGGAGTCCCGTGCCCATGACGCCCATGCCCTGCACGGAGGCATCCGAGGCGGCGGCAATCTGCTCGACGGTATTGAAGCGCATGTGTTTCAGATCACGCACCTGATCCGCGTTCAGGTGCGGCCATTCCTCAATCCTCCAGCCCTGGATCTGCTGTTCGATAAGGCTGTTATCGACGGCAAAGGACAGCCATTGCTGCGGGAACCGGCGTTTATGATCGTCGCGCACCTGCTGAACAATCAAGGTGGTGTTGTCGCCGGGTTTCATGATCTTGACATAGGGGACGGAGGTTTTGTGCTTCAAGACCGCGCATTTCCGGCCCTCATCATATGATTTCTGGTCGGAGGCCCATTTGTCCAGCGGGTTGTCCAGATAGAATTCGACATAAAGCATGGTGTCCGGGTTCTGTGGATTGATAAATTCGGGGTTATTTAAATCACTCGCTAGCATTGGCATGTTCAATCTCCTCAAGTGGTTGAGAATACTGGGTGGCTACATTGGAAGGATGGGGTTGCCCGTCCTTCATCCATAAGAGTCCTTCTTCATCCTTTTTCTTCATCAGGCTCGCCATGTACGGCAACATCCCGTCGCCATGGGTGGTAATAGCAATATCACAGTTCGGGTGTCTGAAAATAGAATAAATGTCCCGAAATTCGTTGACCTGGCTGCACCATTCCGGGGTGGTGCGGAAAAACACCGGCTGGTCCTTGCCGATGGAAACCATAAAGTCTTTTTCCTTGACCAGCGAGCCATTGACATGGGTTTTGCCGTCCGCGCTGTAGGAACTGTCCGCTCCGTAGAGATGCAGATCTTTATAGCCCAGGGCGACGGCGAGGTACATGGCGCGGGTAATCCCGGCGCTGCCGCCGTTGATCATGGGTTCTTGTATGTTATGTTCCAGCAAAAAATCATTGATGTTGTGGTCGCCGCCCGCGTGCCAAACAATCACCTGGCAACCTTGCAAGCGTTCAAAAACCTTGGGATGGCATCTTGCCCCGATGAGATAGGTGATGTCTTTATGGGGGATGGCGAACTGTTCACAGATAGGGTCGGCATCCCAGATCATGGCGAACTTCGGGATGATGTTCTGTTCCAGTAGAAATTTCAGGGCATGATTGATGGCGAGAATATCACCGGCCAAGTCCGTGTAGGTCTGATCCAAGCTCGGGCCGGAGCCGACGATGGAAATACGGCCGTGGTACTGGTCTATGAATTCATTAAAGCGGACATAACCACGCTCGATTGTAGCCAGGACATTGGCGTTCATTTCCTGTTGCGTGGCACAGCCCTCCATATACAAGACGAGGGGACAAAGCCGGGAACTGACGTCCCCGGCTTCGACCTCAAACACTTCCGTCATTACAACCCGCCCGGTGACTTCGGGGTCGGATAGGTCAGTACGCAAGTGGCGACCGAGGCATTGGCCGTATCCACGACCGCAACCAGGGCAATGCCGAGCATGGTGCAACTGCCCGAGGCGCTGATGGACACGATGCCGGTCGGCGTGGACGATGCCGCGATATAAACGAGGGCACCGACGGAACAACTGCCGGTGGTCATCACGCCAAACGGGCCGCCTTCTACCGGAATCCAGGCGTAACTCGAAGCCGGGATTGCCGTTTGCGCCACGCCCAGCAACAGACCGCCAAGCACGTCGGTGCCGGAAGCCATGCCGCAGGTGCCGCCGGTGCTGATGGCGACCACCTTGTAGGCGGTCACACTGGTAGCGGCCTGGGCATAGACCCATCTGGATTTACCTGTACCCGCCACGGAATCGCCTAGGGCGAACAGTTGCGTAGTACCGGCGTTGTTCAGGTCAACGCCAACCTTGGAACTGGTTGTATAAAATGGCATGAGAGAAACCTCCTTTAAGCGACAAGAACGCCCTGCAAACTCGAATTGGAACAGGTTAGATTACCCGCCCAGCCCATGAGCTTCACAATGGCATCCTGGTTGACCGATTGCCTTTCACCGCCGATGGGGACGAAGTTTCGATCCCGGTGCGGACGGAAGAAAATGTAATTGGTATTGAGCGCCCACATATGCGCGGACGTGGCCCCGCCCGTGGTGCCGGCGGTGTTGACGATGCCGCTGACACCACCGCCCAGCACTACATCGGCGGCCATGCCGCCCCCGTAGAACTTGAGCGAGGCGAAACCGGCTCCGGCGCTGCCGCCGCCATCCGACTGGACACGCTGGATGGACTGTAGGCTGTTGACGTAATACTGATAATACGTATTATCGCCAATCCACAGATCCGGCTTGTCCGCGCCCCGGCACAAACGTATGCCGAGCGCTGTCATGTACGCCTGGATGTTGGCTGAACTGACCGCCGCCCCGCCGTTAGTGGCGCCGGAATAAGATACAGACTGCCAGAAGGACCAGGTGGAGCGGGAAATCCCGCCATAGGTGCCTGACGTTGGGGTATCCGGTACAGCGGCGCCGAGTCCGGTCAGGTTTTTGCTGCTGTTGCCCGTCCCGTCCTGATAGAGATCGTAATCCATCCGGTTCATGAGCTGGGCTTCGGCAACGCTCACCCGGCCTTCCATGAGATCTATGATCTGCTCTTTCGATGAATTCTGGAGCATTTCCAGGCCCGACATGGTGACCGCCCCCGCGTATTGGGTAATGCTGAACTGCGCGGCGCTGATGGGGCTGTTCGGGTTGATATTTATAGACTCATACCCGGAATAGCTGTTGGCGTTGATGGTGGTGGAGTCAACATACATGATCTCTTCCAAGATCACGTTGCCGCCTCCGAAAGGCCGCACGTTCCCCTTGGCTTTCAGCCGGCGGAGAAGGGCGTTATTGTTGGTGACGTTATCGGCCAGCTCACCCGAACGGTGCTGGATGGTCGTAGCGATAATGTCCGAGATATCGGTATTTGCGAATGGCATGACTTAAGCCTCCGTTTAGCATCAGATTCTGCCCGTCTGGACTTCATCGAAAGCTGCTTCGATGGCCCCACGGACTCCCTTGGAGGCAGGCGTTGACTGCGCCACGGGTGTTTTCCCCTTGACGCTGACGGCGCTGCTCCTGGCGCGTTGTGCCTCCTGCCTGATTTTCTCCTGCCGCGCCTTCTCCTCCGTTTCCCGCTGGGTGGCCTGCAAGGAATCGTAGAGTTCAGCGTGCCGGGGATGTCTCAGGGCGGTGGCGTACGCGCTTTCAAGGTCATCTGCTAAACCGGACTCAAGTAATTGTGCCATGGTTTCTCTGACCGTATCGTAATGCGGATGCTTCGGGTTGCCGGTAGCATCCAGTTCACTTCCAAACTGGCGGATATTCTGTCTGCTGAAATATTCCGCCATCTTACTCTCCACAAGTTGATTGATATCCGGCTGCGGTGGCGCATACGAAGGGACTTGTGGATTAAAATAAACCTTTCCATCCTCACCCTTGGCAAAAAGCTGCTGCAAGGGGACTTGGTAATCATTGGCGAGCTTCATAAACATCGATAACTTCTGTTCCGGCGTACCTTTAACCAACAGGTAATGGGCACTGCCGAGGCTATACACCCATTGCGCCGGATTGATGTTATTGGCGCGTAGATCCTCCAGGAACGGGGCCACGGCCTCGCCCAGCGGCTTTAACTGCTCATATTCGCCCTTATAGGTGGAAACGCCCTTGGCGAACTCGGACTCGCGCTGCAAGATATATTTTTGTGTTTCCGGATCGATGCCGGTCCAGCGTTCGTGGTGTTCTTTTTTCCAGGAGGAGGGCGGGGCGTTTTTCTCGACTACCGTAGGCGCTTGGGCCTGCTCGGTCTGTGACTTGACAGCTGGTATCTTTTCCGGGAGTTTGCCTTCTGTCTTGACAAATTTTCCATGCTCATCCCGGAGCCGTTCGCCGGCGGGTTTTTCTCCACCTTCGGCCTTGAGTTCCGGTGCTTCCGGTGATGTCTCCGGCAGATGTTCCTCAAAGGCGGCGGCCACGGTTTCCCGCAGCGTCGGGGCTTGAGTTTCCGGTTGGAGTTCCGCCGCTAATTCGTCCGGCACAGCTTCGACGCCCTTGATCATCAGCCGGACAGGTAGGCCACAAACCGGGTGGCCGTGACCCGCCTCAGGATAACGCTCGTATACCCGGGCAGGACCATGGCGGCGGCGGCGGCGAGCTGGTTAATCTGATCGCTCGTGGTCGGCGGATAGACCAGGCACTCGGTCACGGTATTGTTATAGATTTCCTGCGAGTCCCCGATTTCCATGTCGTCCAGGGACACGCCCTGTGTGGTCGTGACCGTAGACAAGACGGAGAGATCGGCGGTGAGGTCGGTCGCCGTAGCAAGTGTCGTCCCGGCGGATGACACTGCGGAATTGACCGCCAGATAAGGTGCATGGTTAGAACGTGCGTTTTTTGATAAAGGCATACTCAATACCCCCGTGCTTTCTTGACAGAATTTTCGATCAGTTGTTTGAAATCCCGGTGTGACATGTCCGCGAACTGCGAACGGATCACGTCATGGCGTTTCTCCCGCAACGGTTCATGCAGGTTATCATAGGCGTGAAAGTGTTGCGCGGCTTCATTGCCTACTTCTATGCACCCGTGTTGCTTCAGGTGTTCCCGATGTTTGGAGCGGGAGGTAATCATCTCGCCCGTGATCATAGAGCGATAGGGCTTGATGTCCGGTATGATAGAAATTCCGGTTTTCCCCAGCCGTTTGGTTTGGATGGCCTTGCCATTTTCACAGGCATAGCTTTTCTTCATGCGGATAGTATAGCAATAAATTGGGATGATGATACACAGATACATTCCAGTGTGGTATTGGTTGCCAGGATCACCGCCGCATTGGTCGCCAGATTATTGATCTTGAACCCGGTCGGCGGATAGACATTCAAGGGGTTCGCCCCGCCGTTGAAAACCACTTGTGTGTCTACGGGCACGGCGGAAGAATAAAGTATTACGCCGCTATTGGCCGCCACGGTGCCGACCACATTGATGTGGCTGGTGAGCGCCGTCGCTGTGCCTTGCGTAGTCCCGGCGGCGGAGATGCCGGTGGTCACGTCCTGGCATAGGGCCTGGGTAACGAGTCCGATCATGCCCGCGCCGAATACCTTATGGCTTAGCATGTCAGTCGTCTAGCCATAAAAGACTTTCCAGATCGTCCGTTTCATCCCACGCCTTGATTTCATGCATTGCAGCAATGGGGGGGTCTTTGGGGCGCTCGATATAGCCTCGATCCACCATGGCCTCGAATACCGCATGTTTAATCTTTTTCGGGCGTTCATACAAAAACTCCTCGCCCATGTCCAGGGCGCCACCACCGCCGCCGCCGAGGGTGAGGATTGCGGCAACGGCCCCATGGATATATCTTTGGGAAAAGTATCTTTGCCCGAAATACCGTTGCCCCAGATACCTCATGTCAGATCAAGAGTGATCGCCGTGCGGTTACCGTCCACGTCCACTGTGGCCGTTATCCGATTCTTGCTGTCGTCAATGTCCCTGAAGGTCTCGGTAGCTGTGCCACCACCGGAAATCTTGCTCAAAAGGGCGGAGGAGAAACCACGAAGTATCTGCCGAAATGTCCTTGTACCTTCTATAGCGTCATCCAAAATATCATCAACGCCGGTGGAGGAAAGACGGTAGCCGGTTTTGTCGTTGTTCGTTGCCACCGTCACCCCAGCCCCAAGCAAAGCAATAGCTCCTCCTGTTCTTGCAATACTGAACGTCCCGGCCCAGAAAGAAACTGTCTGGCTGTCAACTGTAATGGCGGATACTGCTACCTGATATTCATTCCCGACAGCATAGAATCCGGCATCACTATTATCCGAAGTATCAATGACAATCATGTGGCAGCCGGTGATAGAGCTAAAATTGGTAGTGGCGGTATAACCATTATCGCTCGCCCGCGCAGTAGCACCACCGTTTTTGTAAACCTCAATATCGGCGGCGGCAAAGCCGGTAATGGTTACTGACGCTCCAACTGAATCAAATGTATGAAACGGAATCCTGACCGTAGCGTTTGCGGGAAAGTCTCCGCAATAAAGTGTCATAGTCTCCCCCGTAATGGATTATTGGCGCACCTTCGCTGTGCCGCACCGATGTCTGGATACCCAACAGTACCGGCATAGCCGCCTTGCGTCTCTGTAAATGTCCCCCGGCCCGCGTTAACTGCGGCACCGAGACTAATCCTGAAATCGCCATTCGCTGGATCAGCCCAAGGGGTGGCATCGTTGGCGTAAGTAACGGCTCCAGCTTCAATGATTGCATTTCCATTTGAAGTTCCGGAACCATTGGCCTGTGTTCCAGCGCCATAAGCGTTATTATTTAATATGTGTATCCCTGCGGCTGAAGCAGTAAAGCCCCACGCAGTATTTTTCACAAAATTACTATTCTCAATATAATTAGTTGTCGCCGCCGTGGATATGCCGCTACCGCCATTGTTATAAAAATCACACCCATCAACAAATAATTCGTCACCTGCGGCGGTAAATGAAAGTCCATGCAAACCATTTGTTTCTGAAATACAATGTTTGTAATAAGCTGTATTAGAGGAAACAAAACCAAGATTATTCGAGCCTGAATTATTGTGTGCTATGCAACGTAAATACAAAAGTCTATTACTTTGTGAATCAAAGCCGCCAAGACCGGCGGAATTATTTTGGTTACATAAATAAGCCTCACATTCAATATGGGCGGAAATACCTCCGGTGTGTTGGAATCCGCTACCGCGAATTGAATTTACCACGGAGCGTATAAAATATTGCCTTGAATTTGTCCCCTTGACACCGACAGCGTTACCCGTAGCACCATTATTTTGTCCAATAATATCAATGTGGGCAGTCTGGTTTCCACTATAACTTAATAAAATATAACTTGCGCCAGTAGTGCCGCCATCAATAATTGCTCTGCCTAAATCACCATAAGAGGATGTATATCCTTGATACACCAACGGCCCATTTCCTGATTGTGCTATAGCCGCAGTAACTGAATAAGAGGCATCATTTTTCAGGTTAACTCTGGGTGGATCCCCGGCATTATTTGTTAACGTCCCGGCAATCAGTGTAAACGGAAATCCAACCGCTGCGTTCGGCCCCTTGAACGCACCACCGATTTTTACCGATGTATTCGCTACACCATCAATAGGGGCTGTGCCGGATTTCTTAGTTGAAGAAAATACCAGGGTCGTTGCCGTGACCGTCGTAATCAGCGCGATAAAGGGTGTCACTGTAGCGGCATCAGGATAGACGCTGCCAATATCAGTATTGGCAATAATGCCATCAGTAACAAAACTGCCAGCATCTAATCTGGTAAATGTAAGGGTAGCATTAACCCATGTGCCAGACGTATAAGTGAAATCAGCCGCAGTTCCCGGCTCCGTAGAACTTCCGGTGCGAGTACCGGAATTCAAGTTAGAACCTCCGCTACGACAACAAAATTCAGTAAAGGCCATCAACTACTCCGATAACTTTATAATGATCCAGATCAGTTCTATCAAAATAACCAGGAGATAGAAAACCGTTGTCCACGCAGACCGAATCCAGACAGACAACCGCATGATCCAGCGGATAGTGTTCGATCGCATAAATAGTCCCACCTACCTTGGCTTGCACTTCTTTGGCAAAGGTCAGGCAGTTGCCTTTGGGAGTGTAATAGGCGGCATAATCCAGTGGGTTATCAAAGGCGGACTGCGGCCAGTTATGAGCATCGAAGGTAGCACAGCCGGAAAGCAATAAAAGAATAGGTAGAATCTTCATAAGAACCTCCAGTTATTTGACCCGCCGCAGCCCGCGCACCTTGCCGGTGTCCTCATCCCGTATCAGTTCCTTCTCGCTGTTCATGGCGTCTATCAACTGGGTTTGCACGGATACCATGGACTGGATGGCCCTGGCGGTCGCCTGGGCGCTTTGTGCGGTCTGTTGTACAAGGGTGGTCATGGCATGAATTAACATCTGGGTCTGCCGGTCGGAATCACTACGCAGGGACTGCATGGCCTTCAAGGATTCGGGCAGAGAGGATAGCGCTGTAGACATGTCTTTGGTGAGTTGTCCCATATGATCTTCCGAGGCCTTCTTGTCCGAGACTTCCGCCTGCCGGTTCCCCTCCGTCATCTCGATTTCTTCCCGCCGCGCCGTCAGTTCGTTAGCATGCTTCATGCGATCGGTTTCACAGTCCATCATCATCTGCTTTTCGCGCATCTCTTTGTCTGCGGCAATTTTAGCTAGCGCAATGCGCTCCTGCGAGGCGAGCTTGGTCTGATTCTCACGTTCCGTTAAAGCCATAGTCTGGGCGTCCGCCTGGGATTTGTATTGACGTTCCTCCGCCTGCATCTGCATATCCATTTGCAATTTTTCGCTATGCTTTTGCTTGTCCAGTTCTGCCTTGACGATTTCCGGATCTTGGGGCGGCGGCTGCGGCTGTAACGCCTGTTGTTTCAGTTGTTCCAGGTATTGGTCAAACGTACCCTCAATCTGCTTGCCTATCTTGAATGAGGACAGCCCGAACTTGCCGATTTCGACCACCAAGGGGATCAATTGCGGGGAGGCAGCGCCGACCTGGGCGGCCTTATCCAGATAGCCGCCGAAGGCCGTCAGCATCTCCATGCGGCCCT
>ERZ1292632.1951-Hain-H43-01um-R2-1951-length-18415-cov-6_pt1 | contig 12803 bp, 17 predicted proteins | sample MGYA00564407_ERZ1292632 | MGnify/ENA primary metagenome ERZ1292632 (study PRJEB36523, sample SAMEA6512637) | groundwater metagenome | collected 2019-01-08 | study: AquaDiva: Metagenomics assemblies of 32 groundwater samples
ATTAAACCGCGAGAACAACCTGATAATGTAGCGGTATCGTTAGCATTTTGCGTTACAGTGGCGCAACTTACTATTTCTTGTCTTTTGGTGCTTCCAGGCTCTATTGTTATATAAAAAGTTGAAGAAAAGTCACTATCTTGTAATTCATAACCAGTTTGAGGAATAGTAAGAGATGTTAAAGTAATACTGGTAACGGAAGCAGTAATGCCAGAACCAGCCAAATAATATGTATTTCCAGCTATTGGCAAAGTTCCCCCTAATTTTAATTCATTTGTTTTTATATCTTGTCCGGGATAAATCAAATTACAATTTGGAAGATTATTTATTTTACATAAAGTTTGATGCGGAATTCCAAACTTCAAACCTATTTTATAAAGAGTATCGTTGCTAACTACTGTGTAAGCATTAACGAAAGAAGCGGCTAAAATTCCTACGATTACGATAAAAAGATATTTTTTCAACATAGATTTATATTAAAATTAGTTTAACAATGTATAGTATAGACAAGCATTTTATACTATACACTATAAACTATCTTACTTGATAATAAATCTTGCGACCAAGACCAAAAAGAGTAAAACAACCACTAATTAGAGAGCCAAGAGTAAGTAGAGTAGTTTCTATTGTAGTATTATCAATGTCTAATTTTAACATTCCAACTATAAGAATAACTAATGGTATTGATGATTTTATTGTTAATGACACCTTATCTGGATCGGCTGAACTGCCTAATATGGGATATTTTTGCGCTAACATATAAACAAAGTTAAAAGTTAGTTTTTGCTAATTGGCTTTATATCTTCTCCATCATAAGGTTTTACGCCCCAATTTTCTGAAAATAAATCCATTTGAGAAGGAATCCAAGGAACTAAATTACCTTCCGCGTTACATAAAAATATATAAGGTAAATCCATTTTAGAATTTTTATCTGGTCTTTGAACTTTTAACCACATACCTTTCCCATTCCAACTATTATTATAGCCAATGAAAAATCCTGTTTTTATATTTGTTAACATTATTTCAAATGTTAAATTTTCTGCCATATCCATATATTTTAAATTAAAAGTTAATTTACATTACTTATTAAGATATAAACTATTCTTCAATTTCTGGCAAAGTTGCCCCCACATCTTTGATAATTCCAAAATGCCCAACAATCGGATATGGCCATTCGGCAACATACTGTCCGCCCACCTCATCAAACTTCCTGCCTCCTGTGTATGTCTTCCAAGTTAGCGTATCAGGGAAAGCAAGGAGCGTATCTTCGCCATAAGTTTTCAAACAAATACCAGATTGACCATTTTTCTTGTATAGTTGCATATTCTTTTTTTTTAGATATTTAAGCACTGGGAATTGAAATGAATAATTCCAATTAAATTTAACGAGTGCCATTGACTCCGAGTCAAAAACCCACCAGCATTTATCCTTCTCATAATCAACTACCGCAATTTGATGCGTAACTTTATTGGTATTTGGCGTAGCCACATAGCCATCCCCATCCAGTGTATATTGCCCATAAACAGAGCAAGCAACAGGTGAGTATTGCAGGTTATTAAGCATATTTTGTGTGTAGATAAAATATGCCGCCTGACCTTTTAAACCGCATTCGCCTAATTCATAATTGAAGTCATAGGTAAATAAACTCTGTTTGCCTTCTTTTAATAATTCTGGCGGAACAACAAAATTATTGTAATATTCGCTCTTTGTCATATTTTCCATCAACGGCCATTTCTCTTCGCCAAATACCACACCATTCTTGCGCTTCCACTCAGCCACATCAAATGGGCTATTCCCAACATCGGGATTGGTTCCAGAACCGACAACTAAAAACCTATCATTAAAATTAACCTCATTGCCATAAAGTTGTTTATGTAAAATCTCATCAACATTGTTGTCCGCAAATGAAACACATCCAAATACATCCATTATGCTATTGCGTTGTAATTCGTAAATAGGCAAATAAGAAAGCCAATGCCCATCTTTGACTAAAACCTTACGTGTGATCCCCGAAATACCGCCCAAACGATAATCAGTTGGCTTTGGCGGTTTTAAATCAAGACCACCTCTCATTTTTTGTGTGTCAATTTCATTTGGTTTTAAAATACGCATACACGAATATAATTAAAATTATTATTAAAATTAACCAAACCACATAACTTATTTTATCAAATCCCAAATTCACATATTTATTATTAACTTGTTGTTTCCTAAATCGTTTTCTCACAAAGGCCTCATAACCTTTTTTGAGAGAATTCATATTATTTTAGTAAATAATAAAATATGAATGGAAGAAAGAATAAAATCACACCCAAACCGCCAGCCATCAAAGAACGCCATAATTCTAAACTTCGCACTCTTGTGCCAATCTCGGTCTTCTGCGATAAAATATCATCTAATTTATTTTGAATATTTTTCATTTCCAAATTAAACAATTCTTTATCAACAAAATTATTTAAACAAACTTTAATTTCATCCACTCTGTCATTGATGATATTTATAGCCATTTTAGTTTCATTAGACGTTACTTCGTGAGCCATACTAAAAAGTTTTATTTTCAGCAGTTTCAACGCCATTTTTAAGCACTTTAATTTGTATCTGTTTACCTTTCATCACTCGCTTGATTTCCTTATCCAACCCACTTACAACATCGCCTTTAATATTCATTTTAATTCCTTGTCGGCTTAATTGATTATAAAGGTCGATATTAACAAATAAATCCTTAAATTGGGATTGAAAAAACTCATCTTCATCAATAATAATTGGTTGTATTTTTTTCATATCAACCACAATTTCTTTTCCGTCCGTATCAATTATTTCCTTAACCACTCCATTACCTAAAAATAAAGAATTTGATTGTCCACAACCACTTATCAACAAAATAGATAATAATAATAGTTTAAAACGCATATTATTTAGGTTGCAACATTTTTAATATAGTTTGTTGATTGCTAATAAGGCCAATAAAAAAATCATCTTGCGATACTTTTTGTTCTTTATTGTCAATGATTATTTTTATTTTATGAGGAAGTAAAGTAAAAATCTGTAAGATGATAATTATTACAAACAAAATACAAGTTATTCCTTGAAACCAATATTTTTTAATCATACTAATTTAAGTTATAATTTATATCAAATAGAAGTTCTTGATTTTTCTCTCCAAGCCTGTCCACTTGCCGTAGTTTCGCTCAAAATAAGAGTTAAGGTATCATTTGGAGTCATCACAAAATTACCAGAACCGCTCAAAAGAATAGTTATATCAGTTCCAATGGTGGAAGAAGCGTGAGTTATAGTAAAACCTTCATTAGCAATCAAAGTTATTTCTGAACCATTTTGCCAAGTAATATTTGATATTAAATCTATTGTAGGAGTGCCTGTTGTTATCTCAAATATATTTCCACTCGTTCCTAACGATATGATTGCGCCAGCTACAACATCATTACCTTGTTTATGTAATACACTGCCGTTAGCTGTTATCCCATTAAGTGTCATAGAACCAGTTTTATCAATGCCGGCCTGTTCGACTCCTTGATTTTTCCAACTAACCAATTTTGCCCCAGAGGCGGTTATGTTATTACTGGTATCAAAAGTATGAGCAATAACTGTGTTAGCGTTTGAAACTAATGAATAATAAACATTGGAAGTCCCATTACCGCTGGGTTCTCCACCTCCAAGCCCGCCATCCGCGTCAATATCAGAATAAATAGTTGTTGAATTATCACTAATCTCAACTAAATAAAGATAATTTGCGCCGCCTGCTTCGGTGCGATAAATTCTCCGAGCCGTTGTCCTACCTGAACAAATCGGGATACTGGACAAAGGAACTGTCATATTAGTTACATCGGTGGTAATTACATTTGAAGCCACACTGGCAGTCGTCTCACCTTCGGGAGTAACACAGGTTACTTTATAACTATGCGTTCCAGTTGTTACCGCTCCGCCTGTTGTTGGCGTTCCCGCTGTTAATGCCGCTGGAGCTGTTTCAACCGGATAGATGGTGAGTTTAGTAGCACCAAGCGTCAAATCAGAACCAGACATCAAAAATCTGCCTTTGCCTTTGGCTGTTAAAGCCATATCAATATTGGTGTCAGTTCCAATCGTTTCCAAAGTTACATCATTGCCTGTCGCGCTATTAGTAATTTGAAAATTATTTACTGCCGTATTAACACTCCGTAAATCAAAAACATCTAACTGAGAACCGCCAGCATTCAAAACATAAAGAGCGGGAGTGGTAGTATTAAATTTCAAATGGCTACTAAGTGTTGCTATTCCACTAAGAGTTGAGGGACCATTTAACACCAAACTTCCAGTTCCTTTCGAAGTTAGTGTTAATCCAATATTAGAGTCAGTGCCAGTCGCTGTCAAAATCACGACATTACCAGTCGCGCTACTGGCTAAATCAAGATAATTTACTGAATTAACCGCGCCAGTTAGATTAAGAACATCAACAAACGCGCCAGCGGTATTAACCACTTGAATAGTGGTGGAGGCCAAAGAAGTAAAAGTAAGTTTCCCGCTTGCCCAAATTGCCTGAACTGCCTCGTGCCCCGCGCCATCATCAATAGCTTTGGCTAAATAAATACTTCGGCCTGTTAAACCAATAATACCAAATACCATTACAGCCAATAGATATAAGAATTTTTTATTCATATTTTTATATTATTTTTACTATATTATATTTAATTATTCGCTCTTCCAATTTCAGACCATTTATCTGAAGCGGAAGTATAAACCAAAGTAAGAGTATCATATAATCCCATCGTAAAAGAAACTCCGCCAGCAAGTTGCAACCCCGAACTGGCCAAAGCCGACTCATCTTGCCAAGTAACTGTATTTGTATCAGAAGTTCCTACCAAAGTAATAATTTCCCCATTAGCCATATCAGCTATGCTGGGAGTGGCTGTTACAGTTACCGCTCCGCCGCTACCAACTATCGTGGTAATTCTTTGAGTGTTGGCAACTGTCAAACCAGTTCCACCTACAATAACTTTTGCCGAAGTAGGCGGAGTTGAGGCAAATCTCTTTGCGACTAAAATATTAACCACCTCCATATTAGAAGAGAATATTGTGCCTGCATCTGACATCGTGAGAGTTGATAATGGAGTAACATTTCCTATATTCATCGTGCTCGCGTAAGTAATCAAACTGGTATTACTTAAATTCATTCTTAAAGTTCCATTAGTTGAAAACCCATAATTATTAGCTCCAATCCGATAAATACCAGAATCAGTATCATCGCTAAAATATAATGAAGGTAAGGATGCTGTCCCATCGCCAAGACCAAGTTTAGTGGAAGAGGCGATGGCGGTGAATGTAGTAGTGCTAAAAGTAGCTGTGCTGGCTGTTAAATCACCAACATTTGACAAATCAGCCCCTTGCAAATCAACATCCCCAATATCATCGTCAAGCAAAGAAGTGATGATAGAACCAACCAAAGTCTTTTTAAAGCCGGAGTTATCTGTTCTTGCCCCTATTTCAACATTAGCTAACGATTGTTTAATCCCATACCCAATAGTAGTTCCGACGACTATAAACGCTATTATTGCAGTAATTTTTACTGCTCTATTTTGTATAAAATGTTTAATCATAGAACCTTAAATTAAAATTTAATATTAGTTGCTATTCTCTTAGATAATTTAGCGTTAGCTCCGTGATTTATTACCGCCCAGTATTTATCAACATCATTGCTATAAAACTCTGTCTGCATCTCAAAAAAGTCTTCTTTGGCTATTTCGTAAACTACTCTAAACTTTCGTGCGTCTGTCGGAGGATTAAGCAATCCGCCCATTGGATTAACTGCCAAAGACTGTTGAGCCAGTGAGTTAAAACCGACTTGACCTTCTAAAATTTCCTCAACAGAACCATCAATCGTTTTTGTTATCGTTCCAGTTGAACCGCCATAATCATACTTTATAATCAAATTCAATTCTTTCGTGGCTGGTGTTATTTCCCCATCAATATAATACTCATCAAAATTCTTTAATTCACCTTTGCTTTTATAACTGTTATAAGCATAGATAGCCCGACATTCTATTGGAAGTTTATCGGCGGTATCCATACTGTCATATTGTCCATCGCTTGCTCCGTCAAAAAGCAAATAAGTTTCTGGCACTCCGTTTGAGTGGCCATATAATTGTTCCACTCCGTCTTTTGAGATCAAGGTCATTGCCCCGACTGGCAGAACTTGAGGAGGATTCCAAAATCTAAATAGTTTTCCGTCAGCGTCTTGCACAAAATTAAGCATATAAAGATGTGAAGCGTCTGGCGTTGATAAATAAAGAACATTTTTATACCACATTCCAAAAGCATTATCCCAGTCTTCCGCGTCAAAATCTGGTTTAATTGGATTGGAAAATGTTTTTGGGTTAATACCTGTTAAATTATCAGGATCTTCTATACTTCTTAAAGCTACTTCGTTTGTCAAATAGAATATGGTATTACCTACTGGCACAATACTTTCTTGATTTAAAAAACCTTGATTAACACCAACATCTAACTTTTTAATTTTAACGCTCTCGGCAAGCGTCGTTCCCACTGCTACCTGTTCAAAAACTACCTTGAAAATCGACGATTTGCCTGAACCAATTAGTAAAATAGAGCCAAGCGATGTAATACCTCGTGTCGGGCTATCCAATGTCAATGAGAAACCTTCGCCAGCCACTCTTGGGCTGGATGGTGTCCAGTCGGTTAAATCGGTGTTCTGGCAACCTAATACCAAATTATCATCTTCCGAACCGATAATGATTTGATTTTCAAAATTATAAATAAAATGATTTGTCCGTGAAGCCGAAGGTAAATTACTTCTTGTTTTTACTTTCTGAACCAATATATCACCCACTACCATTCCATCAGTTACCGGACTGCCACTAACACCTGTTAATGTAACTGTGGTTTCACCGCCTGTATAAGTAAACTCTGTGCCTGTCCTAACATTGATTAAAGTTTTATCTCTACTTGTATAAAATCTATTTTCCGCAAAAGTTGAGGTGCTTTTTTTAGTTATCGTGTTAGCGGTTACACTTTCTACCACTGCCACCGCCCCTGTCCATTCGTATAAATTAGCGTTGGCAATAACCATTAAACATAAATCTAATTTTTCGGTTGTGTCATACCAACCACCATTACCGCCTTTATTTATACAACTTCGCAATAATTCAGTTGTTGATAAACCCGACATTACTCTTGTCCAAGCGTCTATGGTATAGCCATCAACTTCTTCTAAATATACTTCTAACTCATCATCATAAAATCTCATCGGTAATTTAGTGCCTGTGCTGGTATTCCAAGTCCAACCGTTCCTAATCTCCGTTAAAGCGGTATTCCCTGATCCTAATCTTGAATAACCACTCCTACTTTTTACCTTCTTTTGAAAATCAACTAAAACATTTTTAGAGCCAGAAACTAACAAACGAAAATCAGTATTACTCTCGTCAGTAGCTGTTTGATATCCGTATGTTAATTCTGCTAAACTATATTTCACATTAAAATAAGTTAATTATTTAAAATGTCTTAATGTTGTTGGTGTCCCATAATAACTCAATGCCTTTTTACTCATACTCGGATATTCACTTTTATATCTTTTATACAATACTTCTAATTGTGAATTGGCAAAGTTTATATCCGACACACTATCCTCACCTTCAATCTGATGAGCGCAAGCTATCAAACATTCCATTATATAAATCTGAATTGCGTCATTGTCTAAAACTATCGTGTCGTCATCGCTGGTAGTTTTAGTTATCCAAGTTCCACTGGTATTTTTCAATATAAATTTAGAATAAAACTTAATATCAAAATTTCTACCGAGTGAACAAGTAATGTTATCTACTTTAATCTGTGTAATCGCTCCTGTGGTTGCAAAAGTTATTTTTAAACTATCAATCGTGGCTGGCGCGACTGTTCCTGTTTGAGTGGCGGTTGACCAAGGCACTTTTATCTCATTCCAACCTACCTTAAATGCCGTCCCGTCTGCTTGTGCTGTTTGGGCAACGCCCGTCCAATAAGCAGTCGTTAAATCATTGCCCCAAATAAGCGATACACTTGTCAAAAGAGCTAAATCGGTTGAGTTCTTAATCTTGAAACGCACCCAGAAATCACCTTGCTCATCTTCATCGGTTAAATCAATAGCTGACATTGTTGTATTTTGCAATCCATCACCAGTAGTTACCAAATCAAAACGGATTGAACCAGAACCTGACACATAATCAATATCATCCGCTACTAAATTTGTTGCTGCGCCTACTGCCGACCAAGTTCCGTTTCCTGTCAAAGTATTTAATTCATTAACACTTTTAGCCTGCCGTGATCGCCAGTTAATCCTTATTACCTTTGAACCTTCCGAACCTTCAATAGAAATTGTCTTGTCAACTAATGCCTTTCTTAAATCAAATCTCTCAGTATAATTTCTATTAGCGCTATCTAACAAATCTCGTCTATTTTGCGGGTATAAATCAATAATCTTTTTATAGTCTGACGGCAAAGAGTAATTATAAATATCATCGTGAATAGTTTGAGATAAAGACACAGTCCGCATTGTATCAATCGGGTCAATCTTGCTTAACATTGTATTAGCAGATCTTTCAAAAGCGCTATCAATAGACCGAACCTTGTTTAGAGTTCCACCGTGTAAAAGAGCCGTTAAATTGTCTTTTAGCTCACTAATAGTCATATTTAATTATTCATCGCGCCTAATAATTTAACCGTTGAAGTTCCCGATGTTCGTGTCCAAATAGCCGAACACCATCTTAAATTATTTGTGTTTAATTCAAATTGTCTGACATCGGTTGAACCAGTTGTAACAATGCCAGTATCGCCGGCGATACTTGTCCCATCTTCCAAATCTATTATCTCTACATAATCCCAACGATTAGTAACGCTTTGTGTTGAACTGAATGTCGGAGCTGTCTCTTGCATTGAGCAAGCGAATTTTAATGTTCCTGTCGCTCCAGTATTAGCGACTGTAAAACCAACGTGAACAAAATCAGCGACATTGAATGCCGAACTGACAGTAGTCGCGACTACTTCGTCAAGCATTGTCCGCTCCATATAATTTAATCTACCAGCTCCTAATTTATCACCTGCGGTATATCCGCCAAGCAATACCACCAACGAGGCTAAAAACCCCAATACGATATTCTTTACATTTTTCATATATTGTCTAATTAAGACTAATTAAGATTAAATCTCTACGGGTATAAACCCGCAGAGTTTATCCTTAAGAATTGTAATTAGTAACTTGCATCAAATAAGTTGTAGCGGAATCACGAATAATAGTGATTTTTGCGGACTTATCTGCTGTAATAGTTAATGTTGAGTTTAAGTCAGCGTTTCCACCAGTTCCTACCACCAATATAGTGCTTGTCGTAATTGTTTTAACACTAAATACTACCGTATCACCATTTGTCGTTAAACAATCGGCAAACAAAGTAGATGTCGCGGGTAAAGTAATTGTTGGTGTAGATGTTACTGGAGTAACTGTCCACAAAGGATTATCGCAAACATTTGCCGCAGTAGCAGTGCTTGTATTGGTAAAAGTCGCTATACTTCCAGTTTTTATAAGAGAACTCGCCCTGTTATCACCACTCGCTGTTAGTCCACCAGTTGTAGCTGCCCCAGTGATAGTCAAAGTAGTTCCTCTGACTTCGCCGGCAGACGGAGAAGTGGCATTAGCGCTAATTCCATTTGGAAAACGAGTTCCCGAAGCTCCGAGAATAGGTTGACCGGATAAAGCGGCTTTTAGCAACCCATCAGCGACTAATTGCTCTACATTGCCCCAACTAAAATTTCCACCAGTAGCTTTTACTATATTGACACCACCCAAAACTACAACACCTATTAAAGCGATGGTCAATACAGAAACTAAACTCTTTAAGGTTTTTTTACTAAGTTTTTTCATAACCGTTTGAGATTAGTTAATTATCAGACCGACCCGTTACTTCCTACGTATCCAGTCCAAGAACCCGGATAAGCCATTTCGTGAAATTTAGACACATAAACATAAGTATCATTGCTGGTTTCTAATGGTGTTTTCAATCCAGTTGTTAAACCATAGAATACCTTGCGAGCAATCATATGATTTCTTGAAACTAAGTGATAAGAAGTGGCCGCGTTTGTAGCGCTATTATAAGCGGAATTCAAGAAAATTGAAGCTCCCAATCTAACCTGACCAAAATCAGTTTCAAAGATATTTAGGTTATTCTCGGCGCTATTTGCCATTTTTTCTGAACCTAAAATTTCTTTGGCTGTTTTATACAAGTTGTAATTGGTTAATAAGCCTTCAAATAAATGTGAACCAGCATCACCATCTTGAGCTTTCTGATTGGCCAAAGACTGAACACAAGTCCACAAGTTGTCAGGAGTCATTGCTCCTGTTTCCAAGTTATCAACAGTAGAGCCAGATAGGGCAACGTGACTGTTTGAAGCCAAAGCCTGACCGTCTGGGGTAGTATTGACTGAACCAGCAAAAGCATCAGCATAACTATTAGTCAATGCTTCTCTGTCTTGTGTCTGGCGAGCTCTATCGCCTAACTGTTTGCCCAGTTCGGCTCTTTTACCTACCATATCGGCACGGAAAAACTCATCGGACAAAACTACTGATTTGTAGTATTTCTGTGAACGATGTGTCTTTTGATTTCCGATAGATACGTCTGTGCCTAAAAATTCTTCTTGTTCATCGGCTTTATCGTATTCACCTACATTTGAAGCTTCATCAGCTACAAAGGCTATTCCGACTGTCTCGCCTTGATTAAAGAACATTCCGTCAGACGATTTTACGTAACCGGGTTGCATTTCTCTGTCGTAGTTTTCATACAATACCGCGTCAATAGCGGTTTGTACTGCGTCAGGGCTTAATGCAGCGGTTAATCCACCTGAGTAATTCATATTAAATTAAATTATGACGGTTTAAGTTGCATAATCGTTATCAATACGATAGGCCAAAGGATCTACCAAAACATCCAAAGTTCCCTTAGTTATATTCCCGTCAACGATTGTGAATAAATCTGTGTCAACAGAAGCGGTTTGCTTAATTGTATAAAGTTCGCCGCCATCAGTTGCGCCAGTAGCATCATAGTCAACTCTGGTCGTATCTTGTAGAATTGCCAATAATTCAGCATCAGTGTCAATACTGGCTTTTGTTTCAGCAGTTCCTCTTAATCTTCCAGCATAAGGAATCGGGCGCGCGCATTCTGCCTGTTGAGCGGTTAAAGTTCCTGTTGAGTAAGGAACAGCGCCTTTTAAAGCAATACCACCAAACCAATTAGTTCCATTAGTAACAAAATCAACGGCCGCCAAAACAAAAGTATTAGCTGAAGCGACACCAGCAGATAATGTTGCTGTTGAATATAAAGGTTCGCCTGCCTCGAAACGAGTGGCGGATGCCGCTACTCTACAAGGCATTGTGGCCGAAGGGCCAACTACCATTAAATCTCCTCGCATATTTCGTAAGTTATTAGACTGTCATTCCACTTAATATGTGTCGTGGAAAACATCCGTGAATAAATACAAAAAGCTACGCCTGTGTTAGGCGTAGTCTTAATGCGTGTTTAAGACTTTTTTAGTCCTTTAACAAAAAGGTTTTCTTGGTTTTTATATCACGGGCTAATAAATTCCCATTAGGTAATTTCTTAATAAACAGGTTCTTATTATTATCCCACTTATAACCAAGTTGAGTATAAACAGCTAAATCTTTGGGGTCTATCTTCGGTTGTTGGTTCTTTTGCGGGCTGTCGTGAAATGTTCCATTGGCGCCTTTTGACACATTAGACTTATTTCTTAACGCCCTTTTAAGTTCCTTATTTTCACCTAAAATTTTACCCTTATTAGCTATTAAATAACTCTCTTCAATTTGTTCTTCCAAAGATAAATGGCTTGGGAATGTGCGGTTTTTGTGTATTTCAGCGATAAGTTCTCGCTCGATTTCATTATCAGTATATTTTTCAATCATTTCTGATGATTGTTTGGCTGATAATTCTTTGCGAGTAATTTCTCGTTCTTTCGCTAAAATCTCCTGAAATTGATTTGGAGTTAGAAATTTTTCTTCCTCTTCCTCTGCATCTTCTGCTTTTTTACGACGACTTTCGCGCAATTTATATGATGCGTCAGCCGCCGCGTTTTCCGCTTTTTCTCTTGCCTCACGCTCTCTTTGGAGCTGGACTTTTAATTGTTTAGAGTCATCAGAGTTTTCTTCTTCCTCTTTTTCTTCCTCTGATAAGTCTTCATCAGTTGCGTCAGAATTGGCTTCCGCCTCTTCTTCTGCTTTTTTAGCCTCCTGTGCGGCTAATTCTTCTGGAGTCATATTAGACATCTATTTTAAGTTGGGATAGTTCCCATTAGCTTTTAGCATCTCAGTTTAATGTCGTGAGTTGGACAAACCCTTATTGGGTATCACGTATTGAAATTTCCTTTTTCTTGCGCTAAACTTTCAATACGTGTCTTGATTACATCTAATGTATAAAGCCAAAGTTTTCCGCTAATTAAATCCAATTCAGTCTTTGACTTTTCAAACATTAGTTTATTTGCTTGATATTGTATGTCTCTCCGCAATACTTCCCATAACTTACTATTTATCCAAGTGTGGGCTTCGGCGATTATTATTTCTTTTCTGCCTTTAATTAAAGGTTTGCCTGCCAAATACCATTCACCGCTCTTCTCTTGTAGTATATCATCTTTTCCAATAGTATTAAATAAGTCTTGAACCGCTAATTGCAATAATTCTTTTTTAAATAAACGACTTAATAATTTTAATACCATATTTATTTTTTAGCCTTTTTCTTTTTAATTTCAGCTGTTTTCTTTTTAGCTGTTTT